>ERZ1370068.6844-contig-5801_pt1 | contig 48952 bp, 70 predicted proteins | sample MGYA00561227_ERZ1370068 | MGnify/ENA primary metagenome ERZ1370068 (study PRJEB38410, sample SAMEA6850437) | metagenome | study: Metagenomic assessment of the ecological functions of the soil: analysis of the soil microbiota associated with the... | reverse complement strand
AGAACAAAGAGCGTGTAGAAGACCCAAACACCCGTCACCGTGGCTTTATCCGTCAGTGGCGTGCGCGGCACGTACGTATCGCCGATCTGAACAATGACGAGAACAAGCCCGAACGCGATCACAGCTCCTTTGCGGATTGCCGGCATCGCATTTCGCGCCAGGTAGAGTAGCGATGCCGCCGGCGAGCAACGCGATCTCCAACGCAAACTCCGGGTCGCGATAATTCCACAAACCAAACCCGACTTTCCATCGTGTTATCGTAGATCGCGAGGTCGCGGGGATGCGCAATGAGGTCGAGAATCCAGTGCGAGAAAACTGCGAGGCCGATGATCAAAGGCGCAGACTTACTGTAGTGGCTAAGCCTGCCTGAGCGGAGTCGAATGGGTGTCGGCTGCAGACTGCCTTGTAAACGAGCGCCGCTACTGCCGCTCCAAATCACCGCCGTGATCAAACTGTGCGAATACGGGTGAAAATACGAGTCGAGCATGCTGCCTGCCGTGAAGCCTTTGATCACGCGCAGCTTCTCAATCCCGAGCAAAACCAACGTCGCCCAGATGTAATCGAGAAACTGAACTGCAACGAACAAAACCCACAGCGGGATTTTGTTTCGTTCCGTTCTGCACGCGAAAGCAACGCTGTAATGTCCGACAAACATTTTCGTTACCTCTGATTGTAAAGCCGTCACATAAGCCTCGCGTCATATCGCGAGGAATCTGCAATTCATTGTAGGGCGTTTCTGTGAAACGCCTTGATTGCGCGTCTGACACAGACGCCCTACAAACAGAAGTGCCTGCTAGTTGATGATTGCTGATCGAGTTTGCTTCGTTCACGATTTGCTCATGAAGCGTCTTCGTTTGGTATTCATGTTAGGCGGTCTCACTCGGACTGTCGGCTCCCCCGCCACGCCCGCAATGTTGAATGGTTCGAGAAGTATGAGACGCAATCTTTGCCTGCTCCTTCTCGTTTTGGCTTTACCGGCTTCTGCTGCGGATCGAGCTGAAGAAGTGCGCGCCACCGAGATCGCATTCGCCAAAGCGTTCGCAGACCGCGACGCGAAAAGTTTTCTTGTACTCGCCGACGACGCTCAGTTTCTCGGACGGCGCAACACTATGCACGGGAAGCAAGAAGTGATCGCGGGCTGGTCAGAATTCTTCAAACCAGCAGTCGCACCTTTCCGCTGGCAGCCCGAGCGCGTCGTAACAAACGCCGCTGGCGACCTGGGATTCTCCAGCGGTCCCGTTTTCGATGAAGCAGGAGTGCAGATCGGCACCTTTACTTCCACATGGGTAAGACAGCCGGATGGCTCGTGGAAAATCCTCTTCGACGGAGGCTCTGCTTGTCCGACGACGAAGCAATCAGCGCAGTAGCCGGTGATTCTCTGGGTGAGAACTGTCTTTCCTGCTTTCCTGAGAGATTGCCTGTATCTTGTAGCGTATGAGCGGCGTGATTGTGATCGTGGCGTATCGGCCGAAGCCTGGGAAAGAGACGGAACTTCTCGAACTTGTCCGCAATCGCGTCCCGACTTTGCGTCAAAGAGGGACTCGTCACTGATCGCGAGCCGATCATCATGCGCGCACGCGATGGCACGATCATCGAAGTCTCAGAATGGAAATCGCAGGAAGCGATCGATGCCGCGCACAAAAATCCAAACGTCCTCGCGATGTGGGAGAAGTTCTTCGCGATCTGCGATTGCGTTCCGTTCAGGACGCTCGCGGAAGCGGAAGAAATGTTCCCGAATTTCGAGCCGCTCTGATTGCGCGTTCGCCTGTCGAACGATCAGAGAACCTTTTAATTCGGCAGGGTGAACGAAATGATCGTGTCTTTCGCGCGATAATTGGACCAGAATAGTTCGCCGTCGAAAGTCAGTGAGCGACACGCGAACGGGACAACAGCGATATCTTCAACGGCCGGCGTTTCCTCTTGCGGATTCACTCGCGCGATTCGCCAATCTTCGTTTGGCTGTTCCTGTCCTCGCAAAACGTAAAGCGAGCCGTTGGCGAAGGTGTGACCGCAGATCTCCGCGCCGACGTTAATCTCGCGGATCACATTGCCTTTGATCGTCGAACTTCAGAACCCGCTTCTTGTACCACTGGCTCATGTACAGATTCTTCCCGTCGAAGCTGAGGTATGATCCCGTAAATTCGGGACACGCGAACATCTTTGAAAATCCGGCCTCAGGTGTGTAGCGATAAATGTAACGATCGTCATCCGCGCCTTCGCCGATGGTAAAACGCAGTTCGCCGTTTAGCGCGACGGCAGCCCACGGAATGCCGGGCGCTTCTTGTTGTTTCAAGACGGTCCCATTCTCCGGATCGATCGCATAGATTCGGCGCAGATCGCGCGAACCCATCCACAACGTCTTGTTCCGGCTGTCCCATGCCAGCGCCTGCGGTGTCGTCGCGGGCGAAGCAAGGCGGCGTTTCTCGATGACTTTTTCGGTCATGTTTCAAACTCCATTTTCGAAATGAACGTTCGTTTGATTTGTGACTCCTGCAACAGAGCGCTGCAATAAGCTTGATCGGGGATTCGTCGCTTGCCAGACTCGCTGCCGACGAGGCTTATGAAAACACGAAGCTTGTTAGGCTTTACGTTTGCGCAGTGCATCGTCTTCGCTGCGTCAATTGCTACGTCACGCGCCGACAGTGATAAGAGTGTCACGGCCGCTCAAGTCAACGGCACCTGGAAAACCAAAGGCGGCGAATTCAAAATTCTGGGCGCTCGGTAAACAGCGTCTTCAGGTGGAATTTTCGGGCGTTTACGAATACAAAACGCCGCAGGGTCCAATGGCGAACGAGGGCGAAGGCAGCGGCGTCGCGACGATCGAAGGCGACACTGCCATCTTCAAACCCGAAGGCGCGGAAGAGGAATGCCAGATCACGCTAAAATTCACCGGCGGCAAACTGGTCGTCACGCAAACCGGCATTTGCGGCTTCGGCCACAACGTGAGCGCCGAAGGCACCTACAAAAAGTTTCGTCTAAGAAGCCAAAGTTCGGATCGGATTGAGGTCGGGCCCAGCTGCTCGCGCCATTGCTGTAGCCAGTCCACGTCCGCCGTGCATGGCCGGTTCCAAGAAGTCACAACTCCGTGGACGGCCCACAGGGCCGTGGCTACAACTCGCGCTCTGATGTAGTCTCAACATTATGCCGCGTTGTGCCTGGGCCACGACTGAACCGGCCATTACTTATCACGATGAGGAATGGGGCGTTCCTGTACACGACGATCGAGTGCTCTTCGAGTTCCTGATTCTGGAAGGCGCGCAGGCGGGACTGAGCTGGAATACCATTTTGAAGAAACGCGAGAACTACCGAAAAGCGCTCGATGGATTTCGCCCGGAAAAGATCGCGCGCTATAGCAAGCGCGACGTTCAGCGGTTGCTCCGCAACGATGGGATCGTGCGGAACCGATTGAAAATCGCAGCCACAATCGAGAACGCGAAAAAGTTTCTCGAGGTTAGAAAAGAATTCGGAAGTTTCGACGCTTATCTCTGGAGCTTCGTTGGCGGCGAGCCAATCCAGAATCGTTGGCGAACATTGGCTGACGTACCGCGCGCACCGCTGAATCCGACGCCATGAGCCGCGATCTGTTGCGACGCGGATTCAAATTCGTCGGCTCAACGATCTGCTACGCTTTCATGCAAGCGACGGGCATGGTCAACGATCACCTGGTTACATGTCCGCGATACACGGACCTCAGTGCGTCTCGTCCGCGGAAATGAAAATGTGATTGCAGCCTCTCACGCCCGGTAGAGGTGGCTGATGCGCGACTCAGCAGGCGCTGCGCGCCGGAAACATAAACAGAAGCCAGCGCAAGTAACAGCTTTCTTAACCTTTCCTGACTAGATTTTGTTCTGAGCCGCCGGTTGTAATCAGACCGTTATGTTTAGCGCAAAGAGTTGTTCACTCGTCACCGCAGCGTTGCTCCTGGCATGGAGTGGGTCAGTTTTTGAAAGCGGGGACAAAATCCCAGCCCCACGGCTACACCTGCTGGGCCACCAGCTCCTGTTCTTGCTAGTCCAGCAAACGGCGCGTCTCTGGTTCAACCGATCACGGTAGATTGGGATCCAGTATCCGCGCCCGGAGGGCCGATTGGAAGTTACACGTGGCAGGTCGGAACAACCTCGACGTTCACGACCGTGATTGCTTCCGGGTTCACGAATATGGATTCCGATCCATCAATTCCCACGCGCACTGCTGACAAGGTGAGCGGTCTGCCCAACGGCACTTATTTCTGGCGGGTCAAATGCTCGCAGCTTGGCCCGAACGGCGGAGTCGATTCACCCTGGTCAACGGTGCGATCCTTCACCGTCACCGGCCTCGGACCGGCACCCGCCACGCCCTCGTTTATTACGCCGGCGAACAACGCGCAGTTTCACTTGGTTGAGAGTTTCAATATCCAGTGGTCGTCGGTCGTGAATGCTCAGTCTTACCTCCTCGAAGCCGATGACGAACCGACGTTTTCCTATCCATTAAACCTCACGCTTGCGCCGATATACTTCGGGACGCAATCCGGCGCGACTGTGGGGCAATCCGCTCACCATCTATTACAGGGTGCGCGCCGTTTCCGTGGACGGCGTGCGCAGTCTTCCCTTCCGCGACGCGTCAGAGTGCAGATCACCAATGCCGCCCCGATTCCGGCAGGCGTGTCGCCAGTCGCGCCGGCAAACGGGGCAAACGTGCAGCTTCCATTCTTTGTGGATTGGTCGGATACTCCGAACCCGCAGGTGCCGGGCTACAACGTCGAATTCAATAGTAGTCCCAACTTCGCGCCCGCTTCAATGGTCCTGTTGCTGGGCCCAAGCCGCTCCGATTACATGATCACGCGCGATCTGCTCGCGCCGGGAAGTTATTTCTGGCGCGTGCGCGCTCTGCACGGCGACGTCGCCGGTCTCTGGTCGGCTGGGCGCGCTATCACGGTGACGGCTCCGGTCGCTCCGCCGGATGTAAATCTGTTCGCGATTCTCGCCGAACCGGTCAACGCCTACGGTGGCAACACTGCGCACGCACGTGTGATGTTGGATAATCCGGCACCGGCGGGTGGCGCAGGTGTGTCAATCTCGACCGACATTCCACAGGTAAACATGCCGTCGACCACGGTCACTGTTCCAGCCGGAAGAACTGATGCAACGATTTCCAATATCGCCACCGGCCCGGTGCCGAACAATGGCGGTGGCTCGGTTGGAATCATCGGAGATTTACTTGCCGGTTTTGCCAATGGTAGCGGACAGAATTCGTTCGGCATTCTTCCGATTCTCTACGGCATGAGTTTGAGCAATGAGAGCGTGGTCGGTGGAACGTCAGTCAATGCCACGGTGACATTGCAAAGCGCTGCGCCTGCGGGCGGCACCACAGTTCGGCTCGTCAGCAGTGATTCTAATATCGTTAGGCCGCCGCCGACCGTTTTCATTCCCGCAGGCGCAACCGATATCGATTTTGCAATTCCGACGAGCGCAGTTGCAGTTGCCACCCGCGTCATCATCGAAACCGGCACCGACGTCGATGGCTATCGCGCGCCGCAAACCTGGTTGACGGTAACTCCTCCCGGAAGTCCTCCGCCTCCACCGAGTCTTTCCTCGTTAACGCTCAGCAGTTCTACGGTCCTATCGGGCAGCACGGTGACCGGAACACTCCGGCTCACTTCGCCAGCTCCCGCTGGAGGTGCAGTCGTCAGATTGCAAGGCAGCATGGAAGGTCAGGTGATCGTTCCTCAAAGCGTCACGATTCCCGCCGGCAGCATCAGCGCCACTTTTACGACAACTCCCGCGCCGGAGACTCCGTTTGCGCGCTGGGTATTTATTCAAGGTAATTACGGAACATCCGGCGGATCGCAGGCGCGAATCCTTGAGATCGATCCCGCTCCCGGCCCAGCCACGTTATTGCGCGATCGGTCCCGCCAGTCAGGATCTAATCGGCGGCCATTCCGGTCGGGCGAGTGTTGCGCTGGTGATTCCAGCTCCGGCCGGTGGCGGAACTGTCAGCCTAACGACCGACAATCCGTCGGTCATCCACCTGCCGGCCAGTGTCACGATCCCGGAAGGAAATAGCGCAACCAGCTTCGCCATTGGAACGAGTCCCGTGACCGGCTCTGCCTACCGGAGGAAATGTCTTCGCAAGCGCAGGTGGCGTAACAAGATCCATTTTTGTCAACGTTAGTGCCGATCCTAACGCGCCGCCTTTGCTTCAATCAATGGCGATTAGTCCCACGAGCGTTCGCGGTGGCACCAACGCAACTGGAACTGTGTTCTTAAGCTCTCCTGCTCCTGCGGGCGGAATCTCGGTCACGCTCGCTACAAGTAATGCAAACGTCGCTCGTGCTCCTGGCATCGTCAGCGTTCCAGGGGCCAAACATCGGCCAGCTTCACAATTACGACGTTCGCAGTCGGAAACAACACATCGGTTACCATCACGGCGTTCTACGACACAACCGTTTCAGCTAACCTGACGGTGACCGCCGGCGCTCCGCCCTCGCCCACACCGCCGCCTTCTCCCACACCGCCGCCTTCTCCCACACCTCCGCCCTCTCCCACTCCTCCGGCTTCTCCCACACCTCCTCCGCCTTCCCCGACACCTGGCCTTCCTGCACCATCGCTCATCAGTCCGGCGGCAGACGCGCGCTTCGCGCCTGGAACAAACATCACATTCGATTGGAGCGATGTCGCCGGAGCGACCAGCTACACCATCCAGATCGACGATCAAGATACTTTTCCTTCGCCAATTCTAAATCAAAACGTAACGCCCTCTCAGTTCAGCACGAGCACGCTGCCAACACTCAGGATGTGGTGGCGGGTCCGCGCGAATAACGGCGCGTGGTTCAGGTCCTTGGTCTGCGGTTCGCCGGTTTGAAATAAGAAACTGACCAATCACAGGTCCGGCTGTCCCGAGCGAAAGACGAGAGCGCTCTATCGTGGTCAATTAGACGCGTTGGCGAAAAATCTCTGTTCATCTGCGCAATCTGCGGATGTTAAGCTTCAGCGATATGAAGAGTGGCGATAACAAGATCGACATCAGGCGCGGTCGAAGATCATGACGGAATCTTGACGATTCGCGGCGGCGGCACGCGACGCGATTGGAATGGCATCCATTACAAACAGGGCATGTCAGGCAAGAACGTGGGAACGACAAGCCTGTCCGCCAACATCGCCACTATTCCGCCGGGCGGCGTCGCCTACGCGCACATTCATGTCGGCTTCGAAGTGATCCTCTACATCATCGAAGGCAAAGTGCGCCACGAATTCGGACCAGGCCTGAAACAAGTGATCGAAAACGAGGCCGGCGATTTCATCTACATCAAGCCCGGCGTGCCGCATGAAGTCTTCAACATGAGCGATACCGAGCCGGTGGTCGCATTCGTCGCCCGCTCGTCGGCTGACGAATGGGACAACATCATTCCATACGATCGCACAGCGTAATGTAGCGCGAGCCTCCGGCTTGCGCAGCTCGATTGCAAGCGAGGACGCTCGACGCTACTGGACGTTCGATGTTGAGCGTTCGGCGTTTGCTTCTAGCATTGCTTAATGCCGAAGCATCTTGTGATCAGCACCAGCGGCAACCCGGACAGCAACAGCCGCCGAATGGGTCAGAAAGCGTTTGCGCACCTGCAAAAGCAGAAAATCGATTGTGATTGGATCGACATCCGCGAAATGGAACTGCCGCTGTGCGATGCGGACAAATGTTACGGCATGCCAAGTTCGAAGAAACTCAGCACTGCAATTGAAGGCGCCGATGGAATAATCATCGCTGCGCCTGTCTATAATTACGATGTTGCCGCGGCGACCAAGAACATGATCGAGCTCACCGGTAGCGCATGGGAAGACAAGATCGTCGGCTTTCTTTGCGCCGCCGGCGGGATGGGCAGTTATATGTCCGTGATGGCATACGCAAACAGTCTAATGCTGGACTTTCGTTGCGTGATTATTCCCCGGTTTGTGTTCGCCACCAGTGAGGGTTTCGACGGCGACAACATCACCGACAAGAAAGTTGTCCGGCGCATCGAAACTCTGGCAGACGAACTGGTCCGGTTCACCAAGGCGCTGCGCACTTAATTGCGCCGCCGAAGAGTATCCCCTCGTAGCCTGCAAAATATCAGCAGACTCATGCAAGTCGGATCGGCGATAAAGCGATTTGCTTTCAGCGGTCGCCCACAGAATGACTGCGTCCGCGTCCTGCGCGCGGCACCACGACAGCGCTTTGTTCAACAATTTCCTGCCCAGGCCCCGGCCGCGCATTTCCGGGACCACATAAAAGTTGGTCAGGTAGGCGTGAGCCTCCGGTTCGTTAACCGGGTTCGGCATTTTCTCAAACAACTGCACGCAAACATGACCCAGCAACTGTTTGCCGTCGTCGATGACCCAGCAGCGCCATGCGCTCGAGTCGGCGCCAAAGGCCTTCTTCATCCATGATGTGCACCGCCGTACAAAACGCGATTTCGTTTCTGTGGGCGACCCTACTTCAGTGCGGAATCGATATCGCATTTCGGCCAGCGCACGCCAATCGGCTGAGGTTGCCACGCGGATTCGGAACCGACGCATCGCTTGATGCTAGCTGATTGAATTGATACTCGCTACTCGTGCATGCTGAACTGCTCTGACCACGCCGTTGTGATTTCTCTCTCTGGTTGACTTGTCGCTTCGTACGCAGTTTGTCAGGATCTTAATATGAAGCATTTTCTTTTGGCCTGTTTCATTCCCATGACACTAACAGCTCAAAATATGCAGGAGTTGACGGAACAGCTGGGCAAGACTGTTTTGTACGGCGACGTCGCTCTTTCTCCCGATGGAGCGCGTTTGGCATGGGTGCAATCCACCGCCGCAACAACATCGAAACAGACGTATATCCGCGAAACTTCCGGAAACGCGCCGGCAAAACTTGTTACGCTTCCGGTCACCGGTGAGAGGACTGATTTCGATCCTTCGTGGTCCCCAGATTCGAAGACCCTCGCATTTTTCTCCAGCGCCGGCGAAAGAGACCAGCGGCAACTCTGGACCGTGAAGAGTGATGGCTCCGGTGCAAAGAAAATTGCGTAATCTAAATGGATACGCAGCGCGGCCGCGCTGGTCGCACGACGGCAAACAGATTGCCTTCCTGTACATCGAAGGTGCGGGCGGCGGCGGTCCGTTGATGGCCGCGCCCGCGACAACCGGCGTGATCGACACTGCCATACACAATCAGCGGATTGCTGTTCTCGACATTGCGAACGGGCAGTTGCGTCAGGTCTCACCGCCGGATCTTCACATTTACGATTACGATTGGTCGCCCGACGACAAAATGTTTGTCGCAACGGCAGCGCCCGGCCCCGGAGACAACAATTGGTGGATCGCGCAGATTTACACGATCAACAGCGCGAAAGGTAACGCGACATCAATCTACAAACCCTGGTTTCAAGTCGCCGTTCCGCGTTGGTCGCCGGATGGTAAATCGATCGCGTTCATTGAAGGTTTGATGAGCGACGAAGGATTTCATGGTGGTGACCTTTTCACCATGAGTGCCGACGGTCACGATGTCACGAATCGCACGTCGAGCCGAAAAGCTTCGGCAAATTCATTCTTCTGGCAGACACCCGATCGCATTCTGCTCGTCGAGTACGTCGGTGGCGGCAGCGCGATGTCCGAATTGAGCCTGACCAATAATTCAGCGCAGACCATCTGGAAAGGACCTGAAGGCATTCACGCGTTTGGAAATTTTCCCGACTTCTCGCTATCGAGCGACGGCAAGCTCGCGGCCGCGGAACTTAGCAGTTACAACTCGCCACCCGAAGTTTTTGCCGGTCCCCTCGGCGAATGGCGTCAGCTCACGAACAACAACGCTGGCTTGCAGGCGAACTGGGGCAAAGCGGAAAGCATCGAGTGGACGAACGAAGGGTCTAACATTCAGGGCTGGCTAGTGCCGCCAGCGAAAATCGAGCCCGGCAAAAAATATCCGATGATCGTGCTTATCCACGGCGGACCATCCAGCGTCACGACATCAGAGTGGCCGGCATCGTTTGGAATGTCGCGCGCGATCATCGCGGCGCTTTCCATGCGCGGTTATTACGCGCTGCTTCCCAATCCACGCGGCAGTTACGGCCAGGGTGAGGACTTCACCCGTGCGAATGTTCAGGATTTCGGAGGCGGCGATTTGCGCGACGATCTCGCCGGGGCCGATGCTGCGATAAAGAAATACCCAATCGATCCCAACCGTCTCGGCGTCATGGGTTGGAGTTATGGCGGGTTTATGACCATGTGGACGGTCACGCAGACAGATCGTTTCCGCGCCGCTGTCGCGGGTGCCGGCATTGCGAATTGGCAGAGTTACTATGGGCAGAACTTGATCGGCCAGTGGATGATCCCGTTTTTCGGCGCGTCCGTTTACGACGATCCAGCTGTTTATGAGAAAAGTTCACCGATTCGGTTCATCAAAAACGTGAAGACCCCCACGCTCGTCATCGTCGGCGAGCGCGATGCGGAATGCCCCGCGTCGCAATCGTACGAATTCTGGCACGCGTTAAAGACGCTCGGCGTGCCAACAAAACTGATCGTGTATCCCGGCGAAGGCCACATGTTCATCGAACCCAAGCATCAAGTCGACCGGCTGGAGCAGACCATGGCGTGGTTCGATAAGTATTTGAAATAGCTGAATCCCGCCGGCGATGTTGGGGACGGGATCAGTTCTATTTGCCGATGAGAATACAAATGCCCGCCGCCAGTGCGACAACGTAAAGCAGGAAGATGGCTGGACCCAGATTCAAGCCGAACCCTAAAAGACCGTCGATGATTAAGTAAACCGCGAGCAAAAGCATGCCGATGTTTTTGGTGATTTTCATGGTGTCGATCTTCCAGATTGCTGCGTCAGATGACAATCGTTGAATCTTGCGCGATCAAATCGCTCGTTTGACTCATGAAAATTGAGTTCCGCCTGATTACAGCAGCTGTTATCGCGGCAATTTTGATTTCACCAATCGTCGCCCGAGCCGGTTCGCGGTCTCATCCGCTGAGTGAGGATGCTGCCTTGGATTTACTCGAGCGCACGCTTAAGCGCGACCGCGTCTACGAAAAGCGAATCTCATTGGATTGCATCGCGTACGGCACCGAAGAGACGACGAACGCTTATTTTGAATTCGTTCTCCGCGAAATTCACAACGCCAAATGCGGTGGCGATCCCGAAACAAGTCCTGCTATTGACCGTTACCGCGTTTACCGCCATTCCGGCAAAATCCAGCAGTGGGAAGCAGCTGACGACAAGTGGCAGCCGTATAAGCCGCGCGGCAAACTAGGTAGCGCTAAAGATTTCGTGCGTACGCAAGTCGCGCCCGCCGAAGCGAGCGCGATCATGATTTCCTGCAGATAGTAACGGCGGCGACCGCCGTTTACGAAGCAACGTGTTTAGGCTCCTACCTTTTCCTTCTTGCACTCCGCTTTGAACTTCGCGAACTGCTCCGGAGTAAGGATGCCTTTGGCATCCTTCATGAACTTCGCCTCGGTTGCATCCGTGCACCCCGCTTTGTGGTGTTCGGTCATCGCCGTTTCCATCTTCGTCTTTTGATCTGGCGTCAGGTCGAGAGTCGCGAGAGAGGCCGTGCAGGCCATCTTCCCTTCGTTCCCAGCCTTCTTCGCGCAATCGCCGTGTTCACCCGCGAACATTGTTCCCGCTGCGAATGCGCCCGCCGCCACTAGTGCAATGAGTTTGGTCATAGTGGAAGCTGAGACAGCCTCGGCCGGGTCACCGTTCAATTTCGAAATTGTTTGGCATGTTCTCGGCTGGTCGCGTATCACTCACCACTTTGAAAATCGAAGCCAGGCAAGAAATCTTTCCGCTGAAGCACCCGTTCCGGATTTCGCGCGGCAGCCGCACAGAAGCGTGCGTCGTAACAGTCAGTGTGAGTGACGGAGAATACACCGGACGCGGCGAAGGTGTGCCGATCACGCGCTACAATCAAACCGTCGATTCGGTTTTGGCGCAGGTCAGCTCCATCGCCAGGTCGTCACCGATTTGGATCGCGATAAACTGCCAGCAGTTGCTCCCGCCCGGCGCGGCTCGAAATGCGCTGGATTGTGCCTTGTGGGACTTGGAAGCGAAACGCTCCGGCAAACGCGCATGGGAACTGGCGAACATTCCGATTGCCGATCAAGTCGAGACATCATTCACAATCAGTCTTGATACACCGGCGAGGATGGCCGATGCCGCCGCGGCTGCTATCGACTTGCCAATTCTCAAGTTGAAACTTTGTGGCGACGATAGCGATCTTGCGCGTGTCGAAGCTGTGCGCGCAGCGGCGCCAAACGCGCGCCTGCTCATCGACGCCAACGAATCGTGGTCACCTCGTCATTATCGAAACACGGTCTCCGCGTTGAAAGAACTTGGAGTAGAGCTGATTGAACAACCATTTCCCGCCGACGCTGACGACGTGCTCGAAACGCTCGAACATCCGATCCCCGTCTGCGCGGACGAAAGTTGCCACACGAGTATCGATCTTGCCGCGTCTGAAGAATCGCTACGAAGCAATCAACATTAAGCTCGACAAAACCGGCGGCTTAACCGAAGCGCTCCAGCTGTATCAGCGCGCGCGCGAAAATAATTTCAAAATATTGATTGGCTGCATGGTCTGCACGTCCTCTCGATCGCTCCCGCTCGCCTGCTCGCTAGCAACGCCGATTGGGTTGATCTCGATGGTCCCCTGCTCCTCGCCCGCGATCGTGATCAACGGACTTCCGTATCGAAGCGGAAGAATCGGAATGCCGGCGCGCGAGTTGTGGGGCTGACGACGTTCTATTTCTGGGTGTAAGACGACACCCGAAGCACGCGAATCGTCATCGGGCTGCCGTTACGGCGAATGTGCCGCTTCTCAATCTCGAACTCGATTGTGGACGCCGTCGTAAGCGTGCCGCCGCCGTTTTCCTGATATTCGACTTTGTAATGGCTGCCTTTGGCCTCGAGCACGCGGTAGCGCATGAATCCGCCGGTATCCGGCACGGAATAAACTAGCCAGTCGCCGTCTTGCTTCAGCCCATCTTCATTGAACTGGTTTCCATTCCTCTCTACCGCATTCAGATTGATTTCCGTAGCGACCGGAGTCTCCGAATCCGCGATCCAGCAATCGATCATATTGAAAACTTTCGGGTGAATCTTCAGCGCAGACTTTTCCGCTGCAGGTTTTCCGCTGCAGGCGCGTTAGCGGTTAATGTGGACGTGTGAGCCTTGTCGCCCCCGATCGGGTGAAGTGACTGAATGATCTTGGTGAACTCGGCAACCGTAATTCCGGTTGCAGAAAATCCATGAAACCGGCCGAGGACCGGATGCGAGTCCGGGCCTTTGCCTTTTTCGTCGTTCATGTTGGGGTCGCTTACCCAATTCGCAATGATCTCGTCCTTGCGGCCATCTTTGCCCTTTGGCCGGTAAATCAAATACATGGGACCGAAAGGCGATTTGATTTCAGTTTCTTCCGCGTTCTCCTCGTCGGCCATGATGTTTCGGTCGCCGATGCCTTCTCTCGCTGACTCGATGGTGAATGTCGCGTTCCAGCCATTTCCATATTGGATTGAGTAAAGTGGCAACGGATGGTTCTGATCTTCGTTCTCCTGGATCTCGTCGCACGTGACCTCGACATTTTGCAACCGGAGTCCCTGCGTCAGATATGACGGAACGTAGCAAGTGATCTCCAATTGCTTTAGGTCATCTAAAGTCGCGGCCGAAGACAGCACCATCGACGACAAGAACAGCAGTGCGCCCGGCACAAAACACGACAGCATTCGTTGAATACCATGGCGAGTCATCACGGCGTTATTGTGACCGAGTTCATAAAATTGTCGAGTGCCCGCAGGGAAGCTGTCAGCTTCCCTTACAGCTGATGATTGCGGTAATATCGCCAACCAGATGAACGAGCGCGCACAGGAAATCACGTCCGGTTTGCCACCGGACTTGGATGCGCTTCCGCGGCTAGGCGGATTTCGCTTGCGTGGCATGGCGATGACGCGGCTGGAAACTTTCATCGATGCAGCATTTGCGTTCGCAATCACCATGCTCGTGATCGCGACGCAGCAAATCCCCGACGATATCGAAACTCTCCTCGCTGCTTTTAAAAATGTGCCCGCGTTTGTGGCGAGCATCATTGTGCTGGGAATCTTTGGCGCGGCCATTGGTTGTGGAGCCGGCGTTACGGCCTGGAGGACGGCGTTTCGATCTTCATTAGCTGGGCGATGATTGTCACGATGTTGATCTACATCTACCCGCTCAAAGCGATTTTCAGTTCCATGTGGTTCTTGCTTAGCGGCGGTCGCGTCGGTCACGTGCTCGGCGCGCATTCTGAATCGCAAGTCCGCGCGTCTGTTCGCGGTCTTCGCATTGGGATTCACCGCTATCGCACTGGAGATGGTGCTTTTGAATTTGCGTGCGTGGCAATTGCGGGAGCCGTTGCGGTTGAACGCACGAGAACGAGCAATGACGTTTAATGAGGTAACCGGATGGAGTATCCCAGTCGGCGTCGGACTTGTTTCGCTGGTGCTGGCGCTATGCCTGCCTGGAACGCAAATTCAGTGGAGCGGCTGGATTTATTTCTCCATGGCCATTCTCGTGCCGTTGCATAGAGCTTGTTTTGGACGGAAGCCAGAATAGAAAGCATTTCATTGAACTACGTTTTCGTTCTCGCTCTTGGAATCGGAATTGTGGCCGGGTTGCGGTCGTTGACCGCGCCCGCTGTGGTGGCATGGGGCGCGCACCTCGGTTGGTTGAATCTGCACGGCTCGCCGCTTGCGTTCATGGGATCAACAACGGCGGTCGCGATATTTTCCCTGCTCGCGATCGGCGAGTTAATCGCAGACAAACTGCCGATGACTCCGAAACGCACTGCGCCTGCGCCGTTAATCGCGCGCATCGTCACAGGAGGCCTTTGTGGCGCATGCTCTCTGCGCTGCGGTGGGGAAATCATTGCTCGCGGGAACGCTGCTTGGTGGAATCGGCGGCGTTGTCGGCGCTTTTCTCGGCTACAGCGTCAGAAGACGTTTAGTGAACAATTTCCACATTAAGGATCTCGTGGTCGCCGTTTGCGAAGATGTGGTTGCGGTCGGCTTGGCGTTATTTCTTGTTTCGCGGTAACGCCAAAATTTGTGCTGCGCGCTTCGAAGCGGATTGATTCGGTGCCGTCGACCTGTCTTTAATCGACGCGATGTCAAAGCCTCCGGGAACAACCAGTTCAACGGCGACGCGACAAATCCGGCCGCCGCCGCTCTCACAGCATCTGCGCGAGTTCGCGTCGCGGCGAGATGCGTGGGTCGTGCTCGCGCGCAACATGATTCCCGTCGTCGGTATCTATGCTTTCGGCTGGTCCGCAGCGATCAGCGTTTTCAATTACTGGTTCGACGGGTTAACCGCGCTGGCCGCGATCGTCGCGGCGATGGTTCCGCGCGCGCTGCGCGAGACGCAATCCAGAAAGGATCACGCGACATTGGTCGGCAACATTGTACGCGGCGTCTTCGTGTGGCTCCTGCTCGTGGGCATTGTCGGTCTGCCGTACTGGATCGTGTTGATTCCGCTGCACGATCTCCTCCTCGGCAACGAATTGCGCCGCGAGCTCGCGCATTCTCCGGTGCTCTGGTTCACTTTCGGCTCGCTCGCAGCCAGTCATTTCTGGAAGGCGTTCCGCATGGGCTACGACACTATGCCTGACAAGGAACTGAAGCAGCGGGCGCGCTGGGATCTTTATCTCCTGATCCTGCGCGCAATCGCGATGTTCATCATGGCCGCGCACGGACTCTACTTTATTCTGGTGCCGTTGATGGCGCTGCTGCTCAGCTATCTCGAGATCTGGCCCGACCGTGCAATCGGCGCGGTTTTCGGCGATCCGTCGCGGCTTTGGGAATACGATCCTGGCGATCCGACATCGAACAGGCGCCTACCCTGACGCGCATTTCAGCGGCACGTACTTCATTGGTGGCCATTCCCATTAATCCCAGCGCTTCGCCCGGAATTTTTCCGTGAAACGAGCGATCGCCATAAACCGAGCAAGCTGATCAAAAACCAAAACACCTCCACGATAAACGCTGACAAATTGAAGGCGAAGATGAGCGAAACGATTATCAGCAGTGCTCCGCCTGCGTTCAGCAGTGAATATTTCGGCGACGAGCTCGGGAGTTTATCCAGTTGCAGAAGTAAATAAGCAACTACGATCAGCAGAACACCGATGAATCCTACCAGGTCGAACAAGTGGAAGTTCATAGTGATCGCCGCCGCCATCGCGAAGTGGTCTGAATCTCGCGTTCCTGCACCTCATTACAACCACTGCCATGACTGGTTCAGCAGAGCATATCGCTTTTGGCCAGGTATTTGCCGGTCGGACACGGACCATGAGATTATGATCAAATTGGGCTCATCTATATCATGAGCGGCTTCTTCGAGGAGTTGCAGCGGCGAAAGGTTTATCGTGTCGCCGCGGCTTATGTCGTCGCCGCAGGATTCTTGATTCAAATCGCCTCGGCGGCGTTTCCAGCATGGGAATTGCCGAATTGGAGTTTGCGACTCGTGATTGTGCTTTTGTTAATCGGTTTTCCGATCGCTGCTAATACTCGCCTGGGCATACGACATCACGCCGCAAGGAATCCAGGGCACGCCAACAACACCAGGAGTTCATCGGCGACGCAATCTCATTTTGCTCATCGTCACCGCTGTCATCATCTCTGCTTCCGCTGGTTTTTTCTGTTGCCACGGGCCGATCTGGCAAAAGATCGACAAATCAGTCGCGGTCCTGCCTTTTCAAAACTTAAGCAGCGATCCGGATAACGCTTATTTCGCCGATGGCATCCAGGAAGAAGTCCTGACGCGTCTCGCCAAGATCGGGGATTTGAAAGTGATTTCGCGCACTTCGACGCAGGGATATCAAAGCGAACCGGGCAATCTTGCTGAAATCGCAAAACAGCTTGGCGTAGCGAACATCCTTGAGGGTAGCGTCCAGAAGGCAGGCGATCAGGTGAGAGTCAACGTTCACCTGGTTAACGTGCAAACCGGCTCGCAACTCTGGGCCGAGACGTATGACCGAAAGTTGAGTGACATTTTTAGCGTCGAGACCGAGATCGCTAAAGGAATAGCGGAGTCGTTGCAAGCGAAGCTGACTGGCCGTGAGGAGCAAGCGTTGGCTGCTAAGCCCACAAACAATCCGCAAGCTTACGATGCCTATTTACGCGGATTGGCTTTTGAAGCACGCAGCAATTACTCGAGCGATGCCTTGTTCAAAGCCATCGAATTTTATGACCTGGCGGTGCGGCTTGACCCGAATTTTGCGCTCGCTTGGGCGCGACTTTCTGGTGTGCACGCGCTTCTTTACTCTAACCGCCGCGACACAACTGCCGCTCGCCGCGATGCGGCAAAGGAAGCTTTAGAAAATGCGCAGAAACTGCAACCGAACACGCCCGAAACGCTGCTCTTCACCGGTTATTATCAATATTGGGTGTTGCACGATTACGGGCTGGCCAAAGCCACATTTGGACGCGTCAGCAAAATGTTGCCAGGTAACAGCGAGGTCTTATACGCGCTCGCGGCAATTGCGCGAAGCGAGGGACATTGGGATGAAAGTATTGCCTATTGGGAACGGGGCCTCGCCCTCAATCCACGGAATACAGCGTTACTGACGGAAGTGGCATTTACATATGCTGCGCTTCGACAATTCCCGAAAGCGGAAAAGCTCTACGATCGGGCACTGGATATCCTCCCAAATGAAGTTGTCGATAATGGCATTGAAAGCCAGCATCTACCAGGCCGAAGGTAATCTGCAAGAGGCCGCTAAATTACTTGCGCAGGTAAATTTAGAAACGAATTCGGATGTGGCCGTTCGAATTAGGCTGACCCAATGGAGACTTGAACGAAATCACACTGAGGCCACCCAGTGGGTGCAAGCCCGACAAGATCGACTCCGCCTTTTTCTGGGATCGACAAGGGCACTAAACAGTTGGGAATAGCGTTGGTCCACCGCGTCGCTGGCGACACCGCTCAAGCCAAAGCTTTCGCTGAACAAGCGCGCAACACGATTGAGCCGCTCAGGAAGGAGCAGCCAGACAACGCCTTCGTAGCGGCAGCACTGGGCGTGGCTTACGCCATGCTCGACGAGAAGGAATCAGCCCTCAACGAAGCGCAGCGTGCAATCACGCTTTTGCCGAGTAACAAAGATCGGCTGTCTGGACCCGCTTTCGAAGAGAACCTGGCGTTAGTTGAGATGATAATTGGCGAGAATACTCGTGCGATCGCAATTCTCACGCGATTGTTACAAACGCCGTATGGTGGCTGGCTTTACAGTCCAACGCCCATCACGCCGGCCCTTCTTAGGCTCGATCCAATCTGGGACCCGTTGCGCGCGGATCCGGCTTTCCAAAAACTCTGCGAGGAAAAGCAGCCGTAAATCTGCTGTAGAAGCCGTCGACTCTGTTTTCCGGTGCCTGCGTTGGCGGCGTTGGAGAATTTTGGTCCGACGAGGTTGTGCTATTTCCTTCAGCGGCCCTCTTCGCAGCCCACCTGGCTTTCATCGCGGCAGCAAGTTGAGCACGACGTTCCGGTGAGAGATTCAGTTTCCTCCTGGCTTTCTTGGCACTGCTTGGTTTCTTCGCGCTTGTTGTTGGCTCCCAAGACTTCTTTCCGGCTGACGCAGTGGCTCGGGCGGCCGATCTTCTCGCAGCTTTCAACGCCTTTGCCGACTCTGCCTGCTGCAGTTTGCGTTTTAAGCTGGCCAGTTTCTCCGGGCCTTCTCGCAGACGTTTCTCGAGTTGCTGGATCTTTTTCTTTAACTTCTTCGAGCTTCATGATTGTCCTCCTCCTCGCGCCGAATGGCGATTAACGATTGGGTTTGAGTTAATGGCAAAATCCCGCCGATGTCACGTCCTTCTTTGGCCGAATGTCGATGAGCGCCGATGATGATGGCATGTCTGGAAACCGAGCCATGACGATCGCGGCCGTCAAGCTCAACACGAGAAAGCGGTGCGAACAGAACGAGCGTCTAAGGATTCTTCGAACTAAAGCTAGACAATGCTGAGCAAAAGTCTCACTGGCAGACGCTCCGTACAACGGCGACCAAAAAGGTGAGAACTCGAGAAAGCTTATCGGCCCGTTAAGATCGGGCGGCCGAGAACGACATCCTTCTTTGTCCAGGTATGAACGCCGCCGCAGTGCGCACAGGTGAACTTTTGTGTTTTCACTGTCGCCGTTTGCCAGCGCCTTTCTTCGATCGTCTTCCCGGTATCGGTGAGTTTCGAGGTGGAAGGACAGCGGACGAGCAGGCTTTTGATGGTGAGACCAGTCTTTGCTTTCGCCCGTTGGGGCGGATCAAAAAAGAATCGCGTCGCCAGTGTCAGAGTCGATAAACGATTCGCGCTTTGGCTGTGTCGTACGGTGACATTTCCATTCTCACTCGATCATCCAACTGTAAGCCGAATAAAACGTTTGCGCATCTTTCCAGGGATATGCGCGGAGAACCGATGACGCTCGTTCGCGAGCGCGACGCGAAACATCGTTCCCGACAACACGCCTCAATGTCGTCTCCTTCGGCTCTCGAGCGCTTTTCCAGTTCACCAAGATTCTCGCCGCTGAGAACCCGGAGAGAAGATTCTTTTGAACTTTAGCAGCTTGCTTCCTCTCGCGGCGAAAGACACAGCACGGGAATCTCAAGGGGCCGCCGCTTGCCGCCTTAGCAACCGCGCTGCTGGCGTTTTTTATAACGCGTGGTAATTGGTAACGAGAAGCCGTCATTCGATACAAAGAACCCTGCTGCCGCACGGTCCCGATCGGACATTCGCGGTCGTCAGAGTAAACTTCGATGAAACAACGGCATTGCGCGCGCTTTGCCAATGTTCGTAGGTCAAGGCTTGTGTTCTCTGGCTTTCGTGCACCTCGACGCCCTTTATCCCAGATGCCAAAGGCAGATTTTATGGCTGCGGCCCGATCACCAACGAAGGCGATCAAGGCGAGAGATGAGTAAAGTCGTCGTTGTTTCTTATTCATTGCGCCGCCACGGACCCATCCCGCATAGCCCGCAACGCTTCCAGCAGTTCAGGTTGCATGCATTGTCCACTGCCAGTGACCTCGCCGTCGCCTTCCTGATTAGGAGCGTAAGCAAGCGTTGGCCACCAGCGAGGCTCGCGCCATCACCGTGACGGCTGCGCGGGGCATTTAGAAATGCAGCGCTTTCAGAAACGCTGCTTTGCCAACCGACCAAAGCGCAGGTTGGCTTCGTTCTTGTCGGGTGAATCCGCATTCCGCGCCCAGCTCGGAAGCTGTCGGTGCGTATGGCGTGGCGCAAGACCGCAGGCGTCGAATATTTGCCGGTTCGTAGTTCGCGACTCCCCGCCCGCGAATTGCGCATCTGGATTAGCGCTACCTCATAACGCGCCCGGGTCGGGTGGCTGCGCCCCAGCCGCCTCCTGTCCAATCTGCATTCATTTCCGTCTTTCATTGTCACCAGGTCTTTCGCCACTCAGAGTGTTTTGTCGTCTGCTTTTCTGTTATCGTTTCGGTGTAAAAATGTCAGCGATTCGGCTTCCGGGTAATTCCTGTCCCGAACTTTCGCGGCCTGCTGGATTGTTCATGTCTGAGTTCTCAAGCTTCATCGCCTGCTGACGACTGGTTTTAGCGTAAGCCACGCCCCGGTTGCTCGGCCAACCGCTCCCAGCGTTCATCGGCCATAACCTCGATAAGATTGAGAGCGGAACGGTTCTCTAAAGAGGCCATTTGTTCCAGTTTGTTCCGTTGCTCATCACGCACCGTCAGGTTGAGCTTCGCTTTGTTCTTGTTCTTTTTGGATTTTGCCATTCGCAGTTTTTACACCTCGTTCTTCACCAGCCAATGCCGCAGGCTAAAAGCATAATTCTAGACGTTAAAAATTTGTTGCTTGACATGCGCCATAGATACGTATCTTCGACGCCCACTACGCGGCTGGAAATGAGTTGTCAGCCTGACGAGAGTCACGGAGAGGCCAAACAACTTTCTCCCCACCCCCAGGACACCATTCACACCCATATGCAGACTGAGCGGAAATTTCATTACAGCGTTTATGTCGTTCTGCTCAACCCAGAAGTTTTAAACCTCCTCAAATCAGACGACGGAACCCCAAACGCGACCCATTAAAACCGTGCGTTTATGCTGGGATTGAGCGGATTACGTGTTGATCGTTGTCTCGACTTCCACAGGGTCGACGCAATCGCAGATACGTGGCCATCGCGGAAATATGGCATTCGATTGCCTGCACAGACATGAGCACATCCTTACACCCTATGCCCCGTATGAAAAGCAACAATCATATGAAGTGGCATATGGCACGGCAACTGGCCGCAGATTTGGTGCCGAGGGCATGCCGCATCACCAACGGCATAACGTTGAGAGAACGCGCAGCAATACTCGAGCTTGGTGAAAGCGTGTTAGAAGCCCGTGCCTCCGACCAGAGAGGCCCAAACTCCAACCGCAGACTCCAAACACTTGCGAAGCTTGCCTGACGACCTGACCAAACAACTTCCCCAGCAGAAATAGACCACGGAACATCAATGCGATCAAGGATGCGCACAATTTCTCTAGGCGTGCATGCTGATGACAAAAATCAACAGCCAGATGAGTGCTCCACAAACAAAAGAAAACAAAAACTAAACCGATGCCGGCGGAAAACCCGCTGGTTCGCTTGCGTCGTCTCACCGCGCGCGAAATGGAGGTTCTGACTTGATCGCACAAGGTAAACGAACTATGGAGATCGGCGTGATTCTCAGCGCAAGCACTGCGACGATCTGCAAGCACGTCGAACACATCTTGTGCAAGCTCGACGTCAAAAATCGCACCCGCCGCTGCCATCGCCTTTGCGGCATTGGCCAAGGCAAAAATGTGAGTCCGCAATGACAAGAAGTCACGGAAGGCCAAACAACTTTTCCCCCACCCCCAGGACTACATTTTAACCCACACCGAGGCGCAGATAAGAAAACCAGTTCAAAGAACGTGGCGCACAATCGTTCAGATACTGCCGTCGTCACCGGCACGAGTAAACTGAAACTATCAGGTTCCGACTGAAACCACGCAAAGCGCGACAGCGCCGACTGCGTCACTGAGGCAAGGGCCGGCCGTCTCGGGAAAACGCTGAAGGCCTAACAAAAACACCGAGGGAGCAACGAAATGGAAAAACAGATACCAGCATGGAAATGCCCACGATGCAGTTACGTGATGACCGCGCAAGAAGAGATCGGCGACGAGGACGAATTGCTAGCGGAGTTTGAGCGCGTTGGCCAAACGATGGCAGAAGGCGAGCGCGACCCGGAGCCGGGCGAGATAGCGCAATGTTTCCGGTGCGGCAAGTTTGCCGTGATCGGAGAGGATTTGCAATTGCGCATGCCGACGACAGACGAACAACTGGCAATCAACACGAACGCGCATCTGACCGAGTCACAGATCGTGTGGGCAAGTTTCACCGGAGCGCGGCGCAAATGAGCAGACGACCTCAGGAAACGTGCCGAACGATTCGACCGGAAGAGCGCAGGCGTGAAGAAAGCGTGGGGAATCAATCCGAGCTAACAACATGAGAATAATCGCAACAGCAGTGCTGATCCTTCTGACGCTCGAGACTGGCGCAAGCCGAGCCAGGCGTCAGTCAAAAGAGCGCAACCACAACTACATCCTGCGCCGTCAGGAGGCCGGGCTAGTGTCCGGCGTGCCTACGATCCGCCGGATTATCGGCAAACGCGAGATCGACATCTACCCCAACGGGTCTGATGTTCGAAAAAGACAACGTGGTCGGTGTCTTACCCAAGCGTTGATTAGACCTGCGATACCGTCCGATTGTCCATTCTGCGGCAGCGGATACGGGAATTCTGTTGGGCGTCAATAGCACGTCATCGAAAAATCGAATCGAGGTCCTTGACTTCATCCCAATCATCTCCGGTAGAGGCTTGGCGCAAGCTGTAGAAACGCGCCGCCGTTCCTTTTCTTCCACGTTGCGAGAGAGAACGTCACACGCACCACGTGTCTCTTTGCGACTGCGCGTAGCCGTGTCGCGTCTTCTAGTGTTGGCCTTGCGGCAGTGCCGCCTTGACTTGGATGAGGATGATTTGTAACGCGTCGCCACGGCGAATGCCACCGATTGGCAGGCTATGGTCTTTGCGGATTGCCAGCATCATCGACTATGCCGACCGACTCACTACCAGATTTCCCGTGAATGTGACGAGCTGCCAACGTGTCCGCGATGCGACACGGCGAATACGCACTTTCGCCATCGTTACGGCCCATCGTGCGGTTCGTGCAGCTTCGTTGCGCCTCTTTCCAATTCACCGGCATAAATCACCTTCCTACCAATTCACATTTCAATGGGTTATCACATCACCAGCACTGGGGTCCCACTCTGGTTCTGTAAATCATTTTGCCGCCGAACCGTTTGATGATAAGCCGCGCTGTCTCTGGCTCCATATTCACGATGGGAATGTCGTTCCTCATCTCCAACACGATGTTGATTCGACGCAGTAATTCCTGATGGCCGCTACTGGCCGCCCGAGCAATCGCGAGGAGTGCTCATTGCGCTTCGAGACGCCCGACAATACCGGTAACGAGCAGCGCGGCGTTCTGGGCAGCGCTCTTCTCGAAGAGAAGTACGTTCTCCTGTGCCTTAGCGCCCGCGCTATCACTGAGGCTGCGCAGGATCAGGCACGGCACGCGCCGCTGCCAGCAGATCTGCGCCACCGCCGCGCCTTCCATCTCGGTCGCGTCGGCTTTGAACTCTTTGCGCAGCGCGTCCTTCTTCGCGGGCGAGGCCACAAACGCATCTCCCGTCACGATCACCCCCGTGACGACCCGCGGGGTCCTCTCGCCTGAGGCCGTCTTCACGGGCGCGAGCTTGAGGTCCAATGCGGCCTTTTCAGCCACGGCCAGCAGGCCCGCGTCGGCGGGAAAGAAGAGGGGGTTCGGCTTGCCGGTGAACGGGTCCACCGTCCGGCCGACGCGAAACCCTTCCGGGGTCCACTCTCCATAATCATGGTACGCCGTCTTGGCGCCGATCACGACATCGCCGGGGCGGAGGTCTGGGTTGAGGCCTCCAGCGATCCCGGTGAAGAGGACGTGGGTCGGCTGGAACTGCTCGACAAGTAGGGTAGCCGCCATGGCTGCATTCACTTTCCCCATCCCCGAGTGGGTCGAGCACAACCTTTCTGTCTTTCAAGCTCCCGGTCGTGAACCGGATCCCCTGGACGGTCATTTCCGTCTTGTCCGTGAGTTCCTGGCCCAGCGTCTCGATTTCCAGGGTCATTGCACTGAGGATGCCGATGACGCGCGTGGTGGGAGCTGGCCGAGGGGTATTACCCACCTGGGCGACGCTTGCTGCCGAGAGTAGCAGGAGGAGGAAGGAGAGAACGCAAAGCGATCTGAGCATCGGTCTCATAGTTGCTTCTTATTTCCTAGCGCTCGTGAACGATAATTTCCGCCCAGCGGCTAATCGCCCAGCGTTCCTCGCCCAAGAAGCGCTGATCGTCTCAGCATCAGCAATCTTCATTCATCGAGCAAGAACTTGCGCATCTTCTTGAACGACCAATGCCCGCCACGGCGGGGTAAACCTTTCGTCGGCTATGAACATGTAGCGGCAGGTATTATGCAGTTCGATGACTCGCGAGTTCTTCACATCCGAGCGGAAGCGCTCGATTGCGCTTCTATCCACATCGCTAGGGACTCGATGTTGCGATTGAATTCCTCTTGCCTGGCAGCGTCCAGATACCAGTAACAGGGAATACGGTATTAAGGTCAGTTATTCTTTGGGAGGCGCGGTAGGCTGTCGAGTAAAAGTCGATCCCCAACGCTTCTGAAGAATATGTCGGCAATTCAAAAGCTTTCCAGGCACCGAGCAGCGAGAAAGATCGCTACAATAAGGGAGACCAAAGTCGCGCTCGCGAATTTTAGATACTTCCATCGGCCAATGAATAATTGCAGCCAAATCGTGGCGATATGGATAATTCCGGTCAGGATAAGAATCAAAAGGCCGCCGGACTGCACCGCCCCTTTTCCAAAGATCAGCCCGACCAGGACCAAAAGCGCGCCAATTATGTAGAAGAGAGAACGCCAATAGCGCCAAAGAATCGCCCACGGCGTTCTCGGCACTGAAACTTCGACCAAACCACTAAAGATAGCCGCGGCGCGGACAATGAAAGCGGTATGGATCTGCTTTCGATCCTTTCCCCGATCAGAACCTATTTTCTCGAGCATCTTCCCAAAAATCTGGGAGCCGCGCGCAAACAATCGCAAAAGCACCTTGGGCTCGAGCTGCCGATTTACTTCATAGCTCGTCTTGTAATAGGAAAGCAGAGCGGCGTCATCTTTACAAAAATCCTTGATGCTTTGCATGGTCTGGTCGAGCCCGGGAAGATCGTTGAAAAATCCTTAAGCTCCTTGTCCCGCTTGGCTGGACCGAGCTTGGGAAGAGTTATGTGCAGCATGTTCCATGCGTCTTCGCGCCGCTTCTGTGTGAGTGTGTCGCTCAAAATCGCGGTCTGCAGGTCATCGATAAAGACATCGGCGAGGGTCCTTGAATCGTTCGGTTGCAAGCGGCGCTTTTGCATGGCCGGATGACCGAGCGCCTGAGTTTCTGCCGCCGGCGTGTTTCGAAGGAGGTCGCGCACAAGAATCTCGGCGCCGTCGAACCGGCCCCAAAGCATATCGTTCTCGCGCCAGGACTTTGCGAAAAACGCGCCGAAGGAAAAATACATTCTGCCGGCAAGCTTGCTACGCTGGCCGCTGGAATCGTCGCACAAATTCTTGGCGTCGGTTGGACTGATGCGGACGATATCGACATGAGGTGTTTCCGAGGAATTGGTCCCATGTTGCATCGGCAATATCGCCATGTCGTAATGATCAAAATGTTCGTAAATGTCACGCAGCGCGTCGCGAGCGATCTTGCCCTCCGGACTGGAACCCGTGTCGACCAATGCGTCCTTGCACGCTTGAGAAACCTTGATGAACGCCGCTCTGTACGCTGTGACGAGATGATCTGAAATTTTCTTGAATTCGGGAGCCTGCGCTATCACCTCAAGGCGAGCCCTGCTGTCGTCGGACAGACATTGCACCAGCTTCGCCTTATCAAGCTTCATTTCCTTGATCAGACCTTTGAGTTGATCGGAGTCCCGCAAAACGTGACAATCACGCCGCAGATCCGCCAGCGCATTTGCCAAAGGCAGCTTAATTTTGAGGAGCTCTTCGCGAAAACGTGGCCAGCGCTTCCCATCGCTACTTTTCAGGAGATCTGCGATTTTAGGCGGCAGAGCGTCCGGGTAACGCTGCTCTTGGGATGAGCCAGGTACGAAAGCGATAAAAGAACGTGATCTTGCGATTAATGAAGAAAGAGCCGGCGTATCCGGTAACTGGGATCGAAATCCATCAGAAATTTCGATTCCGTCATGATCTTCTTGTCGGGGTCGATCTGCTGGTCCTGGTCGGGAGGATCCTCGGCGTAACTGCTCTTTCGCCAGGCCTCGACCAACAGGCGAATGGCAAGATGCTCGTCACTTTCCGGCGGATAATCCAAGACTTCACTCACCAGCGCTGCTAGATCGCTCGTTACTTCCGCCACCTTGAGCCGGTGGTAGGTCCCGTAGGCGATGCCAAGCTTTTTGATATGTTCTTTGAGCGGTATGCTCTCAAACTTCTCGGCTGCACCAGACTGAATTACCTTTTCCTGGAAAGCGTCTACGTCGTGATCAACCCGGCGCGTCAGTTCATCGATTCGCTCCAGAAGATGATTGCGATCCAAAACCAGATCAATGTCTTCACGAATTGTCTCATAGCGCGGCAGCTCGACCAGCGCCGCGAGAGAGTGTGCAATAGCGTCTGGTTTCGGCCGAGGTGAGGCCGGATCCAGGGCAAGCCTCTCCGGTGAAGGCTCTATATATATAAGTTTGCGTCGTGCTGGGTGGTGCGACTGCCGCCGCATCAAGGCGCGGGTCGCATAGGTAAATGGCTTGTTGTCGAGAAAACCGCCGTCGCCAAAATCGCGTTTCGAAAGTCGCCGGTTTCGTCTGTTTTCAGATATTCAGAATAAACCGGCTTCCATTTCGGCGATCCATTTTCCGCCATTGCTCGGTAGGGCCTTCGTGCACGTAACACGGGGAGACGTATCTTCCAAACGCATCGGTTCGAAAGCTGGAGGAATGGAGGAGGTGCAACGTCCGGCAAAGGCCAGCAAAGGATTAAATTCCCAAGTGAAATCGTTTGCGTCCGCGCCGTAGCGAAAATTAAAGACATTCTTGTGCCTCAATTCGTTAGCCACCGTATTGTCAAGCTTCAGGTAAATGGGCAAGCCGGTCAGATCGGTCGCTGTTATGTATAGGTCTAGTTCTTCCACGAGAGATACCTGGGGTGAAGGCGCAGGTTCCTTTGCGTTCGGACGATCAAACTTTTCGTCTTTGGGAAAATCCATGACGTGCAACGCCTCGAGGAGTTTCGCATACATGCGCTGGCTGTTGAGCAGCGAATCTGGTTGTCGCTTCGCCGGAAGTTCGGGCAAGCTCGATTTCCTATCGTTGAGCAGTCGCTCGATATCGCCTTCGTTCATCCAAAGCTGCTTGAGCCCGTCCATCTTTTCGTTGTTGACGAGTGCCTTCGCCAGGAAGATGGAATTGAGACCGCCGGCGGAAGTGCCGGAGAGGACGTCGACTACGAAACGCGTACGAATCTGGGCACTTTCGCTGTCTTCGAACAAAAGTGCGGCGTCCATCGAATCGCTGTCGAGATATTGTCCAAGGCGTCGATAGAACCTGGCGCTGGCGCTTAACTCTTCCTTCGCGATCGCGACACCACCGCCCTCGGGAGCAGTCGCTTTGGCCATCTCGAGTAACTCCTGCGCGACGCCGTTGATGTAAATGCAAAGCGAAACACCGCCATACATGACAACGGCATAGCGCACCTCATTCGTGATGTTAGTTTCCGGGAGGTTTTTCTTGGGAGCGCTCGGCGTGGAAGAGTCGGTCATAAGTTGTTAGATAAAAATCTTAAATCGTAGTAGACCAGGCACCAGTATTTGGAAGCGCTTGCCAGGGCGAGTGAACTTCGTTGCCATTAGATAATCTCGACAAATTCATGGCTGCGGGTTTGCCAGCTTCTGGAACCGCGGGTCTTTGCGTAACCGCTCAAACATTGGATCCAGCCGGAGCAACGCAGGAGTGAGCGGCGGGTTTGCGGCTAAAGGCGCTTCGTATGGGATTGAAAGCAGCTTCTCCAACGTAGAGATCGCGCGGTCGGCGTCGCCCATGCGCGCTGCTATCCGCGTAAGAATATCGAGTGGCCTGGGACCAGTCAGCGCGTCTTTTTCGATCGACATCATGGCGATTGCGCGGTCGGCCAGAGTCGTTGCAGCGGTGTTATCGCCAAGAGCCATATTTGTAAGTGCGAGATCTCCCATCAGAACAACATTTTCAGGTTGTTCTTTTAGGAAAGATTCCAGCTCAGTGCGAGCCTGACCCCAACTTTCGCGCGCACCGTCGTGATCGCCACTAACTTCCTGTGCCCAGCCTAACCAAAACCGCAGTTCGCCATTGTAATAACCCAGCGCCTGATCGGGTTTGGCCAATATTTGTTTCAGTTGAGCGATGACCGCCGCAGGGCGGGATTCCAGGATTGCCTGGTAAACTTGTGTTTCCAACGCGTTGGCGTAGTCAGCGCCTAGCCGGAGCGGACCCAGAAGTGCCGCAGCACGCGGCAGATCGCCCTCCGCTTGTGCTATTCGCGCCTTTAACACAAGCGTGTCTATGTCATCAGGCGTGATATTCAGAATCTGCTCAAGCTTTGCCAGGGCTTCAGGGAAACGGCGCAGGCAGACGTATGAACGCGCGTGTTGTGAGAGCAGATTAACGTTTCGGGGGTCGAGTTTCTCGGCTTCGTTGAAGTGCGCGTCACTCTTCTCCCAGTTGCCACGCCTCCGTTCAACATAAGCCAGCGACTGCGGAATGCGGCTGTTATTTGGCAGAAGGTGATGCGCTTGCTCAAGGTAATCGACCGCAGTGTCGTAGTCTCTGAGGCAAGCGTAGTGATAAAAGCCCTTTGCGAACACAGCCTCCCCGAGCTTGGGCTGCAGCCGGAGAGCGGTGTCGGCCGCCTGCCGTGCTTCTTCGCGGAGCGTCTCGGTTGGTTGAAGACTCTGGGTAAGATATCCACTCGCATCGACGTAAGACAGCAGCGCCCAGCCAAGAGCAAAGTTAGGATCCAATTGCACTGCTTGCTTGAGGTACTTCTGAGCACCGAGGGAGTTCGCGGGTGTAAATCCGGTCTTCAGCGTGTACGCAAGGCCGCGCAGGTACGCATCGTACGCCTCCGGATTGTCTGTCGCTTTGGCTGCGATGACTTCTTGTTCATGGCCGGTCAGTTTGGCACGTAACTGGTCGGCGATGGTTTTGGCCACCTCACTTTCGACCGACAAAATATCGGTCAACTTGCGATCAAACGTATCCGACCAAAGATGTGAATCACTGGCCGCCTTAATCAGCTGCACGTTGACGCGGACAGTGTCGGCGCTCTTCTGCACACTGCCTTCCAGAATGTGGGCAACACCAAGTTGCTTTGCGATCTCGCGCAAGTTTCGCGGCGCGCTTTGATAATGCTGTGTGGAAGTGCGCGAGATCACCTTCAAATCGCCGATCTTTGATAAACGCGTCAGGATTTCATCCTGTATTCCCTCGGCAAAGTAAGCGTTCTCTTTGTCGCTGCTGAGATTTTCGAAAGGCAGCACGGCGATCGATCGCTCCTCGGGAGTGAATGGCCGCAATCGTTGATACAGCCACGTCCCACAGTGCAATGGCTACGATGGCCAAGGTCAAAGCCACGTTTACCAATATGGCTTTCCTGCGTCGCCGGCGCGCCTCAGGATTGAACCGGTCATAGCAGCTGTGGACGGCAAGAAGTAACTCACGCGCCGCTTGCGGCCTGTCGTTCGGGTCCGCGGCCAGCATCGATTTCAGCAGCGCGACGACCTTGCCCGGGAGGTGCAGACCCTTGAGCTGTTCCAATGGCAACTCAGCTGGTTTGCCGCGCACGGATTTCCTCCATCGTCCGGCCGACAAATGGCGTCCGGCCGGTGAGCAGATACCAAAGCGTAACGCCTAACGAGTAGATGTCGGAACGCGTATCAACCGGCACTTGTCCGGCGCCGGCGAACTGCTCTGGACTGGCAAATGCCGGCGTACCAATGAAACCCGCATGGGTTTGCTCCGCGCCGGATTGTGTCTGAGGGCCCATGACTTTCGCCACGCCATAATCAATCAGCTTTACCCGAAGCGCGCCGCTTGAATCGGATTCGAGCATGACGTTCGATGGCTTGATGTCGCGATGCACGACGCCGCAGGCTTCCGCAGCGGCGAGAGCACGTGCAGCTTGCTCGATTACATCCAAAGCGACGGCGAGCGGCATCGGTCCATCGCGGCGCACACGCGCTTCGAGCGTTTCGCCTTCGACCAATTCCATCGCGTAGAAACACTCGCCATCTTGTTCGCCGTAATATGTCACCCGAGCCACATTTGGGTGACGAATGTTCGCCGCCGCACGCGCTTCGCGCAGAAAACGGGACCGCGCGCCAGGATTCTGCGCGACCTTGCGATCGATGACCTTGAGAGCAACAAGCGAGTTCAAAACTGTATCGCGCGCGCGATAAGTTACGGCCATCGCTCCCGCACCGAGCTCAACCGGAAAACCGTCTGCTCCCGTCTCTACTTCGAAGTGGGCGTATCGCAGTGGTCCGGGTGTTAGTCGGCTGCGCGCCGCTGGCCTTTCCGGCTGCTCTCCGTCCCCAAGGAAGGTAAGGCTAACGAGACACCGCAGGCATTCGCCGTTCGGACCACGTTGAGTCAGCGGTCGTCCGCAGGTCGCGCAGGTCTCCGCAGTTTCACTCTGCGCTTTCGCGGTTCGAGGCCCACGCTGATGTCGTCCATGTCGGAAAAGCCGCCTCAGGCCATCAGTATTTGGTACAGATGGCGCAGTTCTCCATCGATATCTGCCGGATCCGAGACCGTACTGCCCACTTCTGCTCTCAACGATTCACGGAATCGCTGGCGGAGACGCGAAAGCCAGGTGCGCAAAGTCGCGATTGGCACTCCGAGTCGGGTTGCGGCTTCCTCCTGGCTGGGCGGCTTGGCGCTGCCGCCAGCCACGAACGGCCTTAATTCCTCGAGCCACTCAGCTTTGCCTTCCGCTTCAAATTCGTTTTGCAAATTCTTCCATGCCCGTGAAACGATATTCGACGCCCACACGAGATCGTAGCAACCGGCATCGCTCAGATGAACAGTCGCGAGCATCGCCGCCTCGGCTTCGGGTAGATGCTCCTCGATCGATAGGACCTGCTGACCCCCGCCTCGCTTCAGCGCTCGGGCGCGATCATACTCGTTATACAAAAAATTCTCCAGAGATCCGAGGAGAAATGTGCGGAGCCGACCCTTCTGGCGATCCGCGTGGCTCAATATGTTTTGCTCGAGCAGATGGGCGAAAAAACCCTGGACCAGGTCCTGCGCATCAGCGGAGGAATGACCGCGGTGCCGAAGAAAACTGTAAAGCGGCGGCCAATACGCTTCGCAAAATCCGGAAAGCGCCTGGTGAGCGGAGGCCTCTGAATCGGGTTCGCCGGCACGAAACACCACGGTCCAATGCGTCGTTTGAAACGAAGCACCGCCCTCCTGCAGAGTTCCAGGAATTGCTTTCGTGGGAACAGAGCGTGGCCTACGAGACCTGCTTTTGCGAGAATAAAATCGCGCGGCGGTTCTGTAGTGCCAGCTGGTCGGCTGCTTGCGGGAGGAATGCAGGCGCCACGCCTGCCGCTACAGTGCCAATTCCGCCGGGATATGCTCCCGCTTAGTAGAAGCCGAGAACGTCCGTCTGGCTTGCGGCGACCTGGCTTAGATTAACGTTGCTTGCCGCGATATACGCGTTATGCCCACCGCGCGCAGGCCCCTGCCCCTGCTCTCGTGCGATGGCACCCAAGCTCAGGAGTGCGAACACTACGGCTACAGCCAGTGCCACGATCGCTTCGGTAGAGAATTTCATTGCGATTATGTGTTTTGCAGCGACGCCTTGAGAAGGAATTCGTTCCATCCGCCGCCGGAGTTGAACGAAGTGATGCTGTAAACCAGGAACGGATCGTGTTTCCGATAGGTCGCGCGAATCAGCGACCGCCATACAGAACTCAACAGGTTTTTCATGTTAGATAGATGCAGCCAATTGGTTGCCCTCGACGGCTATCCGGGTTTCGGCGACTTTCCAAAGCGCGAACGACCGAGGCGCTGAGTTTTCGGGAAAGACGCCCTGCACGCCGAATCCAGTAATGAAATGGTCCTAGTGACGCATCGGCCAAAAGATCCGTGCGCACCATTTCGGGGCAGAGATCGAGTAATTTACAAACATTCATGAACGAATACGGCCAGGAAGAATCATACGCCGTCACCCAACTGTGAGCGTCGAGATACAGTTCCCGATCGGCGGCTTTCGTGGCCGTCCGGTAACGGCGCAAATCGTAGGCTGCCTGTTTCAAGACACCGATAGCCAGACCTTTCTCAGCCGTCGGCGGTGTGGGTTCGGCCGGAGGAGCAGAGAAATGGGCGCTGCCGAGCGTTGCCGGATTCTGCTTTCAAAAATGCTGCGAGCTGCTCACGCGACATTCGCGACAGGGCTTTTGCGCGCGTCTTCGCTCCCGAAACCCTTCGGAAACACCATAAACTGACCAGTGAGCTCAGGTGTTTCAGTAATACGGTTGTCTACTACCATGTTCATCATATCGATTGTTGATTTGATTCGTTTCATCCCTTTCTAAAGATTTTGAAGCCGGACATTTCAAAAATTTGAAAATTTTTTGATTTCCGACGCGAACCCAGGGATCCCGGGCCTGCGAAACATGCTTTTCTGAGCCACTCTGTAGGGAAGCTGACAGCTTCCCCAGGCGAGAATGCCGCCCCTAGGCCTCTTTTTCGACCTTGTAAACGATCATCCCGCGCGCCTGATAGTTCGCGAGCGCCTGCGGATGATCGCGATTGCACGTATGCACCCACACGCGGGTAGTTACGATCCCGCCACGGCGGGCCCACGCTTCTTCGATCGCGCTGGTTAGCAAGGCGCCGCCTAAACCGCGACCGATGAATTCCGGCAACAAACCGAAGTAGGCGATCTCAACTCCGCCGTCCTTATCCGGACGCAGTTCATAATAACCGGCGAGCACGTCATCATAATATCCGGCGAAGGTGCGCAGCTCCGACGCCGCCGCATATTCCTTCCATTGCTCATCCGTCCATGGTCGTTTGTCGATCCAGTCCCACTGCTCGCCGACACGAAGATAGAGGTCGCGATTAAACCGCCAATCGCGATTCCTCTTTTCACGAACTTGAAATCGCGCATCCGCGCGCTTTGGACGCAGTTGATCCCGCGACCGCATTTCGAGATATGTGGTGATTAGCGGTTCTGCTGCCATCAGGACTACTGTTATGGCTTTAGTGGGACAGCGACAATCGCAGTCGGCTTTAGTTGCCCCGGATCTTTGATGCTCCCATTGGGCTGAAAGTGACCGACGTACGAGTTTGCGATGACGTATAACGCGTCGGCCGCGATCGCGCCGGTCGTAGGCTCGGCGAATTCAGGATGATGATGCGATTGCAACACCGTGATTCCTGAAATCCGTGTTCCCTGATCGGCGAGCGCAATGCGAATGACGCGCCCTGGATTTGTCACGTTCTGGATTCCAACCAAGTCGCCCCTGTGCCAGTAAAGCCCATCGCAACCGCCGGTCACAACTGTGTCTGGTTGCGGCAGGCGCGTGGGCGCTCCGGTCGAGAGATCGATTCTGGCGATGCCGGTCGAGATCGCAACGTAAAGCTTACCGTCCGCGCCGAGAGTGATGCCGTTTGCACCTGGGAGCGCGCCCTTGGCTCCAAACGGCGTGAGCATTTTCTCATCAGGCTGTTTTCCGAAAGAGCGTTCCGCTTGCCGAGTCCGTGGCGTAAATTGTTCCGTCGGCCGCGATGGTGAGATCGTTGAGCTGGTTGGCGTCCGGTGCGTCATAGCGATTTACAAGCAACCCGTTCTTCAAATCGTAGCGAACGACAGCGTTTCGCCGCTGCTTTTGCGCTTCATCGAGAAAACCGTTCGTGCTCACTGCATACAACTGCTCGTGCGCAACGTCGACAAACAGCCCGAGCACGCAATCCAGGTTGTCCTCGCGGTTTGGAGAAATCCTTCACCTCGCCTTTTCGATTCGCGCTTACGATTTTCTTTTGCGCGACGCTGCCAATTAAGAACCGGTCTTGTTTTGGATCGTACGCAATACCTTCCGGGATCAGCTTCGGATCGGCGAGGCGAAACGCGACAGGCGCATCCGGCGTTCGCGGCTCTTCGTTCGCTAGCTTTTCCCGAATTTTCTGGAACTCGGGATCGTTCCACACTGCCTTCGAACCCGGCGTCGCGCACTGGAACAAGTCCCAGCTTCCGCCCTTGCAGACTCCGTAACAGTGCGAATGCAGCATCGCGGTCGCCCAAGTCGATTCGAGTAATCGCTTCATAGAAGATGAGCACACCATCATTGGGCCGCTCTTTTCGCAGCGATTGAATCCGTTCCAGTCGCGTGCGCGTTACGGATTTGGAGTCGTCAGCCGGATCGGCTGAACAGAAATTCGCCGTCGCTACCACACAAGCGAGCAGCAATCTGCCGACCACCGGCGCACATGACCATTTCACCACGGCAATACACGTACGTGTTTTGCCAGCATTTTCATCGCGAAAAGCTCTCAGCCTATTGCCATCACCATTCGCTTCGGCAGTTTGGTCCTATCTGATGAGGAGTATAGTCAGGGAAAATTCGCGCAATTAGCATGCCTAAGAGGAAATCGCGCCCGCAGAAGCGCCGCCGCAGTTCGATCATAGCGTTCGAGATGATTCGGCTTGACCGGACGGCAACAGAGCCGCTCCACGAGCAGCTTTACCGCCAAATTCGCGACGAGCTGAAATCGGGCAGATTCAGCGATGGTTCATCTCGACTTCCTTCCTCGCGGACTCTGGCCACAGACCGGGGAATCTCAAGATCGACGGTTAGACTCGCGCTTTCAAAGCTTCACGCCGAAGGTTACCTCCGCTCAGAGCCCGGGTCCGGAACATTCGTCGCGAATCTTCTTCCGGAAACCTTTTTGACCGCGGACCAACCGAAAACCTACCAACCAATCCAGCGCCCAGCTCGTATCTCTGACCGCGCAAAAGCAATTCCGGATAGACGCGTTGGAAATCAGTTTGACCTCGGGGCGACGGGCGCAGGACCAGGCGTCTCGCTGGTCGCGAGCATTCCAGCAGTCGACGAATTTCCAATAACCGTCTGGGAACGTCTCCGAACTCAGGTTCTGGCAAAAAAGGCGTTAACCTGTTGCGTTATTCGTCGAATCGCGGCGACGCCGATCTGCGCAAGGCAATTGCAGCGTAGCTTGTGCGATTTCAGAGCGGCGCGCTGTCATCCGGATCAGATCGTAATCGTGGCAGGTATGCAGCAGGCGATGCTGCTCAGCGCAATGGCTGTGCTAAATCCGGGTGAAGTCGCGTGGATCGAAGACCCTTGTTATCAGCAAGCCCGAAGGGTCCTTACGTTGGCCGGCGTTAAAATCATTCCCAAGCCGATCGATAACCAGGGAATCGTGATTGCGCGATCGCCAAAAGAACCGACTGCCGCGGATCATTTACGTAACGCCCTCGCACCAATTTCCTCTCGGCGTTACCATGAGCTTTCAGCGCCGGACCGCCTTGCTCGATTTCGCGCGTGCTCACAACGCATTTATTTTCGAGGACGACTACGACGCGGAGTTCCGCTTTGCCGGGCCACCACTCCCTTCGTTACAAGGGATCGACAACGCCGGTCGAGTGATTTACGCAGGCACGGTGAGCAAGATTCTTTGTCCCGCTTTGCGTCTGGGCTACATCGTCGCGCCAGAGCCGCTGGTCGATTCGTTAGTCAAAATCCGCAGTGCGATGGATCAACACTCGTCTCCCATCGACCAGGCGACACTGGCGCGTTTTATCACCGAGGGCTTTTTCCTGAGTCACATCAAGCGCATGCGAAAAATCTATGCCGAGCGGCGCGATTTCTTCATCAAACAATTCAATGAGTTGCTTGGTGACCGTTTCACTTTGCAGGTTCCCGAAGCCGGCTTGAACATCGTCGCCTGGTTGAAACGCGAGGAAGACTTCCCAATGATCAAGCGTATCACGTCTGATATCGGAGTAAGGCCCTCGGCGCTCTCGTTCTTTTGCATTCAAGCGAAGCTAAAGCCGGCGTTCGTTTTCGGATTCGCGGCCTGGACACCGACACAGATTCGGGAAAGCCTGATTAAACTCGCATCAGCACTCAGCAACCGCGGCAAGGATCTAAATCACGGCCGCCAGTCACGGTAAGCCTCGTGCGCACCGAGGGTGAGACTGGTTCGGGCTTTGCTATGCCGGTCGATCTGTTCGGCGAGCCACTGAAACCATTCCCAATTTTTTGCGAACCCGCGCGCTCACGTTCGTATTCGACGTAGCCGCGCAATTTGCGCCAGGCGACGCGCACTGTGCCGCCCAGCAGTTCGTCGACTACGTTCAACGGAACCATGCGCGCAAACACGGCGTACCCAAGCGATTCGAGAATGCAAGCTATGGACTGGACCGCCTGAAAAAGACGCGGATCGGCCTCGATTTGTGAGGGCGTCGTGCCGTCGGAAATTGCCTGCACCAGGCTCATCGATTGCATCCACGCCGGCGTCAAAATCGCCTGGACAGCTACGAAGGCAGCGCGTTCCTCTCGCTCCTTCCGCGCGCGCCGCATCTCGATCACGCCGAAAACGACAGCCGTCAATACCGTGAGGGCCGTTGCAATGTTTGCAACCGTCGAAAGCTCCACCGCAGCAATTTGTGCAAACGCGTCGTTTGATGCCACGAAAATTTGGTCTTACGCGCAATATAGGTTGAATGATACAAAAAGCCGCAGGGTTCGCGGGAACCCTGCGGCTCTTATCGTAATATCCCAGATCGCGCGTTGACTCAGTCTATAAGAACCACGTGATCAATCATACGCAAATCGCCCATGTCTGCGTAATAAACGCGCACGCGCGTGCCGGGTTTGATCGCTGTTTGGACGATTTCCCCTGCCTTGTTCACAACGTGACCACGTCCGTTGAGAACATAACGGCCCGGATTATTCGAACTGTCCTCCCGAACAACGAGTGTATTGCGAGGCTGATAACTGGCAGCCGCGCCTTCCGCAATCATCGTTCTGATGATCGTTCCGGTTACCTCTATCGGTTCAGTTGTAGTTGTTCCTTGTTTCTTATCCGTCGAACTCGGCTGGGCGAATGCCAGTAGCGCAATCAGCACACAGCCGAGAGTGACAATTATTTTTTCATGTTCGTCTCCTGTTGTTAATGGTTATCTGCTGAGGGAGTCTCTGGAGCAGGTGAGCCTTCAACAAGAGCCACTTCATGCGTTTCCTACAGCCCACTTTTCGCAGCGCTGGTAGGATTAATTGGGCGCCATGCTTGAGAGCGGTTCAAGGCGTTGAGAAGCTACGCGGCCAATCGCTAACGTGTTGTTCAATAGCGAGTGGATCGTGTAGAAATCGATCCCATGTTCGCCACGCTTGAATCAACCTGCGCTCGGAAGAAATTCTTCGCGAACGATCTTGCCGTTCTTGACAGTGTAAACGCCGACTTCAGACATTTTCCTGCGCTCTTTCGTTTTCTTGTCCGAAACGTCAGCGTCGTATTGCACCACGAATCGATCGTGACCGACGAAAGGCCCCTTGGCATCGAAGCTGTGGACTTCCATCGCGTTCACCCACCAATCGACTTTGCCGCGCACTGCCTTCTTTGCCGCGAGTTTCCGGCGAGCCGCCGCCCATGCTGTAAGCTTCCACGCTCACAACGTTGTCGTCGTAAAGCTCGAGCGCTTCATACCAGGCTTGTTTTCGAGTTAGCTCCACCACTTTTTTGCAACTTCTTCCGTAGTCATATTTTCCTCCTTTGTTTAGATGAGAACTTATTTGCTGAAGAATTTTTCTAGTCGATCGAGAATGCTGTTCCAACCCTCATTGTGGCGATCGCGCGATTCCTCACTGGGCAATTGCTCGTGCTTGAAGAGCAGTTCGGTGCCACCATCCCGATCGAATAACTCCACTGTGACGATGCTGTTGTGCGTTGTCCAATTCTCATCGTCATCCCATTTCCAAGTGAAGACAATCTTCTTTCCCGGAACGAGCTCCCGGTATTCGCCGAACGCGCTCATTTCCTCCCCTTCCGGGCTGGTAAGGTCCCACCGATATTTTCCACCGACGCGCACGTCCGCAGTGATATTTCGCGTACGCACGTTTTCTGGTCCAAACCATTCTCTCAATTGCTCCGGATCGGTCCACGCAACGTAAACGCGAGCGGGCGGCACGTTGATGAACCTGATGATTTCGAGCGATGTTTTCTCTGCAGTTTTCTCGTTCATGGTTTCGCTTTCGAGCTTTCAACGAATTGTTTCAGCTCCGATCCGATAATTGCAGTCCAGCCAGCTTCGAAATTCTTCCGCGCATACGCGGGGTTTTCGGAAACGTTTCGATTCCAGTGTGCGTGAGTTTCAGTCGCGTCTTGTTACCCTCGGGAAATAATTCAAACGTGACGAGAGAATTTCCCGGCTCGCCTTTGTATCGCCAGGTATAAGCGATTTTCTTTTGCGGAATCACTTCGGTGACTTTGCAAAGGTGGTGATAAGTGTTGCCTTCGTGCTCAACCACAAATTCAAATTCAAAGCCGATCTCCGGCTTAAATTCCTTTAGATCGAAATACCACTGCCGCATTTGATCAACATCGGTTAATGCCTTCCAAACTCTTGCGACCGGCGCGTCGAGGGTGCGCTCCATGATGATCGCTTCAGCTACATCGTTTGTTTTAGTCATAATGTTTACTCACTTTCATTTGATATTGGGCTCCATCGTCTTTATTTCCTTTCTCCGACGGCCCTGCATTGTTTGTTCCCTTTCGTCCGCACGTTCGATTCAGTTCCTCGATCAGCTCGCTTGTGACGTGAGCGGTCACGTGGTGTCGCCGGCTGCGCGGCCCCGGTGGACCTGTTCGAGGACCTTGGCGGAGGCTTCGTCGTTGCCGTACTCGTCGTGCCAGTTCCACCACTCGTATGGCGGCGTCTGAGGGTAGCCCTCTGGCGAGTGCTCCCACTCTTCCTGACGCCCGAGAGCAGTGATGTCGAGATAGTTCCAAGTGTTCCCCATCTGCTCGTCACCGCGGTTGTTGATGAAGTAGGTGCGGAACACACGGTCGCCGTCGCGGATGAACGCGTTCGTGCCGTGCCACTCATCCACGCCGAAGTCCTTGTCGAAGCCGTCCGTGATCGTGTACTCAAGGAATGAACTGCCAGCCCATTCGTGCCTTTAGGCGCTCGATATCCGTCTGCGGCGCGCGAGAGGCGAACGCGAGTGTAGTATCGCGGGCGTTCAGATGAGCGGGGTGAGCAACCTGGTCCGCCACCATGGAGCAGCCGACGCATGCATGTTCGGGCCAGCCGACCACGCCCGGCTCGAAGAACGCGCGGTAGACGATCAGCTGCCGGCGACCGTCGAACAGATCGAGCAAGCTCGCCTCGCCCTTGGGGCCCTGGAATTTGTATTCCTTCTCCACGGCCACCCATGGCATCCGCCGACGCTCGGCCGCCAGCGCGTCACGAGCGCGGGTCAACTCCTTCTCTTTCACGAGAAGCTGCTGCCGCGCAGCTTCCCACTCCTTCGCTGACACCACTTCTCGATTTAATTCCAGCTCTGTTGTTTTCATTGTGTTGTCTTTTTCCTTTGGGTTGTCTTCTGCTGTGAAATGTTTTGAGCGTAAAGGCCGCTACTCCCCCGCTCGATGTCGTCGCCAGAACGGCGATGTTTGCGATGCATAGCGGACACATGAGTCAGGCCTTTCCCTTTTTGCCAGCGGCCTTGTTCGTTTTCTCCAAATAAGCCGCCAGCCGATCGAGCGACCCCTCCCAGAACTTTCGATACTCCTCGACCCATTGCGCGGCTTTTTTAAGGGCTCGGCGTTTAGCTGCATTTCATGGACGCGTCCATAGCGCCGGCGCCGGAGCAGTCCGGCATTTTCGAGAACCCGCAAATGTTTTGAAACCGCCGGGAGCGACATGTCGTGCGGCCGGGCGAGGTCGGTAACGCGCCTGTCGCCCCGCGCCAGGTGCGCCAGAATCTGCCGGCGCGTGGGATCGGCCAGCGCGGCAAAAGTTCGGTCCAACGTTCTCGAAGAATATTTAACCATCTGGTTAACTATTTAGCAGAATCATTGCGACGTGCAAACATTTTTTTACAATTTGTAGAAGCCTCGATCTCGGCGTGTGGTTCGCCGGATTACCGATTCTCAAGAGAATCGACAACGTGTGAGTCGATCAGGTTCGCCTCGACCACTGACCGCGCGCGCGCCAGCGCGTTTCATTTCAATGTAGAGGCGTTTGTGTCAAACGCCTTGTCATTCCGGCGCCTGGCACAAGCGCCGCTACAACAACGTCTATGAATCTGATTGCGCGAACGCTTCTTTGTTCACGACGTACGGCATTTTTGTCGGATCGCCGCCGTAGTTGCCTTCGAGAACGTCGATGAGTCCCTGCACGCAGCGGCCCGCCATGCCTTTGTCCGGATCGACATCCAGACGCGTGATCTGCGCGCCGCTGGCGAAATGATGGAAGAGCCGGCAACGATCAGCGATTTCCGGATCAAGCAGTGGCGAATCGGGCGGCAGCGGCTCTTTCTCGAATACATCGAGCGCTGCGCCCGCGATGACTTGTTCTTTTAACGCTTTCGCGAGGGCTTTCTCGTCCACAACCGGGCCGCGCGAGGTGTTCACCAAATACGCGGTCGGTTTCATCAGCTTCAGCGTATTTGCGTTGATGAGGTGATACGTCGGTTTGTCCGCTTCGCCCTCCCTTAACAGCGGCACGTGCAGACTCACATAATCGGCGCCACGCAAAGCGTCCTCGAACTCGACATACTTGATCCACGTTTTCTCTTTCTGAATGCCACGTGCATGGCGCAGGTCCATTAACTCCTGAATCGCGTTGATGTATTCGTGATTTTGATACGCCGGGTCGTAGCAAAGGATATTCATGTCGAACCCGGAACATTTTTTGATCATCGCCAGGCCGATGCGTCCTGTGCCAATGATGGCGATCGTTTTGCCCGTGACCTCATCGCCAAGGAACGGGAGAAACGGATGCCACGACGGCCACCTCTGTTCGCGCACGAGTTGCTCGCTCTGCCACATTTTCCTCGCGAGCATGCCCATCATGAAGAACGCAAACTCGGCCGTGGCTTCGGTGAGCACGTCGGCCGTATTCGTGAACGGGATTTTGTATTTGTTCGCGTCGGCGCGATTGATGTTATCGAATCCAACAGCGATTTGCGCCACAACCTTCAGCGTCTCCTTCCCCGCCGCGAATACTTCCGCGTCAATCGGATCCCGCAACGTGGTGATTAATCCGTCAATGCCGCTCTTCACTTTCTCGATGATCAATTTCTTCGGAGGCGCCTCAGGTCCCTGGAACACCTCGAGGTCGTAACCGCGCGCGCGCAAAAGATTTTCCGCTGCGTCGCCGATTCGCGACGTCGCAAAAACACGGAAGCGTTCTTGTTCTGCCATAGTTGAGGAATGTAATCAGGAACTCAGGATTGCAGGAAATTTTCTATCGGAAGCGCATGCTCTTCGCTGGCGGCCGCATTAACGCGACGGATGAGGGCTGGAATTTCTGACAGGCTTCCAAGTACATAATTGGCTTCCTTTTCATCTCCCGCGGATCCACAAAGCGCCTGTCGGGAATGGCGGCGACACGCATGTTCGCGGCTTTCCCCGCGGCGATACCGGCAAGCGAGTCCTCGATGACGAGGCATGCCTCAGGAGAGATTCCGAGTTTCTCTGCAGCTCGCAGGTAAATATCGGGATGCGGCTTGCCTTGTTGAACTTCATCGCCAGTGATCACGACGCTAAATAAGCTTCTGATTCCGGTTCGGTCGAGTAACGGACGCGCGGACGCACTCACCGAACTGGTGGCTACCGCCAGGTGTAACTTCATCTCGCGCAATTGTTCCAGCGTCGTCTTTGCGGAAGGAAACAGATCCACACGGTTCGCGAAAAAATCGGTCGCGATCTCGCCGCGCCGCCGCATCAATTCCTCCACCGACGCGGAAATGTGAAAGGCATTCTTGTAAAACTCGACTGCGAGCCGGTAACTCACGCCGAGGACGTTTCGGTGATATTCGCCGCGGTAACTGACTCCATATTCCGCGAGCAATTTCGCGTCGATCTGGTTCCACCACGGCTCGGAGTCGGCGAGCACGCCGTCGAGATCGAAGATTACCGCGTCAAACGGTGAAGGCATGGTGTGCTGCACCTGTTACTCACATGAAGCCCGGTGAGCAATAAGTACGCGGCCAAATCAACGACTCTCCCAAAAGAGGGACCCTCAAATCCTACGTATTTTTAAACGGGATCGGATTGTACACGGTCTTACATTTGTGCTGTTGGAACCGAACGGGGAGCACTATTGTCTGCGTTCCAGTTGGAGCAGACCGTCAAATCGCCAATCTACGACGGGCGCCAAAATTTTAGTGCGGCAGACAAACCGCTTCGTGTCACTGCTGTTCTCCGCTCACCCACGGCAGCAGTAATCGAGTCCGCTTTGCTGATGCTGTTGATTGGCTGGATTGATTACAAGACTACCGACTTCGCTATCACGCTTTTTTATTTCGCACCGGTGGTGCTGGCCACGTGGCGCGCAGGACGCAAAGCGGGCTGGTTTATCGCGGCACTTTGCGGAGCGACAGTGCTCATGGCGGACTTGATGGTGCCCCGCAGCGGACGCGTCATCGCGCTCGCCTACATTAACGCCGGCATACTTGTATTGGCGTCGGCCGCTCTGGCTGAACTGGTAATTTCGTCCCGTCGTGCACACGAACGCCTCAAGGCGCTACTCGCGCTAAAGACTGTTTCGCTCACAGAAATTCACCACAGGGTGAAGAACAACCTGCAAATCGTATCCAGCTTGCTCAGGCTTCAATCTAACAAATTTGCTGATCCCGCTGTTCGCGACGTTTTCACCGAATGTCGCGACCGCATCAACGCCATGGCTCGTCTTCACGAAGAACTCTACAACGAGCATGGGCAGTCACACCTCAATTTCGCGCCGCATTTGCGTGAGCTGGCGGAAATGCTGCTGCGCTCGCACAAGCCCGCAGGCTGCAACCTCACACTTAACGTTTCCACCGATCGCGTTCCGCTCGATCTCGATCAAAGCATTTTGCTTAGCCTGATCGCCAACGAATTGCTGCTCAATTCTCTGAAGCACGCATTCCATGGCGCGCTGCTGGAAAGGTCGATGCTGAACTGCGCAGGACTCGCGATCGAGTAACGTTAACGATCCGTGATGATGGCAACGGAATTGTGCCCCGGCCGACCGAAATTGAAGGCCAACGCGGAACCGGCATAGACCTCGTCCAGGCAATGTCACGCCAACTTGGCGGCGAGTTCGTCGTCAACCGCATGCCTGCGGGCGGAACGTGCGCGACCATTTCGTTTCGAAGCAAAATTTCACGCCAACAACCAGGCGTTCATCTGTAACTCTAAATAACTACATTATGTCAAAAAACGTATTCTGATCGTTGAAGACGAAGCGCTGACTGTGTTAGCGCTTCAACAAGAGCTCGCGGAGCTTGGCTACGAAATCGCCGGTAACGCGAGCACTGCTGCTGATGCGCTCCGCGCTGCTGAAGACAATCGCGCCGATCTTGTACTCATGGATATTCAATTGGATGGAGGTATTAGTGGTATCGCGGCTGCCGCCGCAATCCGCGGGCACCTCGATATCCCGGTTGTCTTTCTGACCGCGCACGCATCTGCTGAAACGGTAGGGCGCGCAGTCGAATCAGGCGCGTTCGGGTATTTGCTGAAGCCTTACACCGTGCCGGAATTGAAAGCGGCTATCGACATCGCGCTTCACAAACACAACACGGAAATCGCGATGCGCCGGGCGCTCAGTTCACGATTGCCGGCCGATATGGCACCCTCAGTCCATCTGAGCAGCCCAACAGCGGAAACAGATTGCGCAAAGGGCGCGCTCCAAAATTGTGCGACGGACGCAGATTCTTTGAGCCAGTTGGAATCGCAACAGCTCAGCGAGCTTTTCATCAACGAAACCGTTCGTCGGCGCATTCAGATAGAACGCTTTTAGTTGAACGTTGCGGGTTGAGCGTTTAACCGTTGGGAGATTGAAGAAGATCGCGATCTATGGCGGCACCTTCGACCCGATCCATCACGCGCATCTGATTCTCGCCCGCGCAGCGATTGAAACGCTCGACCTCGACAAAGTCATCCTGGTGCCGGCAGCGATTTCCCCTCTCAAGAAGTCCGCTCCGGTCGCGAGTGGCGAAGCTACGATTAGAAATGTTGCAAGCGGCGATCAAAGGCGAGCCGGAGTTTGAAGCGAATGAATGCGAGCTGCTGCGACCACCGCCTTCGTACACAATCGACACGGTCGAGGAAATTCGCCGCCGTGAATGCGATGCGTCCGTCTACTGCCTGATCGGTGAAGACAACGTTGAGCAACTGCCGCAGTGGCATCGCTTCGCCGAACTGGAGAAGATCGTTCGCTTTGTGGTTCTCGACCGCAGCGGGAAACAACCCTCACATTCTTATCAGTTGATCCATCGTCGTATCGATATTTCCGCCACTGAAATTAGGCGGAGAGTTGCGCAACACGAATCGATTCGTTATCTCGTCACTCCGACTCGGTGGACCAAATTATTCAGCGCGAAAAACTTTATCGGGAGCAATCGCAATAACGCCGGAAAATCTAGCAAAAACCTGCGCTGAACTCGCCTCGAACAAAAAGGCGGAGGACATTGTCGTGTTGGATTTGCGCGGCATTTCGAGCTTTACGGACTTTTTCGTGATCTGCTCGGGCACGTCCGAACCTCAACTCAAAGCGATTGCCAACGAAATTGAGACACACTTACGCGAGCATTATTCGCTGCGACCCGTGGCAGTTGACGGATTTCCGGCCAGCCAATGGATGGTGCTCGATTATCTGCAAGTAGTCGTCCACATTTTTCATCGCGACAAACGCGCCTTCTACAGCTTGGAAGGTTTGTGGGGCGATGCGCCGGTGCTGCAGTGGGAATCAGTTCTCAAGGAGTGACGGCTTCCCAGCCGTCACCTCTGAAACCGACGGCTGCCCAAGCCGTCGCTCTTGAGCGTCGCGTCAGCGCTACTTCTTAGTTGGCGCCGGTTGCGGCGGAGGAGGAACCTTCGGAGAACCCTGCGGACTGAGCACCCTGTGGCGCAGGTGTTGGCGGCGGTTTCACATCCTGCAATTCGACGTCAAAAATCAGGGTCGAGTTCGCACCGATGTCCGGACCCATTGCACGCTCGCCATACGCGAGGGTCGAGGGAATGAACAACTGATACTTTGCTCCCTGCTTCATCAGTTGAAGCGCTTCCGTCCAGCCTTTGATCACTCCGTTGACCGGAAAGGTCGCCGGCTGACCGCGCTTGTACGAACTGTCAAACTCCGTCCCATCGATCAGAGTGCCCCGATAATTCACGGTCACCATGTCGGTGGCTTTGGGCTGCGCTCCGGTTCCTTCTTTCTCGACCTTGTACTTGCAAACCGCTCGCAGTCGTTTTCACACCGGGTTTCTTCTTGTTGTCTTCAAGAAACTTCGTGCCGTCAGTTTTGTTTTTTTCGCCTAGCTGTTTCTGTTTCTGCTTCCATGTCTTTTTCGAATTGGGCCATGATATCCTTTGACCTGGTCGGTCGTCAGTTGCGGTTTGCCGGCAAGGGCGTCTTTAATGCCGGCGGCCAGGATGTCAGGGTTAATGTCCACTTTTGCCGGCCGAGATTAAACCCAATTTGCATGCCGATGCTGTAGCTAACCTTGTCCTTTTGTGTCTTTGAGTTGCGGTGATTTCTCTTGCCCGAACAACGGGAATGCGAGTAAGGATGCGCTGATAATAACAATAAAACGTTTCATAAGATCGTGTTTCCGCGTCGCTCTAGTTTAAGGTTGGTCGCCGCAGAAAGCCGCACGCTAATGGATAAATGCCGCACGTCAAGAAAAACAGCTTTGCCATCGATTCGGCGGCGCCGGCTTGGCATTTGCAGTGGTAGCCACCGGACTGATCGCACTCTGGCCGGAACTCGCGCAGGCCTTCACGCTCTCGCACAGCGATGCTTTGAAAGTTGGGAAGAGAGTCTGGCAAAATGAGTGTGGTGGAACAATTTCCGGCCTGACCTCATGGAACCAGGGCGAAGATTTCGCATCGCTCGGCATCGGCCATTTTATCTGGTATCCAAAGGGACGGCGAGGCCCGTTCGAAGAGAGTTTCCCGAAGCTGGTAAGCTTCATATCAAGTCGCGGCGCGAAGCTGCCGGCATTACTTCTGGGGTCGGCCGTTGACAGCCCTGCCCCTGGAACTCGCGTGCCGAGTTCCTGCAAGCGCAAAATACAAGTGAGATGAACCAGTTGCGGCGGTTTCTGGCCGACACCATCGATCTCCAGGCAGAATTTCTTGTTGCCAGATTGGATGCTTCTCTGCCTAAGATGCTGGCCGAAGCGGCGCCTGCCGACCGAACTAACGTGCAAAAACAATTTGAACGCCTTACGAAAACACCACAGGGATGCTACGCCCTCATCGATTACGTCAACTTCAAAGGAGAAGGCGTTTTGCACACGGAGCGTTACCAGGGGCAGGGATGGGGTTTGCTTCAGGTGCTGGAAGCGATGCAGGGGAATTCGGATTCAGGCGCGCCTGATGAATTCGCGCGCGCGGCCAAAGTCGTCTTGACGCGCCGCGTCCAGAACGCTCCTACCGACCGCCATGAATCACGGTGGTTAACGGGTTGGCTTCGGCGCGTAAACAGCTACAGTGGCGGCTAATAATTTATGCCGAGAGCATTTCGCACACTTCTTTGCGCGCTTTTGTTGACGGCTCTTGCCTCCTCAATCAGCGCCCAGTTCCGCCTTTTCGGACCAAGATCACCAAGGCCGACGCCCCAACCAAAGCAGCAGATGCGCAAAGCGTCCGCTTACATTAGCACGCCAGGCACCGTTGAAGGTAAATCAATCTTTGCTTAGACAGGCGACGCCGGACAACGTCCACGTTGTTGTTTCTCTTCCCAAGCAGCGCGCCTGTTTGATGATCGGCGAGCAAATCGTGGCCGACAGTCCGATCTCTTCCGGCAAGGCCGGGCACGGCACACCAGCGGTAATTTCTCCGTTATGGAAAAGGATCCGGACCATCGTTCCAGCATCTATGGCGACTTCGTCGACGGCTCCGGTCGGACTGTTCGCGCCGGCATCAGCGCCAAGATTGATTCCGCGCCTAGCGGGACACACTATGTCGGTGCGTCGATGAGGTGGTTTATGCGGCTAACAGGCGAAGGGGTCGGAATGCACGTCGGGATTCTGCCAGGATATCCCGCATCCCATGGCTGCATTCGGATGTCGTCGGATGGAGCGAAGTTATTTTACGATACTGTAAGAGTCGGCACCCCGGTGAAAGTGGGCGATTAGTAATTTTCCCTGTTCAAGGCGCGACGACTTGGGAGTTGGTAGACGGCGAGCAGCCATCACTCCTTGAGTAATCTCCGTCGCAAAGATCGAGCGCCGCTTGGGCCGCTAATTGTTTGAATGTCTCGCGATCCGTTGGGAAAACGAATTTCCTGGCGACAGTCTCTGAATCTCCTGAAGCCAGCGCGATGTAAACCGTTCCAACCGGCTTTTCGTCCGAGCCGCCCGTTGGCCCGGCAATGCCGGTCGTAGCGAGCCCGAACGTGGAGGCTGCTCGTAGGCGCGCGCCCTCAGCCATAGCGCGCGCGACCGCTTCACTCACCGCACCATGTTTGTCGATCAACTTCAGACTCGACATTCAAGACGTCGCTCTTTGCTGAGTTCGCGTATGTCACATAGCCCGCCAGAAAGACTTCCGACGCACCCGACACATTGGTGATCTGGTTTGCGATCAAACCGCCAGTGCACGATTCGGCAGTTGCCAACGTTTGTTTTCGTTGCTTCAGCAGTCTCACGACGACTTCTTCAAGCGCTTCGTCGTTGTCGGAGAAGATCGACAGTCCCAATTCGCCACGAATGATGGCATCGGCTGCTTGGATCGCATTCGGGTCACCGATGACGCGCACTTCAACCTCGCCTGGTCGCGCGCAATAGCCCAGTTCGACGCCCGGGATCGCCAAAACTTTTTCGCCAATCGCTTTCTCAACCAGCGATTCGCCCATTCCGGCAATGCTGCATGACCGCCGCTCGACATGGAGCGGCACCTCAATAATCGATTTCAAAATCGGCATCGCGAATTTCTTGAACATGGGCTGGAGCTCTCGCGGCGGACCGGGCAGAACAAAAACGTGCGGCGACGGAATGCGCGGATTGATGTTTCGCCTTCAAATAAAAGCCCGGGGCGCTTCCATTCTCGTTCGGAAGGACGCGCGCACCTGCGAGGACATCCGCCTGCCGTGCAATACCCGAAGTCCATTTGATTCCGCGCACTTGCAGTCTCTGTTGAAGCCAAGCCAGCAGTTGCGGGTCCTGATACAGCTCCAAGCCCAGCGATTCAGCAACCATCTCTCGGGTGATATCGTCCGTGGTTGGACCGAGACCGCCGGTGACAAAGAGAATTTCGCAATGCGGAAATAATTCAGTGAGCGTGCGGCGGATCACGTCGCTATCGGGAACCGTTCGCCGCTCGTCGATTCGTAGACCCAACGGAAGGATCTCGCGCGCTATAAACGCAAGATGCGCGTCCTGAACGTCACCGAGCAAAAGTTCGGTACCGGTGTTAATGAGGATCGCGCGCATGATCGTCCCGCACAATCAACGCGGAACGACAAGCACACAATGCTCGACATGCCAAGCACAAGGCCTGTCATGTTGAGCGAAGCGAAACATCTCGAATCAGAGATTCTTCGCTTCGCTCAGAATGACAGCTTTGAAAAATCA
>ERZ1370068.3383-contig-2493_pt1 | contig 48953 bp, 88 predicted proteins | sample MGYA00561227_ERZ1370068 | MGnify/ENA primary metagenome ERZ1370068 (study PRJEB38410, sample SAMEA6850437) | metagenome | study: Metagenomic assessment of the ecological functions of the soil: analysis of the soil microbiota associated with the... | reverse complement strand
GCTTAATCACTTCGTCCTTGATATTCACGGTCGCCGAATGCGGTGTTGCTTTCCTGCTTGATGTCGGCGAAGTAAGGAACGCCCAGCGCCACGATGAAGAGCGGTTTTCCTTTGGCGACCTCAGTCAAGTCCGCGAAGTTCATTAATCAACTGTTCGTGGATCGTCTGTTTGAGTTTGGCTGAAACCGCCGCAGTGGCCGCATCGGCTTGAGTCAGACGAAAGCGAGGCCGTCAGCGACGAACCGGACATTTTATCGCGCACCTGTGAGACAAAATCAGCACTGATCTTGTCGGGATCGATCATCTTGTCGACAGCCGCGGCGTCGTTGCGTTGCACCGCATCAACCATCACTGCGAGCGCATAAGCGGGACCGTTCTGGAAGCTGCGCCACCAAAAATATCCTCCAGTGCCGAGGCCCCCGACGATCAGCAGCAGCACCAGGGCGACAATCAGCAGCACCTTGCCTAATCTGCCTCCAGACTTTTTGGGCCGGGGCGAATCCATGTTGATAACTGATACGATTGCGTTTCATTCGACGTTCGTCCCTTCGACGCGACAATCCAGACTGCCTTTCCAAAGACGCAGCCGCACTTCATCGCCGGCTGTCATCGTGCTCGCTTCGCGAACGCCTGACCTTGCGCATCTTGCGCGATCGCATATCCGCGCTCCAAAACTCTCAAGGGCGACATCGCATCCAGAGCGGCTGCCGCCATCCCTAATTGTTGCCGGGCGGTTTTCAGCCGGTTAGTCGATCCAGGCATCCCGCGTCTTTGTTTAGCTGATTCGAAACGGGCGCGCGCGGCCGACGCTAGTCGAGCGCAGACGCGCCGGCGATAAGACTATGAGCGGCCGCCGTTAATTGACGATGATAAGTTCTGCAATCCGCTGGTGATCGCGGTTTGCATTCGATAGTCAGCGGCATCGATCGCGTTAGCCGCACTCCGCAACTCGCGCGGTGACGGCATCAAACGCCGGTGAAAGTGCCAACTCCTGCACTTCGTTGCGCGCGCCGGCAATGCGATAGCGCATTGAGCGCGCCAGGGTTCCGGTTAAAGCCGCCAGACGCGAGCATAACTCCGCTTCGTGCGCGGCTACGATTTCGGCCGCGGCAGAAGGCGTCGGCGCCCGCAGGTCAGCCGCAAAATCGGCGATCGTGAAATCTGTTTCGTGACCAACGGCCGAGATGACCGGAATCGCGGAGTTGCGAATCGCGCGCGCGACCACTTCTTCGTTAAAGGCCCAAAGGTCTTCGATCGATCCGCCGCCGCGCCCGACGATGATCACGTCCATGCCGGCCTCGGAACTGCCTGCGCGCAGCAGCCCGCTGATGATGTTCGTTCAGAAATTTTATGGCCCGGACGATCTCGTGCGGGGCGATGTCCCCCTGCACCCGCGCGAACGCCAACAAGACGTGGACCGTGCGCGTGCGTCCGCGAAATGACATTCAGAATGTCGCGCAATCGCGGCGCCGTTGGCCGAGGTCACCACGCCGACCCGGCGCGGAAATACCGGTATCGCGCCGCTTCAACTCCGGCGCGAACAAGCCCTCAGCCTGCAGACGCGCTTTGGTTTGCTCGAACGCGAGTTGCAAGGCGCCCGCGCCGACCGGCTCGAGCGAGTCAGCAATCAGTTGGTATTCGCCTTTCGGCTCGTAGACGCTCAGGCGCGCGCGCGCGCGCACCTGCATTCCGTCCTCGAGGCGAAAGCGGATTCGCTGATTGCTGCTGCGGTAACAAACTGAACGCAGCTGGGCGAATTCATCTTTGAGCGTGAAGTACCAGTGTCCGGAACTGTGTGCGCGAAAATTCGAGATCTCGCCTTCGACCCAAACCGCAGCAAACCGCTTTTCCAGCGTGCCGCGAATTTGCGAGGTTAGTTCTGAGACGCTGACCGGGCGGCGTTCCGTTTCGTCGAACAGAGATGCGAGCAAAGGTTGTGACATCAAGAATATGTTTGGCGAAAGCAGGCAATGCTACCACCGTGATACGGGCCAAAGCTATGCCTCTGAACGGTCATAAAAGTAATCAGCCGGATGACGTCCATTTGCTCCGGGTCTCTGTGCGTCAAGATAGGTTCACCACGGAGACATGGAGAATTCACAGCGCAGCGAAGCCGCAACCAAATTGTCTCCGTCGCCAACTGCCATTAGTGATGCGCGAAGCGCTCACAGCACCGTGGCTTTAGCCCGGTGCTCAGAATTCCCGAATCATCCTCTCAACCGTCTTAAACGGTTTCATCGTCGCTACCAAAGAAACCGTTGAAACGGTTCCCGAGTAGTGCTGGGCGACTTTGTCACCGGCTAAAGCCAGTGTGCTACGGATCACCCGCGTACTTCGTGCGTTTCAGTTGCCAAGACTTCGTCAGAAAAACAAGAAGCTGCGAACTTGCTAACATAGGCACAGAGAATACTTTGGTCATCTCACGAGAATCCGGGCGCCATCAAATTCATTATCCTTGCCGGATTCTTAATCAGCTGGCGGCTCATCCATTCGTTCGCCTGCTTCTCGCAGTTCACGTCCCCGATCGCCGCCAATCATTTCACCCAAACGATGACGCGTGACGACAGCATAGAGCGTCATGTCCGCCGCCTCGAATTCCTTCAAAGCTTTTCTCGAGCAGTGTTACCGCAGAGTCAACGTCGCCACGCCTGTGGGCAATACCCGCGCGAATCAGCGCCGCGTAGGGATCGGCGTAGATCATGTTCTCGCGCGCGATTCGGCCGGCCACAGCCTCGGCGATTTTTAGCCGTGCTGACGCGGTTCTCTCCGACGGCACTGGCCAGGGCCAGGCGCCCGCGCAGTTGCATCGCGTCGATACGCAGTCCCTGAATGCGCAGCAACATCGATTTTTCCAAAGGCTTCAGCTGACCTTCGATGTGTTTCCAGGCAACTTCATAATCACCCGTGTAAACCTCGATCTGGGCGAGGGCGACCAGCGAAGTGTAATGCTGCAAATGAAAACCCTTACGCGGCCAACTGGTCATCGCCGCAATAACTTCGTCGCGCGCGCGATCAGGATCATCAGCCGCCAACCAGATCGCGTTGAGACGCGTCCGCAAGTCCGTGGCCGCGAACAGATTGCCTTGCTCCAAAGCCGCCGAGAGAAGTTGCGGCACCCGCCGCGAAACTTCCACGACGTCGCCCAGGTAGAGCAGCGCAGTCAGCATGAAGCGGTTGGCGATCGTAATTTCCCAGGTCACACCCGTGCATTGATCGCGCAGGATTTCCGCGCTGCGCTCGCAATACTCGGCGGCCTCTTTCCAATGGCCCAAAAGATACGAGCTCAACCCGCGCGCCCAGAGGGCCATGCCGATCGAATGCGGATTGCCGGCGCGCTTCGCCAGCTCTTCAGTCTTTTCCAAAAGCTCAGCCACACGTTCGCTCGCCGAACCGCCGCGGGCCGCGGTTTGGCTCACTTCGAAAGCCATCGCGCGCGCCAGGCGCGAAGATTTCGCCCGCGCGCAAGGCGAGCAGCAGGTGCAGACTTTGAAAGTCGGCGCCGCGAATCAGATCGACGACGCCCAGGCCGGCGGCCACCGCCCAGCAAATATCGATACGCAACAAGTCGGTTTCCGGAACGTCAGCCGCGTCGCGTTCAGCGAAATCCAGACCGCGCAAACGAATCCACAAGCGCCGCCTAGCCAGTGAAACCAGCGCGCTCTTTGGTCCTTTCGCCAGTTTCAATCCAACCGCTTCGAGCACAACTCGATAGACTGCGAGCCCTTCCTCGATGTGTCCGCCCATCAGCAATTGGGCGCCGGCGCGCTGCCGCAGCTCGAGCGCGCGACGCGCTGAAGTTGCTTTGGCTGCCTCGAGAAATTCCGTGGCGGCTTCGGCCGGCCGGCCGGCATTGGCCAGCGCATCACCCAATCCGATTTTCAACTCGACGACATTGGGCGCGTCGGGCTTCAGATCGATGGCGCGGCGGAAATAAAGCGCGGCCCGATCGAAAGCGAGCGTGCCGGCCGCTTTGTGGGCGGCGGTCTGAGCGTGCAACACCGCGCGATCTTTTTCGCCGGCGCCCAGATAGTCTTCATACAAACTCTCAGGGTCGTCGAGGCCGCGCGCTTCGATCGCCTGGGCCAGGCGACGATGAATTTGCCGGCGCTCGTTGATCATCGAGCAGCGCCGCCAGCGTCTCGCCGATGCGATCGTGATACAGCTCGACGCCATAGCCGGTGCCGCCGCTGCGTACGAATTGATTGGCGCGCAGGGTCGTCAATAACTGAAGCGGATCGCCACGCAGACCCGCGGCGCTGAGCGCGACTTCCTCGTTCACCGGGCGGCGCGCGACCGCCAGCACATTCAGCAGCGCGCGTGAGCCCTGCGGCAGTTGCCTGATACGCTCTTCGAGCATCGTCGTTAGCGAAATACCGGCGGTGGCGGCGCGCTCGTTCATCATTCCGTAATGCGTCAACTGCTCGAGCAGGAAGGGACTGCCGCCGGCTTCGGTGACGATTGAATCAATGAAGGGATCGCCCGAAAAACCGGCGAGCTTGAAAAGCGAACGAGTCAGCTCGCGCGCTTCGCCGGCAGCCAATGGTCCCAACTGAATTTCACGACATTGGTCCGTGCCCGACTGCAACAACATTTGTTTGAGGAAGGGTTGCTCCTCAATGTCTTCACTGCGGAAGCTGGCAATCAGCAGCAGCGGCGGCGCATCCGGGGGCTGCAAAGATCTTCCAGCAGAAAAATGCTGTCGGCATCGGCCCACTGCAAATCGTCGATATAAATAACCAGCGGCTTCTGCCCCGCGAGACGGGTGAGTATCTCGCGCAACGCGCCAAAGGCCTGGCGGCGCATCGTAAAAAGATCGATCGTCTCGGGTTGGTTTGGGCGGGCATCAAAGATCGCATCGACCTGGAGCATTACCGGGAACACCCGCGCCAGCGCCGACCGATTGCGTGGCATCAGGCTTTCAGCTTTGGCGCGTCGCATTGAAGCGAGGTGCTTGCTCAAACTATCAACGACACCGTCCAGACCTTTGTAGGGGACCGATTCCCGTTCGTAGCAACGCCCCTGAAGCACGACTGCGTTGCGTGTTTTCGCCTTCACCTGATCGAGAAATGTTCGGACCAGCGTCGACTTTCCCATGCCCGAATTTCCGTGGAGGTAAACGGTCACCGTTTGACCTTCGCGGGTCGCGCGAAAGGCATCGTTCCAGTTCGGCCAGCTGCCGCTCACGTCCAACGAATGAATCTTCGACGGTTCCGGACAAGGTCCGGGGACCAGGTTGGACGAGTTTCGCACTCCGAGCGCGCGCAGTATTTCATGGCCTCCCGGTCTCGTCTCCGGCTGGCGACGCAGCAGTTTGGTGCAGAGATCGTTCAGGTCGCGCGGGATGTCGGGATTGATTTCTCTGGCTTGAATTGGCTCGCGCGTTTGCTTGCGCGTCATGATCTCGAAGAACCTGCCGCGGAAGGGCAGCCGGCCCGTCAGGGCCTGGTAGAGCATCACGCCCGACGCTGTACCAATCGCTGGCTTTCGAAATCCTGGTTTGTGCGCCCTGCTCGGGAGACATGTAATCCGGCGTGCCGGCCAGAAGCGTTTCGTGCATGTCAGGGTTGATGTCCTCAACCAGGCCAAAGTCCAGCAGGACCACGCGGCCCTCGTCAGTCACCAGCACATTCGACGGCTTTATGTCGCGATGCAGCTTGCCCATTTCGTGAAGGGCGTGGACGCCTTCGGCGAGTTGCCGCAAAGCCGCGCGCAGACGTGCTTCATCCAATTGATAGTTCGTATCGATGAAGGGCGCTTGATCGTCGATGGCCATCATCGCGCCATCACGCGTGGCCGAGGGATCAAAAATCTCAGTATCCGCGGCCGAGTCGTGCGACGGCGGCGCCGCAGTTTGCGGCGCGGGCAGAGTGGTATCAGCGGAAGTTTTTGGCGCTCCGGCACTTTCCGGGCGCACATACTCAATGAAGGTCACTCCCTGAACCAGCTCCATCGTGAAGAACCAGTCCTGTCCATTCGAAGTGAGTTCATACAGCGTCACTAAATTGGGATGAGAGACATCAGCGAGGGTGCGAAACTCGCGCTTGAAGCGATAGATGTGCGAGGCTTCAGCGCGGGTCAACGTTTTCAGGGCGACCACCCTGTCCATCTGGCGGTCATGGGCTTCATAGACGACGCCCATGCCGCCCGAACCCAGACAGCGGTGCAGCGTGAAACGCTCAGTCCCGATGAACTCTTTGGCGGGTTTTACCACGAGGGAATTCCTCGGATGATCAAGCTGTCAGCTTATGCTCGAACTAACAGCTTTGAGTTACCTCTGTTGACAGATGAGCAATTGTGCCTTACATGATTTGCGCAATCAAATGTTTGGAGTTCCGAGGTGGCACGGGCGTTCCGCCCGCGAAAGTCCGCGCAAGATGCGCGTGCCACTCGGACGGATCGTCCGGAGAAGGGAGTGCCAATGGACTGGCGCGTAACGTTGACGACTTTTGGAATTATTTTTCTGGCTGAGCTGGGCGACAAGACTCAAATCGCCGCCATGACCATGGCCGCACAGAAGAAGCGGCCGTGGGAGGTCTTCCTCGGGGCGTCGCTCGCGCTGGTCGCAGTCTCAGCGATTGGCGTGGTGATTGGAAGTGCTTTAGGTCATTATTTGCCGGTTGATTGGATTAAGCGTGTGGCCGGCGCGGCGTTTATTGTGATCGGAGTGTTGGTTTTGATTGGGAAGTTTTGATGTCGTCCTATTCTGTCAGAAGCCCGACGCGTGAGGCACGGGCTTCAGCTTTAACAACGCAGTCGCCTCCCTGACGGTCGGGCTTCTGACACCTAACAACAATGCCACAGACCAGACACGTCGAACGACACTTCACTGCGGGCGAGACCATTCGCGACGTGGTGATTGGAATGTCGGATGGACTCACCGTTCCCTTCGCTCTGGCGGCGGGACTGACGGGCGCCATCGACCATGCCGGGCATTATCGTCACGGCGGGTTTTGCGGAAATAGCGGCCGGCGCCATCGCGATGGGCCTGGGTGGTTATCTCGCGGCCAAAAGCGACGCTGAGCATTACGCAAAGGAACGCGAACGTGAACACCGGGAAGTGATCGAAATACCCGGAAGAGGAAAAGCGTGAAGTGGCCCAGGTGCTGCACAGCTACGGTCTGACTAAAGAGGAGAGTACGCCGATCGTGGAAGCCCTCTCGAAGCATCCGAAGAAGTGGGTCGATTTCATGATGCGGTTCGAACTCGGTCTGGAGAAACCAGATCCGAAGCGCGCGTTTATCAGTGCCTTCACCATCGCCGCTTCTTACATCGCCGGCGGTCTGATCTCGCTGGCGCCGTACGTCGTAACTGCTTACCTGAAGAACATGACGCGTGGGAACCGCGCTGCTTTTTTCGGTTGCTCTCGACGTTGGTCGCCTTGTTCGTGTTCGGCTTTGTCAAAGGTCGCTTCACCGGCACCCGGCCGCTGCGCAGCGCTTTGCAAACGGCCCTGATTGGCAGTGCGCCGCGGGCGCGGCATTTTTGATTGCGCGATTGATTTCGTAAGGAGGAGTCCGCAGATTACTGAGCAGTACCGAGCGATAGCGACCGGTTCATCTGCAGAGCAGGACGACGAGCGTTACCCGGTCGCTATCGCTCCCGGTACTGACTCAGTAATCTGTGGATAGAATTCAGCTTATGAAACTTCACGTCGGCACCAGCGGCTACAGTTACAAGGAGTGGAAGGGCAACTTCTATCCGGAAGATCTGCCGGCGAAAGAAATGCTCTCCGTACTACTCGCGGCGCCTGCCCGCGGTTGAAATCAACAACACGTTCTATCGCCTACCCCAGCCGAGCATGATCGAGAATTGGAAAGATCAGGTGCCGGCCAGGTTTCGCTTTTCGATCAAAGCCAGCCAGCGCATTACTCATATCAAGCGTCTGAAGAATTGCGCCGACGAAACGAAATATCTGCTGGAGACGGCGTCGTTGATGGGACCACGGCTCGGCGTGGTTTTGTTTCAGCTGCCGCCGAATTCAAAAAAGGATGCTGAACGGCTGAAGGATTTTCTGGCGTTTGTTGCCGCGCGAGCAAACGAGCAGCGTTCGAGTTTCGTCACGAGAGCTGGTTTGACGATGAGACTTTAGACTTGCTGCGGGCGAACGATTGCGCGCTGGTGGTGTCGGACACCGATGAAAAACCTCTGGAGGAGATCATCAGCACCGCAAAGTGGGGCTACCTGCGCCTGCGCAAGACGAATTACGAACCGCAGGACCTGGCTGATTGGATGAAGCGCGTGCAGGAGCAGAAATGGAAAGATGCCTTCGTCTTTTTCAAGCATGAAGACGAAGGCATCGGACCGCAGCTGGCAGCACAGTTTATTGCACTGTCAGAACCGCCCGCCGTAGCGGGCGGTTGATGGCAGACTCTGACGCTAAGCGAAGGCAAACCCACCCGCTACCGCAGGTGGTTCCGACACTTCCTTTACTTAATCTTTATACCAGCCCCAACACGCATGTTGTTCTGGTGTGAACTATTAAAGAACGTCGGCAGGTAATCAACCTGGACCACGCGAATGTCGAAGTGCTCGCCGGCATGTACGTCGAGACCACCGCCGAGGGCCATCGCAAACGATGTCTCGGCCTTCGTCGACGGAACCAACGGATCGTTAAAGTTGACTCGCATATGCGTGATACCAGCCATGGCGTGCACAAACGGAGTCACGCCTGAGAGTCGCCAGTTGTACCGCGGTCCAATCAACACATCGTAGCGCTGGACGCTGGCGGGAAATACCCGACCGGTCTTCAGATTCACATAATCTGACGTGTCATAGGTACCTGTGAAGCTGGTCGCGATCCTATGTTACGCGTGATGTTCTGATTGAACTCAGCATAGAAGCCGTTATAGCTCTGGTACTTCTCGTCAAAACGCACCGTAACGCCGTTGAAGGCGGCCAGGCCGTTTCTGTCGAAAGTCGCAGCGTTGTTGCTGGCGCGCTCGAAAGCGTATCCACCAACAAATTCATAACGGGAATAGTCCCTATCTTGGGCAAGAACGGCTGGGGCCGAAATCAAAGCCACCAGGAGCAAGAGAAAGAATCGGATCATCCGAAAGACCTCCTTGTCGGTTCACGTGCAGGAAACTAATGTTTACGAATACAGTAATACTACCAAAGCCAAAAAATTCCCAGATTTTTGAGGCGATTAGCCCTTTTTATAACGACGCGTAAATAGCCCCTAACTTATTGCGCATGACCCATTTTCGACAAGTAATCATCGGCTCGTTGACAGCCCTGTGCCTGGCATCGGTGGCCGCAGGCCAGGCGGTAAACGATCCGGTCAAAGAGGCCCAAAGATTGACGCGGGTGGCCCAGGTCGCGGAACTGCAGACCCGTTATATCGACGCCGTCAAGGCCTACGGAAACCATCGCCCTCATAGCCAAAGGCTCGCCCAAAATTGCCGGCGTCGCACTCCTGAATGCCGGCAACATCTACATGCGTATTGGCAAGCTTACTGACGCGGTGGCTTCTTTTCGGCTCTTTAGCACTCGATGCCAGCCTCGGCCGCGGCCCAGAACAACCTGGCGAGGCGCTCGGTGAGCTGAAACAATACCAGGCGGCGCTCAAGGCTTTTCAACAGGCAGATCGCGCTCGACAGCGGTTACATAAAGGCGCGCATACAACATGGGCGTGTACTTACGACAAACTGGCCAGTTGAAATACGCCGAATTCGTCTGTACCGGATTCTGATTCGCGATCACCCGGATTTCGCGCTGGCTTATGACGGTATGGCCGTCACGCTCTCAAATCGGGTCGCTCGCGCGAAGCCATTCCACTTTCATCAGAAAGCCACGACCTGAGTCCGAATGACCCGTTCCTTTCACTTCAACTTTGCCATCAGCTATCTAATGCTTGGAGATGTGAAGAACGCGCAGGAGCAACAGCAGCAACTGCAGGCAATCGATCCGAATATGGCCCAGCACCTGGCCACAGCGATCGCGCGGCGGCACGCTAGTGGCAGAAACCCGACCGTCAGGAGAGGGTGCCTGCTCAGCGACTATTCGACCAACCAACTGAGGAAGCACCTCCCTTACGGTCGGGTTTCTGCAAGATCTGAATTGAAATTTCCCTGGCACTCTTCGTGACTGCAATCGCAATCGAGTTCGATTGTGTCGCCGGTACCTTCGCATGACGCGCTGCAATATTTTGCGCCTGGCTCAGGGTTTGCACAGTGCACGGTGGGTTCTTACATTTCTCAACGTCAGCCATGATGCCTCCTTGGTCTCTGCGTTACAAAGTTTATTGGAAAACGGGGCGCGAGCTTAGCACACAACTCAGCGCGCGATTGGTGATTCGCGATTTGCCGAAACTGCGACCTGCCGGATAACATCGCCGGCACACTTCATTCAACAACTCAGGAGGACCTATCAGTGGAAGGCATGACCCGCTCCGGCAAAGGAAATTCCCCGCCGATTCAGATGCTGCAAATCATTTCGGGATTTTGGGTGGCGCGCTGCGTTTATGTAGTCGCGAAACTGGGTATCGCGGACCTGATCAAAGATGAATCGAAGACGGCTGACGAGTTAGCCACCGCCACCGGCACTCATGGCACCATCGCTCTTTCGAGTATTAAGGGCCCTGGCCGCCGTCGGCGTGATCGCCACTAGGACAGTGATAACCGTTTTGGTGGAACTCCGTTGTCTCAGACACTCTGCTCAGGTCCCGGCTCGATCCGCGCGTTCGCGATGACTGAACTCGGCGAAGAACATTACCCGGCCTGGGGCGAGTTGCTTTACAGCGTGCGCACCGGCGGCATTGCCTTCGATAAAGCCTTTCGGCGAGCCAATTTGGGGAATTCTTCGCAAAGAATCCTGAGAACGCACAGATCTTCAACGACGCGATGAGCGGCATGACCGCGCAGGCGAACGAAGCGATTCACGCTGTCTATGACTTCGCCGGCATCAACACCATCATTGATGTCGGTGGCGGCCATGGAGGATTGATAACCGGCATCCTGAAGAAGAACCCGAGCATGCGCGGAATCCTGTTCGACGCTCCGGAGGTGATCGAAGGAGCCAAAAGCGTCGATGCAAAAGTCGGACGTCGCCGATCGCTGCCAACTTGTCGCCGGCGATTTCTTCAAAGCTGTTCCTGAAGGGCGGCGACGCGATTGTGATGAAATGGATCATCCACGATTGGAACGATGAACAGTCCGTCGCAATCATGAAGAACTGCCATCGCGCTCTGCCGGAAAACGGGAAGCTGATTCTGATTGAAGCAGTGGTTCCGGAAACCAGTGAACCGCACTTCAGCAAGTTCATCGATCTGAACATGCTGATCGATGACCGGTGGTCGCGAACGGACGGAAGCAGAATTTCGCCGGCTGTACGAAGCCGCGGGTTTCCGGCTGACGCGCATCGTTCCCAGCGAATCACCGTTCAGCGTGATTGAAGGCGTGCATGAAAGCCGCAGGGAGCGGCACCGCAATATTTGTAATTCAAGAGAACGAAAAGACGTCCAACCAGACGACTGGGACGTCGGCCAGGTTGAATTAGCGATCCGTGAGTTTCATTCCGGAAATTCCACAATTTGTGCCGGCCAGGAGTTCGGGCACTGCGCTTGCCGGGTGCCTGAAGCATGAAAATACCAATTGAACGCAGGCACGCCTTCGGCGTGCTGTTTGCGATGATCTGCCTCAGCTCTTGCCTTACGCCTGGTATCGTCGCAGCTCAGGACAAACCGTCAACAGGTCTCGTCACAACGAAGCGGAATTCCCGTGAGCCGCAAGGTCTTTGTTCATTCAAAGTCTGTGCTGGTTAGCGCGGCGGTGGTGGAAGACAAGCTGCTCAAACAGCCAGAGTTTCAGCAACGCGGTTTTGTGATCACGCGGAACGTGGACGATGCAGACTATCGTCATCGAGCTTCGGCACGACCTGCTGACCAAGTATGTCTTTACCGTAATCGAGGTGAAGAGTCAGACAGTTGTGGCCGGCGGAAAGCTCAGTTCAATTGGCGGGACAGTAGGCGAAAAGGTTGCGAAGCGATTCATCAAAGAAATCAGGCCATGGTAAGTCAGCCATAGTCGTCACGCGCTCAGTCCTGGGACAGATCTTCGCATCGCGGCCGCTAAAGCTTCATCGAGCGGCGCTGGCATTCTTCCGCCACCCTGGGCCATGTTCGGCTTCCGCCGCCGCCGCGCCCATCGATCATTTCGCAGGCCTTGCGCATGAGGGCGTTCATGTCGCCGGAGGTTTCAGATGAGCGCGCAAACACCAAACGCGCCGTGTCGCCGTCGCGCGATCCGAGCAGAGCGACAACGTTTGGATGAGCGATCAGGGCGAGGGCGAGATGTTTGAGTGAATCGGCAGAGCGATCGTCGAACGTTTTGGTAATTATGGTGACTGCGCCCTCTCTTACGGTCGGGCTACTGCCCCGCAGCAACTCTTCAGCTTCGACGCGGCAGGCAATCTCATCCAGTTCACGAACTCGACGCGTCAGTTTTTGTTCTCGTCAATCAACTTCGCGACGAGTCCGGGCGAATCTTCCCGGGCCGCGCTGAATAACGCCGCCACCTCGCGCGCCAGTCCGGTTCGCTTTACGATAATCCGCGAGCACTCGCACTCCGGCCATGAATTGAATTCGCGCCAGTCCTTTGCGCGCGCTCCCACGAGCGCACCGCGATGACTCCGACTTCGCCGGTCGATTGTGCATGCGTGCCACCGCACGGCGTTAGATCAAAATCCGCGATTTGAATCAGTCGTAGATCGCCTTCGCGGGCGGACTCTTTGCGCAATGGAAGAGCAGCCGCTGCCTCTGAAGTTACTTGTTGAATTTCAATGGGCCGCGCGTCCCAGATGATTTGATTGGCGAGATCGACCGCCTGTTCAATCTTTTCGTCCGTAGGATTGTCGATCGCGACATCAATTTCGCATTCGTGTTCGAGCACGCGAAAGCTCTGCGTGGGCGCGTCGAACAAGCTGACAAAGGCGGCCGAAAGGATGTGCTGGCCGGTGTGCTGCTGGATGTGATCGAGCCGGCGCAGCCAATCAACCCGGCCGTGAATTGAATCGCCGATTTCGGGCGTCGGCCCCTGAATGACATGCAGAACGCCGTCGTCTTCAGCATCGATGCAATCAACGACGCGCGCCTCTCCGAGCGTGCCGGTATCGTTGGGCTGACCGCCGCCGGTGGGATAGAACGCGGTGCGATCAAGAATGACGGCGATTGCGCCATCGTCGCGTTTGCTCAGATCGACTACGCGCGCGTCGAACTCGAGCAAACGCGAATCGTGGTAATAGAGTCTTTCAGTTGCGCTCATTGCGAGTGCGATGTTATCAAATGCGAGAACGAAAGCGCGAAAGAAGGAGAAGAGGAATCGACAGGATTTACATGATTGACATAATTAAAGAAGAACGACTCGTTTATTCGCTTTATCCTGTTAATCCTGTCTATTAACAGACATCGTGATTCATCTACAACTCATGAAGAAATTCAGATCTTTCATCGCCCGCACGTCGGCCGTAGGTTTGCTGCTCCTGGCGTTGAGCATCGCAGCTCTGGCCCAGGACCGCCCGCTTCAGATCAAATACTGGCTGGCAATGTCGCAACCTGGTTCGCATCTGTTTGAAGTCACGATTGAAGTCACTGTTGGAGTCAATGGGCCGCGGGATGAAAGACCGAAGTCGCTGGATTTTCAAATGCCCAAATGGTCGCCTGGCCGTTATGCGGTTTTTGATTTTGCCAAGAATGTTCAGGAAGTTAAGGCCCGCGAAGCATGTCCTGCCGGTCTCGATTGCACGACTCCTGATCTCGGCGGTGACGCGCGTGGACGATCAAACCTGGCGCGCTGAGTTGGGAAGTTTCCGCCCGCGGGCGCGTCCCTGATGTTCAGCTACAAAGTTTTTGCCAACGATCTGTCCGGCACTTTTTCTCAACTTGATGCGCGCCATGCAAATTTCAACGGCGGCAACCTCTTCATGTACGTCGTCAATCACAAACAGGATCCGGTTGCCCTGTCGATCAATGCGCCCAGGGGTTGGCACATCGTCAACGGCCGGACCGAGAAGAAGGACCAGAGCGAATTTCAGTTTGCGAATTGGGACATCATGACTGACACCCCGACTGAGATCGCGCCGGACTGGACCGACGATGAATTCAAGGTTGACGGAAAAACCTATCACGTCGTGGTCCATTCGTTGGGGAAAGAGGCCGGCAACCGTCCCGCGCTGGTTCGCGACCTGGAGAAAATCGTGCGCGCCGAAACCGCAATGTGGGGGCCGCCGGAATTCGACTCGTACACTTTTCTGTTTCATTTCGCGAACGATCGAGCGTTCAAGCGACGGCATGGAACACCTCACCTCAACGCAAATCATCGTGCCCGGCGCATTGGCGGACAAGGACATGCTGGAGGAAGCGCTTGACGCTGCCGCGCACGAGTTCTTTCACGTTTGGAATGTGAAACGTCTGCGGCCAATTGAGCTGGGCCCTGGGATTTCACGCGTCCGGCCAACACGCGCGGGCTCTGGATCGCTGAAGGCATCACCAACTATTACGGCCATCTGATGCAGAGACGTGCCGGGTTATGGATCGACGCGAAACTGTTTACCGAGCTCAGGAATCAGATATCAGAAGTGGAAAACTCGCCGGGCAGCAAGCTGATGAGTGCGGAAGAGTCTTCGCTCTCAGCCCCGTTCCTGGACGACGCCCCGCACGCGCAGCAGACAAATCTCGCGAACACTTCAGTCAGCTACTACCCGAAGGGCGAAGTAGTCGGCCTGGCGCTCGATCTGCTTATTCGCGGGAAAACGAATGGCAAGGCATCGCTCGACAGCGTGATGCGGCGCATGTATGAAGATTTCTATTTGAAGAGTCCGAATGCGACCTACTACCTGCGCGGTCGCGGGTATACGGCCCAGGATTTTGAAAAAGTTGTTTCGCAAGTTGCCGGCGCCGACATGAGTGATTTTTCCAGCGCCACGTTCGCGGGGTCGAGCCACCGCCTTATGAAGAAGCTTTCGCTCAGGTGGGATTGCGTTTTGTACGCACCGCGCGCGCACCAGTGACGTCTCGGCATAACCGCTGATGAAAGCGAGGTCGTAAATTTCAAGATTGCCGCCGTTAGACCGGGTTCACCCGCAGCAGAGGCCGGTCTGCAAGTCGGCGATGCCATCACCTCGTTCGGAGGAAACAAATTTACCTCGGCGAATTTTTCGAAAGTACTGGCCCGTTACAAACCAGGCGATCGGGTGCAGGTGAGTTTCCTGCGCGGCGGTCGGCCGGTGACGACAACCATCACGCTGGGTCCACCGCTATTGTTCGATTTCAAAATCGGAAGAAAACCCGAATGCTTCGGCCGAAGCAAAGGCGCGGCTAAGAGCAGCGTGGTTGAACGGGAAATAAGCTATCCGCAGATTACGCAGATTGAGGTCAGTTACCGGGAGCGGTAGCGACCGGGTAGCACTTTCGTTGTCCTGCTCGTCAGATATACCCGGTCGCTATCGCTCCCGGTACTGACTCCAGTAATCGCGTAATCTGCGGATTATTGCTTCACCAATCGCGAGGCGATCACTTTCGCCGCGGTCGCTCCAGCGCCCACAGCTCCCGCGATCGTCGGCGCCAGAGGATTCGCCACGTCGCCAATCGCAAACACATTCGCAACGCTCGTTTCCTGCTGTGAACCGACAATCACATAGTTCCGCTCATCGAGTTCTAATTGCCCCCGCACAAAGTCGGTGTTCGGCTCAAATCCAATTCTGATCAGCACGCCCTGCACGGCCATCTGAAAAGGTTTGATGGCGCCGGCGCGTTCAATCTCGACGGCTTCAACCCATCGCCGCCAATAATTCGAGTGCACGATCGATTCCGGAAAAACCGTGACGCAATGGTTCGTGGGCAGCGCTTCAGTGAACTCGCGCCGCGCGCGCATCTTTCGGCCGCGATGAACCAGCGTTACCGTCGGACAAACCTCAGCCAGCAGCAAAGCATTTTCAGCCGCGGCATCGCCGCCGCCGATGACGCAGACATCTTTGCCGGCAAACTGATCTCGGTCGCGCGCGCCTGATCCGATGACGCCGCGGCCGGCAAATTCCGTTTCACCGGGAATGCTCAGCCGTCGCCGCCGCAAACCCGTGGCAATGATGATCGCGATCGATTGCAGCTGTTCACCGCTCTTCAACGTGACGCGCTTTGCTTTCAGGTCCACGCTTTCGATCTCAACGTTTGTCCAGAGATCGAACTCGCCGTCACTGTGTCTGTTCGACAAATCGGTCGCGCAGTTCGGTGCCATTCTTTACACGCAGACCGAGGTAGTTGTCGATTGGATTGTGAACTGAGAGTAGCTGCCCGCCGACCTCTTCAGCCTGTTCAAGCACCAGCGTGTCGAGGCCCAGCTCATCACACCAGCGCGCGGCAGACAACCCCGCCGGACCAGCTCCAATGATCAAAACATCGTTCATGCTTCGTGTAACGCAAACTGTTAGTTTGCGATTTCAATGACAGGATTAACAGGATTGACAAGATTAAGAGTGAAAAATAATTCTTCTGGTAATTCTGTTAATCATGTAAATCCTGTCAATTGCTTTGCTCCTCTCGCAAGCTAACAGCTTGCGTTACTAGTTGGATCAGGCGGTTGGTAAAGATTCGGAATGCTCGCGATGACCGCGTCTGAAATCGGTTTCAACTTTAGCTGTTCAATCAGAAAGTGAATGCGATCGCGCCGCGCCTCAGCGTTCAGCGCAGTGCTCGGCGTCGTAGATTTTCAGTTCTTTCGGCTCGCTGACCACGGCAGCGTGCTTCGCGCGCGCGATCGGCGTGTCAGAAACTTTTCCCGCGAGCCGTACTGGAGAAACACGAAGGCCGGCGATGCGTGCGAGACGTACTTGCCTTCGTCGAGTCCAACTAGTATTTGGCTATGAAGGCGTCGAACTTTTCCGGGCCAACCTTTTGTCGATAATTCTGATAGCTCCTTCGATCGCAGATTGACTTCGTCCGACATCGGGCCAGCCATCAACACAGAATGCTTTGAAACGCTCGATCCAGCCCGCTCAGGAAGCGCCCCACCTCGGCATTATAGCTGTGGCCAACGTACGCGATGCGCTTTCGGTCGACGTCACGCGCGCGCCGCCAACAAATCGACGCCCCGCCGCATGTCGACTACGTGCTTGCACGCATATTGGCCACCTGCTGCTCGTTCAGCGGTTCTTTGACTGTTGACGTAACCCGGCGCGCAATTGGTCCATCGGTCAGCAAAGAGATCACCCCGGCAGTGCGCCAGCGGCAATCGCTTCATCGAGAAACTCTCGGCGATTGCGCATCGAAGAGTTTTCCCAGTACCAGTGTCCCCAGATGATCGCTGCAAAGGGCCGCGACCTTTCGGCACGACCAGGTAAGCGGGGACGACCCCGCCTTTCGGACCTCGCATAAGTAAGGTCGTAAACCGTGGCCTGCGCCCGGCGCTGCACTCCGACGTGTTTGATTTCGAGCGGCGCCTTTCGATCGTAGTCGAAATGGCGGAGCATTTCCGGATCCTGGGCCCGCGCGACGGTGGCGCAGAGCACGAGAATGCCGATCGGCAAAACGTTTCGCAGAATGCGTCTCACAGATCCCCATGATTGACCTTCCTTACCGCAAATTCTCCCGATTGACAATACTACAGCCGCGGTGCGACGCTGACCGCGCCAAAGGAAAATGAAACATGCCCCTGACGTTTATCGAACGAAGACAGCCGTTGATAGTTACAATTCTATCAACCATTTCATGCTGTTCAGTCTGCACCGGAATCGCAGCCCAGGATCAAAATCGCGGAAAGATCGATCAGTTTGGAGCATCAATGCCGAAGATGCGATGGCCCGTCTGGATCGGTTTGCGCTCGAGCTGCAATCGCATCCGGAATCGCGCGGGATCATTGTGGCTTCCAATACTATCAGTCACAGCGCACCTCGCGGGACGTTCCTGCGGCTCGCCCACGGTTATCGAAATTACCTGGTTAAGTCTCGCGGCGGTCGAAGCAGAAAGAATCAGCGTGGCTGAAGGCGAGCGAAAACCCGAAACTCAGGTTTGAGCTTTGGACGCTGCCACGCAACGAGCTTTCGAGCTATCAGCGAAGAGGCAATCGCTCCGGAGCCACCGGCGCCGCAGCTCTTTGATTCGTTACCCATCGGCCCGGAAGCGCAATGCGTCGGCCACCTCCCGATGGAGTTGTATAAGCTGGATGACGGCTTGCGAATTTTGCGCGGCGTCCTGAGCTACCATTCGCGCGCCAAAGTCTGGATCGTGGTTCATCCGCGAGCGAGAGATTCGCAGGCAGCTGCGCAAAGGATAGTAACCAGAAGTCGCCAGTTACTGATCAAGGATGGCGTGAAAGCCGAGCGAATTCTCACGGCAGTAGGCTCGCCGAGATCCTCAACCTGCGGCGACGGTGAAATCTGTGGATCGTTCCGGCAAACAGCACCAAAGCAGATGAAGCGGCGTTACTATTCAGAGTTGCTACGCGAAGCCGAGCACGAATGAATACACCCTGCGCCGCGTCGAGTTCAGCGGCAACGAACACATTCGCGATAACGTTCTGAGAAAACAATTCGTACAAGGTGAAGGCGATGTGTTGTCGCTAAAGCTTCTGGACCAGGGCTTGAAGAACTTCAACAGCCTCGGATCGCTTTATCCGGTCACGCTCAGCGATGTCGAGGCGCGGCTCGATCGAGAGGAAAAACTCATCGATCTCACGATCTACTTTTCGCGAACGGCGCCGCCGCTGAGAGTGTCAGAAGCCCGACCGTCAGGAGGCCAGCCTGCACGCAGCCTCTGGCGTGCTCAACGAGGTTTCGCGATAATGCACGCCGGAGGCGTGCGTACCGATAAGAAAGGAGGAATCGAGATGCGTCTGACTGAGATGGTTTCGTGCTCTGGTTGAGCGGCCAAGCTGGCGCCTAAGGTCCTCGCTCAGGTGCTGAGCGGGCTTGAGAGACAACCAAACGATCCGAATCTGCTGGTCGGTTTCGACAAAGCGGACGACGCCGGAGTGTATCGACTGCGCGACGATCTGGCGCTGGTGCAGACGCTCGATTTCTTCACCCCGATTGTTGACGACCCGTTCGATTACGGACGCATCGCGGCGCTCAATTCAATCAACGACGTTTGGGCCATGGGCGGCACGCCGGTCACCGCGCTGGCGATTACCTGCTTTCCCAAGAAAGGTGTCGACTTTGAGATTCTCAAAGAGATCATGCGCGGCGGTCTGTCGGTGCTGACGGAAAACAAAGTCGCGCTGGTTGGCGGTCACAGCGTCGATAACGAACAGATCATGTTTGGCTATTCGGTCACCGGCGTGATCGATCCGAATCATGTGGCGACAAATGCCGGCGCGCGGCCGGGCGACGTGATCATCCTGACCAAGCCGATCGGCACGGGAGTGATTTCGACCGGAATCAAACGCGCGAAAGCCGCGCCTGAAGTTGTCGCCGAATCGATCGCGACCATGATGACGCCGGGCAAATACGCTGCTGAAGCGATCGCGAAGTTTGATCTGAAAGGCGCGACCGACGTTACCGGCTTCGCCTTGCTGGGCCATGCGTGGGAGATGGCCTGCGCCAGCAACGTGACGATCGAGATCGATTCAGCGAGCGTGCCTTTGATCAAAGGCGCGTTGGAATTGGCGGCCGGCGGAATGTTGACCGGGGCGGATAAAACGAATCGCGAATATGTCGGCGAGGATGTTTCGATTGCGAGGTGAGCTTGACCCGAATTTGGTGAAGTTGTTCTACGATCCGCAGACGGCGGGCGGGTTATTGTTGGCGGTTGCGGAAGACAAAGCAAGCGATGTGCTAGGTGAGCTCGCGACGCAACTATCCACGCGCCGCGATTATTGGACGAGTGACGCCGTCCGTCGAGACAGCGAATTGTGGTCATGATTGAGATGGACTTTGAAATCCGCTTGCATTCGGAGGATGATCCGGAGATGCGCTAACCGGTGAACTTCCGCATGAGTGAAAACGATCTATCCACACCGGGCCTGGCGCGAGACTCAAACCTTCAATCGCCGGTGGAGTCAGCGAATCATTGAACTGGCGCGCCACGCGCTGCAGCTAAACTCCTTCACCTTTTGGTCTGGCGGTCAGCCTCGGCGGTTATCATTGAGCGGAGTTAAACGTATGGCTTCCTCAATTCAGCAACTAACCCAATCTCATACGCCTTCAATTGCCGATCTCTACCAATCAGGTCCGCGCGCGCACGCTCGAAATCGTCGCGCCGCTGGAGATCGAAGACTACGTAATTCAAACGGCGGAATTCATGTCTCCACCGCGCTGGCACATCGGCCACACTTCCTGGTTCTTTGAGACGGTGCTGCAAAAGTTTCAGCCCGGCTACAAGACCTTGGTCAGACGAGTTTCTTTTCTACTTCAATTCTTATTACGAAGGTTTCGGCGCCCGCATCGAACGGCCCAAGCGCGGCACGCGCTCGCGCCCCACTGTGCGAGAGACCAGGCAATATCGCGCGCACATCGACGAGCAAATGACGCAGATTCATCGAACAGCTTCTCTGATCGAGACGATGCGGAAGAAATTCTATCGATCGTTCGCCTCGGGCTCGAGCACGAAATGCAGCACCAGGAGTTGCTGGTTTACGACATCAAGCATCTCTTGTGCGATCAGTTTGATGCGCCGATGAAGCCGGCGCCGCGGTCGGTGGAAACGGTTAGCGGGATGGCTGGAGATTGAAGGTGGACTGTTTGAGCTGGGTTTTGAAGGTGGCATGGGCGTCCCGCCCATGAATCACGCGCAGGATGCGCGTGCCACTTTCGCCTGGGACAACGAAAGACCGCAGCACAAGGTTTATCTCGAAGACTTCGCGATCGATCGGGCGCCGGTCAGCAACGGCGATTATCTCGAATTCATCAACGATGGCGGTTATCAGGATTTTCGCTGGTGGCATTCGGCCGGCTGGGAAAAGGTCACGCAGGAAAAGTGGCAAGCGCCGCTGTATTGGGAACAGCCATGACGGCGAGTGGATGATTCGCGATTTTGGCGGCCTGCATCGCGCCGCTGACAAAGCGAACGAACCGGTTTCGCACGTGAGCTTTCTCGAAGCTTCGGCCTATGCCAAGTGGGCCGGCAAACGCCTTCCCACTGAAGCCGAATGGGAAAAGGCCGCGACGCTGTCTCTTTCGTCTGATGCAAAGCAGACGTTTCCGTGGGGAGAGTCGGAACCGGATGAAACCCGAGGGAATCTCTTCGAGAATGGGCTTTGGGCCGTCGCGCCGATTGGCGCGTTTCCGCACGGTCAAAACGCCAACGGTTGCCAGCAGATGATTGGGGATGTCTGGGAGTGGACCACCTCGGACTACACGCCTTATCCCGGATTCAAATCAGACTTTGACGAATACAACGACAAGTGGTTCGTGGGCCAGAAGGTCCTGCGCGGCGGATCATTCGCGACCCCGCGTTCGCACATCCGCGCGACCTACCGGAATTTTTCTATCCGCATGAGCGTTGGATGATTGGCGGGTTCAGGTGCGCGAAGTAACGCGCGCGACAGTGTCAGAAGCCCGCGCGTAAGCAAGGGCTTGTTTAGAAGATGAGCCCTCCAAGTCGTTGCGCTCCTACGGAGATCTGGAACTCAAACAGCCTGGTTGTCTATAAACATTTCATCCCTACGGGATGTGTCCACGAAACTCTTCACAAAAAGGGCTGAATTGCAGAGTTGCCCTCCCTGACGGTCGGGCTTCTGACCCCTCACTGACTGAAGCTTCTACAAACTCACCAGCAACTGCTGCGCGTCGTCATCCCAGCGCCACTGAGATTCCCTGCCGTGAAGATGCACGCCGCCAAGCCACATATCGATTCCGTTCTTAATTACAAAATCCTCGGCGCCGGATAGCACTGCTTCGCCCGGCTCAGTGATTTCAAACGCAGACCAAAACATCCGCGTGGAGTCGTGGGCTGAGTTGCCGTCATTTTTCAGCTTGAGCAGAGGCACAGGGGCCGTCGCCAGCCGCCGCATTGCCAAATAGAATTGTGCGTCGCCAAAGCCATACTCAGGCTCGCGCCGCATGAAGGCGGGAAGAGAGATTTGAATTTCGGATAGCCGGTGCGCACCAGTTCCAGGCCGAGGTTTTCAACTCGACCCAGGCCGTTCCACGTTGAAGGGAAACGGAGCATGTGTTTTTTAAGAGCCTCACGGAGAAATGGGAGGGCCGAAAGGTCCGATTCCATCAGCGCTATTAGTTTTACGGCATCGGGAGCAGAGTATGCGCGCCAGGCCCTGGCGCCGAGTTCCAATTGAGTTGAGGTGATCTCCTGTCGTTGTGGCAAAAGCGAGGTGAGTTGTGCTTCGTTCAATTGGCCCAGGCCATGAAAGATCTTAATGCCGGGAAACTCGTCGATCGAAATCAGGCTTAATCTGGTTTGGCCCAACTCTCTCTGGGCGAACCAATCCAGCAGATAGATCAGGTGGACCTGGCAAAACAGATCGTGTTCGAACCAGAGCACGACTTCGTCATGGGCTGAGAAATTCGCCAGGGCTTCATGTTGTGCGCGCAACTCTGCCTCGCACTTTTCAGCCGGCACCTCATAGGCCTGGGTCAGGTGATTAGCGCGTAGGCGAATAAACTCTGACTCAGCCAGGTCTCCCGGTGCCGGCCCGCAAACGAGGGCCTCGCGCCAGGCGAGATGTTCACCCGGAATATTAGCGGTCTTCGCCGTGCCGGCGGTTGAATCACCGTTGTGAATGTGAAGCATTTGGGGCTCTCAACTTCTTAAACTGAGAATTTGGCCCCGCATTCTAGCACTAGTGTCTGGAAAACCGCGTTCGCCAAAACTCGCGATTGGCTAACCAGATCGAATACAATCTGCCGGTCGGTCCGCAGGCCAACCGACCTGCCGGTGAGATGAGCAGCGAACTTCTCGTAGATTTCAAAGAGTTTTGGCCCAGACTGCGCGCAGATATTGAATCCGCGCGCCAATCGGTGCTGGTGCAAACCTTTGCTTTTGAAGGCGACAGTGTCGGCCAGAACCTGGCTGAAGCCCTGCTAAACTCGCCGGCCGGCGAGAAGCGAATCCTGGCTGACTCGTTCACCCGCGTCGTTTTGAGCGATCGTTTTCGCTATTGGCCGTCCAACCTGGTCGACACGCGAGTTGAAACGTGAAGCGCGCGATACAGCGGCGATGATGTCAAGATTGAAATCGGCCGGGGTCGCGATCAAATTCACTAATCCCTACGGCCTCGCGCCAAGGCGACTGCTGGGTCGAAATCATAAGAAGTTAATTGTCATCGGCGAGGACATTGCTTACCTCGGCGGCATTAACTTCAGCGAGCACAATGCCTCCTGGCATGACATGATGTTTCGCGTCGCAGACCGTGATGCGGTGGAGTTCCTGCGCCGGGATTTTGTTGAGACGTGGCAGGGCCAGGATTCAGGCTACCACGACCGGTTTGCGGGCCTTGAATTTCTCAGTGCCGACGGGCGGAACAACCGTGAGGCTTTTCAACGAATTATCGATTTGGTTGACGGCGCTCAACGCTCGATTTTTGTCGCGAGTCCTTACATTACTTTTCCGTTTTATGAACGGCTGCGAGCGGCCACGCGGCGGGGTGTGTCAGTAACGATGATCACGCCCGCAGAAAATAACTGGCGCTGGTTTGCGAATTACGCGCGGCTCGAATCCGCGCGATCAGAAATTGACCTGCGGCTTTTCCAGGGCGGCATGAGTCATCTGAAAGCGATGCTCATAGATGACGAGTATTTAATCGCCGGCTCGTCGAATTTTGATTATTTGAGTTATCGCATTCATCAGGAGTTGATCGCCGTGTTCACCGACCCGGCGATAATCGCCGATTTTCGCCAGCGCGTGGTGATTGCCGATTTGGCTAACTCTAAACCGGTCCCATGCCACGCCGCCGCCATCAGCAAGCACCGGCTAAGTTGGAAAACGCGGCTCCTGGATGCGGCGATAGAAGTATTGACTTAACGCCTGCACGGAGTTGGGTAGCGTAATGAAAGCCTGGACTGCATCAAGCTCGGCTTATCCATTGTTGTGGCGTCGAGTTTTGTCATCACCGGCGTGACGGATTTGGCGATGGCGCAATCGCCGCAACCAACTCAACCAGCAACGACAACGCTCCCTTCTTATCCTTTGAAATTTGGCGGTTTTGAAGCGCGGTTCGATCCCGGCGGGACCTACACGCTGCAAGGCAAGGACTGGCCGGCTTTGAACGGCACCTGGACCAGCACGGGTAACGAAGTCGCTCTGTCGATGTCCGGAGGGCCGGGCGGCTGCGATGGGCCGGGGCGGTACCAGTTTCGAATGAACGGCAAGCACCTGAGCCTCGTGCTCGTCTCGGACGACTGCAAGGTGCGTCAGATGATTCTCTCTCAGAGCGACTGGTGGCCAAATGACGAGGCCAGGGTAATTCCAACTCGATCGATAACCCGGACGGCCGGCGCGCGCGCGCCATCCGGTGTTACTTCAAATTCCAGCAAAGGAAACTGGCCTTCGTTTCGCGGACCTCAGGCTTCGGGCGTTTCTGAGGGACAAAATCTGCCAGAAAAATGGAACGGCAAAACGGGCGAGAACGTTCTGTGGCGGACGCCAATTCCCGGACTCGCGCATTCGAGTCCGGTGGTTTGGGGAAACCGGATCTTTGTGACCAGCGCCGTCAGCAGTGATCCGAAAGCAAGTTTCCGCCCCGGTTTGTATGGCGATGGTGACGCGTCGAAGGATCGCTCGCAGCATCGTTGGATGCTTTATGCGATCGACAAAGGCAGCGGGAAAATTGTCTGGGAACAAACGGCGCACGTGGGTGAGCCGCTTGAGAAGCGTCATATCAAGTCGACCTATGCCAACTCGACTCCGGCCACCGACGGGAGAATTGTGGTGACGTGGTTCGGGTCGCAGGGTATTCACGCCTACGATTTCAAAGGACGGTTTCTTTGGAAGGTCGATCTCGGCCGGGTCGACATGGGCGCCTACGACATCCCCACGATCGAGTGGGGGCCGGCCAGCTCGCCGATCATCTGGAACGACCTGGTGATCGTCCAATGCGACACCCAGACTGATTCTTTTTGCTGGCGCTCGAGGCCGCAACCGGCAAGACAGTTTGGAAAACCGATCGCGATGAACTGCCGTCGTGGGGAACGCCTACCGTGGTGCAGACCTCATCCGGGCCGCAATTGGTTACCAATGCTTCAAACTTCATCAGGGCTTACGATCCACGCACCGGAAAAGAGTTGTGGCGGCTCGGGCGCAGTTCAAAGATCACGGCTCCGACACCCATCTTTGCCGACGACCTAATCGTGGTAGTGAGCGGCCGTGGACCGGAACGTCCGATTTTTGTGGTGCGGCCAAACGCTCGCGGCGATCTGACTCTACAGGACGGCAAGACCAGCAGCGAGACAATTGCGTGGAGCCGCACCGGGCGCGGGTCTTACATGCCGACGCCGCTCGTCTACAACGGAATTCTTTATGTGTTAGGGAACAACGGACTGTTCGACGCTTACAATTTGAAAACCGGTGCAGAGATTTACCGGCAACGACTGGCGACGATCGGCAGCGGCTACAGCGCGTCGCCGGTAGCGGCCGACGGCAAGATCTATCTGTCAAACGAAGACGGCGAAATGCTGGTGATCGGCGCCGGGGACAAATTCACGCATCTGGCGACGAACTCGATGGGCGAATTGCTGATGGCGACTCCGGCGTTATCTGAAGGAGTGATGTACGTGCGCTCGGCGAATAGTCTCTTCGCGATTGGCCGGAAGCGTTGATTTTCAGAACGCGTTCCCTGGGCCAGCTTAGCGAGCCAGCGCTGGCTCAGTTGGAAGACGAAATTGATCGATGCGGCGACGACCGCCTTGGCCTGAACCTGGTCAGCGCCGGTTCCGTCCTCCGGGAAGACGAAGTCGTTGTCTTGCTGCAGCCTCAACGTGGCATTTCAAACACTTGCCTTCCTTTTCCCGCTTCGATGATCTTCGTCAGCACCACCGCTGATAGTGAGAAATTCCCAGTCACTAGCCTTCCGATTGAAATGCTCTTTCCCGCTTTACCATGGCCACCAGCACATCCGGGTCTCCGCCCGGTGAGAGTAGTCTTTCCCTCACGATAATCGACCCGACGGGGAAAACGCGAGGGCGTCTTGTCCGAAAGCTGGCGCCGTCCGATGTGATTGACATAAGCCACACCGAGAGTTGTCAGTGTGGTCAGTGTTTTGGTTCGACCGCTCGGGCTCTGGTGTCATCTGTGCCGGACCGGGGAAAGTAAATTCTGGTGTCCCCCGTTGACCTGGCGACATTGGACAAGGCCGTCCGTGACGATGCCCTGCGGGAGCATGATGTTCGAGGCTTTCAGATACCGCGCCGCCGGCGTCGGAGACTCACGGTCGCTCAACCGGCGATTGACTGCACAAATAGCGATGGTCATTGCCAGATGATCTACTGTCGCTCACGGGTACTTCAACCTTACACCGGTTCAGAGGTCACGCCGGGTCCAGAGGCGATAAGCCGCGATCCGGCTCGAGCGTAGTTGCATCATCGTTTGCACGCGCGCCTGTGACGAACCCACCAGGACGTTGCGAGCCTAGGACGCCAGCAGCAGATATCTGAAGTTTAGTTTTCTTCATCGGAACACCTCAACTGGTCATGCGTCCGGGGTTGTCGAATGTTCCTTGTGATGCCAGGAAGCGTGAGGCGAGGGCTGCCCTGAGAGAAATCGTTAAGTGCCAGCCTGTTCGCGGGCGTGATAGGACGAACGGGTCAGCGGGCTCGATTGCACGTGCTTGAATCCCATCGACATGCCAATCTCTCGCCAGCGATTGAATTCTTCGGGAGTGACATAACGTTCGACGGGTAGGCGCCGGGCGTGCGGTTGCAGGTACTGGCCGATCGTCATAATGTCGCATGAGACATTGCGGAGGTCCTTCATCAACTCGACTACTTCATCGAACTCTTCACCCAATCCGACCATGATCCCGCTCTTCGTAAGCAGCTCGCTTTGATCGCGATCGCGGCGCGCGGCGGCCCGCTCCAGCAGGGTCATTGATTGCTGATAGTCCGGCGTCCGGCCGCACCCGGCGATAGAGTCGCGCGATTGTTTCCGTATTGTGATTGAGCACATCGGGTTGTGCGTCGAGCACAGTGTTGAGCGCGTCTTCGTCGCCGTTGAAATCCGGAATCAGGACCTCGACTTTGCATTCGGGATTGAGCGCGCGCACTTCGCGAATTGTGTCGGCCCAGTGCGCCGCCCCGCCATCGGCCAGATCATCGCGATTCACCGAAGTGATGACCGTGTGTGCGAGGTTGAGATGCTTCACCGCTTCGGCCACGTGGCGCGGCTCTTCAGGGTCAAGGGCCGTGGGTGCGCCTTTCCCCACCGCGCAGAATCCGCAATGCCGTGTGCAGATTTCGCCGCCGAGCATAAAGGTGGCAGTCCGGTTAGCCCAGCACTCGAAGATGTTTGGGCACTTCGCTTCCTGACAAACCGTGTGCAGCTTTAAGCCCTGAATCAACTTCAGCAGATGATTGTGGTTGGTCGGATCGCCAATGCGAATGCGCAGCCACTCGGGTTTGGGCTGACGGGGCTTGGTGTTTAGAACCTGGAGTTCGCGGGCCAAAGGTTACCTCTTCTGATCTTAGAAAAACATTCTAGCATTCGATTGCCCCGGTTCGGTATTCAGGCATGAGGGTCAGTGCCCCTGATTGGCTACGGCCAGTATTGATAGCGTCAACCTGGGCTGACAAAGACTATTGTAGTTCTGGCTCTGCCACTCGATGCGCGGCAAGTCTATGACTTGCCGTCAAACTCACTTTCATTCTCAAGGCGTCCCGACCCGCGGTCTTAGACCGCTAGATTTATGGAGGCCGCCCGGCAAGTCGTAGACTTCACGCGCATCGGAGTGGCAGAGCCATATTTTAAGAGGCGCCGTTTGGCCCTTAGGCCTTACTGATTACTTGGCTCTACTATGTTTAGAGCATGACTTCTGCCGGAATCTACATACATATTCCCTTCTGCCGGTCGCGTTGTTCCTATTGCGACTTTGCGACCGGAATGTATGAAGGCGCGCTGGCGGAGCGGTACGTGGCGGCGGTGGCGTCAGAGATTGCCAACTGGCGCGAGGTCGAAGGACAAGTCGCAGGTCGATACGATTTACTTCGGCGGCGGCACTCCGTCGTTGCTGACCCCGGCGCAGGTTGAGCGACATCCTGCGGGCAGTCCGCTCGCGCTTTGAGATCAGTTCAGGGCGCCGAAATCACCCTCGAAATCAATCCGGGCGACGGCGGGACAAGTGCTGCTGCTCAGGCAGGAAAACTTTCGTGCCCTGCGCGTTGCTCGGCATCAACCGGGCCAGCTTTGGCGCTCAGACTTTCGACGATCGAGACTTAAAGCAACTCTGGCCGGACCCACAGCGCCGCCGATATCTCCAGGACATTTCAGTCAACTGCGCGATGCGGGTTTTGCCAACATCAATTTTGATCTCATTGCCGGATTGCCCGGACAGACGCTTTCCGGTTGGAGGCGAAATCTGGACCAGGCTATGAAGCTGCGGCCGGAACATGTGTCGCTCTATTTGCTGGACGTGCACGAAGGGACACCGTTGGCCGATCAAATCCGATCCGGGATGCGGCCCAAACCTGACGACGATTTGGCCGGTGAGATGTACAGCACGATGATCAAACGAGTCTGCTCAGCCGCTTATCAGCATTATGAGATTTCGAATTTTTGCTTGCCGGGATTTGCCGCCAGGCACAACACAAAATACTGGACGAGCGCGCCGTACTACGGCTTTGGCTGCTCGGCGCATTCATACGACGGCGCCCGGCGTCGTTGGGCCAACGAACGCGACGTCATGAAATATGTTCGATTGGTAGAGAAAGATGAATTGCCGGTTGTCGAACGCACAGACCTTAGCGAAGAGGACCTCCGTTCAGAATCGATCTTTCTGGGATTGCGTCTGATGCGCGGAATTGATTTGAAGAATTATCAGGAGAGATTCGGTCAGGATTTGCGCGAGCAGTACAACGGCGAGCTAAGGCGACTGATGGAGGCAGGGCTAATCGAGATCGGCGGCGGAGTGTTGAAGTTGACGTCGCGTGGCGCGGTGCTTTCGAATGAAGTGTTTACGGCGCTGGCCTAGGTGTCAGAAGCCCGACCGTCAGGGAGGGCCGCATTACAAAACGAGCCCTCCCTGACGGTCGGGCTTCTGACACGTAAGCTCCCTCAGATCTCGTGACTCAACAACCCGTCTCTTAACTTCGGTTCAAACCAGGTCGATTTGGGCGGCATGATCTGCCCAGCGTCCGAGACCTTCAGTAAATCATCAATCGTGGTGGGATAAAGCGAGAAGGCGACCGCCGCTTTTCCTTCTTCTACCAAACGCTCCAGCTCTTCAGTGCCCGCGAATCCCGCCGACGAAATCGATTCGCTTGTCGGTGCGCACGTCTTTGATTCCCAGGATCGGATCGAGCAAACGGTCCTGCAGGATGCTGACATCGAGAGACTCAACGACGCCCGCAGGAATCTCGGCTGCCGTCGCGCAACTCGAGCCCGTACCAATGCCCATCCAGATACATGCTCCATCTGCCGCGTTCCGTCGGGCGCAGGGCGAAGCATCCTCGGTAATCGCAAACTGCTCTTTTACCGCGGCGATAAAATCGACCTTTGACAAGCCATTCAGGTCACGCACGATTCGGTTGTAAGGAAGGATGCGCAGCTGGTTGTCGGGAAACAGCACGCACTGAAAGAAGTTGAATTCTTCGTTACCGATGAACGAGAAGCCATGTTCTTTCAAATCAGCGCGGGCCCGGCTGGCACTCGCCGCGCGATGATGCCCGTCGGCGATATAAAGATAGGGAACTTTCTTGAAGGCGCTCGACCAGCGGATCGTAAGTTGGAACTCGCCAGATCGTGTGATGAATATGGTCGTTGGCCACAAAATCGTAGAGCGGCGGATTGCCCGTGAGCGACTCAGTCTACCAGTGAATCAATCTGCTGCCTGGGCCCGGTACGTCAGAAACACCGGCCCCGTTTGCGCGCGCAAGACCAAAATGTGACGCGTGCGATCGTCCTCTTTGTCGCGCCGCGTGCGTTCGTGTTTGCGAACGATGTCCTGATCGTATTCATCGATTGAACAACAGGCGACGATGCCCGTCTGCTCCTGATCGCCCATCTGCAAACGATAGATGTACAGGCTGGGCGTCTCTTCGCTCTTGAGCGGGCATTTCCTTTTCAATTCTTCAAAATTCGTCGCGGCTTTCGCATAGACTTCATCGCTGTAAATCGCCGTGTCGTCGGGCAGATCGATTTCCGGTCGCGATACGTGCAGGAAACTCCAGGGGTTGCCGGCCGCGAGCTCACGCGCTTCGGCGGTATTGACTACGTCATACGGGACGGCGGCAACCTGCGCCGCGCGTTCGGCCGGCGGACGAAGAGCGTTAAAGGGACGAATGATGGCCATGCGTTCTCCCGACTAACTGAAATATTGAGATTGGTTAAGACTAACTGGCGGGGATATCATTTGGCAAAGAACCAGGGGAGACAAGCATATGAGCGAGATTGAAAGAATTCTGGATCAGCTGAAGCGCGCTTATGAAGGCAACGCCTGGCACGGCCCGTCCGTTCGTGAAGTGCTCGCGGGAATCACCGCAGCCCAGGCTCACGCGCGGCCGCTCGCAAACGCGCACACCATTTGGGAATTGGTACAGCACATCGCTGTTTGGGAAGACGTCGGCCGCCGACGTCTGACCGGTGATCGCGCCCAGATCGCGATCTCATCGCCGGAAGATTGGCCGCCGCCGGAAGATACCAGCGAGGCGGCCTGGGAGCAGGCCAGGGCGTCACTTGATCGCGGTCATCAGGCGCTGGTTGAAGCGATTTCACGCACGCCGGAATCACGGCTGGATGAACCCATCTTCGAGGGCATGTCGACGGTGTATGTGACCGTGCACGGAGTGATTCAGCACGATCTCTACCATGCCGGGCAGATCGCTATGCTTAAAAAAGCGATTTGATTAATCCGCAGATTACGCAGATTGTCAGAACCGCGAGCGGTAGCGACCGGATCATCGACTCATCCTGGTTTGCTGAATCGTTCTCAAGCGCGTTTTGATCCGGTCGCTACCGCTCGCGGTTCTGACACTCGTTTAATCCGCGTAATCTGCGGATAAATTAGACCGGCTCTCGGCCGAACTCTTTCAGCAGCGGCTGCAGCTTCTCGATCACCATTTCATGCGCGGCGCCATTCGTTGCCACGACGCCATTTCGATTGTCGATCCGCGCGCCGTTATAACTCAGCGGTTGTCCGAACAGATCAGTCAATACGCCCGCCCGCTTCGGCCAGAATTATTTCGGGGCCGCAGGTGTCCCACTGTTTGGTGCTGGGGAAAGGTGCATATAGAGGTCCGCTTGCCGCTCAGTAATCAAGCCAATCTTCACGCCTACTGATCCGCGCCGCACTTCGTCTTTGAAACCGAAACTGTTGACGACGCGTTCCATCCGCGGACTTCGATGCGAGCGGCTCGAGGCCAGCACCATATCTTGCGGAGCGACTACGTCAGACACCGCCATTCGAGCCACGTCTTTATCCGGAGCTTCAATCCACGAACCGCGTGCCGCGCGCCGCGCGATAGAGCACGTCGCGTACCGGCTGATATACCACCCCGGCCACACTCTCGCCGTTTACCGCCAGCCCAATTTGCACCGCGAAGTCGCCGTCATGCTGGATAAAATTCTTGGTCCCATCCATCGGGTCAATCATCCACACCCGGTCTTTTTCCAGACGCCGTTCATTGTCCGTAGACTCTTCTGCCAGGATGCCATCGTTGGGAAACTCGACCGCCAGCCGTTGCACGATCAGATCGTTTGATTCGCGATCTGCCGCCGTAACTTCTTCGAGTTCTTTGAGCGCATTGATCTTTTGCTCGACCAGGAAAGGGCTGTGGTAGTGCGCGAGCAGAATGGCCCCCGCTTCACGTGCCAGTTCGGTGATGACCGCCAGTTCGCGGTCGAACGGCAATGGTTCTCTAGTTGGATTCATTTTCAGCTTCGATCTTGCGCGCCGCGTCGCGCACGGTTTCCAGCGTGATATCAATGTCGGCGCGTGTCGTGCGAAAGTTTATGATGCACGCGCGCAAGGCAAATTGCCCATCGCAACATGGCGTTTGAAAGATAAGCGCGTCCGCCGCGCTGTACGCGATGCATGATCCGCTCGTTGAGAAGATTCAACTGCGGCGTTGAACCGTTCGCGACCGGCGGCATTCGGTTTTCGGTCTGGGCCCGCAGACGGGCCGGCACAAATCGAAAACAGCAGATGCTCAGTTGGACCGGTGCGAGCAACTCAAGGTCGGGTTCAGCCTGAACGCGTTCAGCCATGTAATGTGCCATGGCAATGTCATCCCGGATAGCCTCAGTCGAGGCGAGCGGCCCCGTAATATTTCAGGGTCAACCAAACTTTGAGCGCCCGGAACCGGCGCGACAACTCAATCCCGTAATCCCAAAAGGCAAAAGTCTCGGCTTTCTGCCTGTTCATGAACCTTGATGTAATCCGCCTCAGTCACAAAGGCCTTCCGCGCCGCGGCGCCGTCGTGAAATAGCAAGCAACCGCAATCGATCGGTGCGTAAAGCCATTTATGCGGGTCGAGCGAGATTGAATCAGCCAGATCCAGTCCGGCAAACATCTGCTTTTGATCTTCGACCATCGCCGCCGGGCGCGCCATACGCGCCGTCGATGTGAAACCAAAGGTTGTGGGCGCGGGCAATTTGAGCAATGGCCGCGAGTGAATCGATTGCGCCCGTGGCGGCTGTTCCGGCGCTGCCAATCACACAGAAAGGTTTGCATCCTTCTCTGAGATCTTTTTCGATTGCGGAACTCAGGGCGCTGGTATCCAGGCAAAAGCGATCGTCACTCGGCAAGAGGCGCACGCTCTCCTGGCCCAGGCCAAGAATGTCCGCAGCTTTGGTGATTGACAGATGGACCTGATCCGAAGCGTAGATGGTCATCGGCGCGCTCGTGGCCGCGAATTCCAACTTGCGCAATCGGCGCCTCGGCTTTCACCCGATGGGCGATCAACAAAGCATTGAGGTTGGCCATCGAGCCACCGCTGGTCAAAAGCCCATGCGCCTGATCATCATATCCGATTAACGAACCGAGCCAACGAACCACTGTTCTTTCGACTTCGGTCGGCGCGGGAGCCGAGCGCCAGGAGGTAACGCTGGCGTTAAGGGTTGAAGCCAGGAGATCGGCAAAGGCACCGGCGGGAGTTGCGGGCGAAGCAACGTAGCCGAAAAACGCGGATGCCCGTTGTGACGGCTACCATCGATGACTGCGCCACAATCGTCGAGAACTTTCTCGAGCGGTTCTTTCTCAAATGGAGGCGGCGTCTCAAACCTCTCTTTAATCTGTCGACCGGTAACATTGGGAAAGACCGGGACCTCCGCCACCCTGGCAAAATAATCCGCCACCAGCGAGACGAATTTCTCCGACAATTCGCGTAACGATGCGTCGTCGATATCCAGCGACGATGCGCGCACATTTGTTTGCTTAGCTGATTCAGACAGAGCCATTTTTTGATCGGCCGAAAGATTAATGGAGTTCGTCAAAACTACCACATCAATAATGTTTGATCGACTCCTTGCGGCTGACCACGGCGGCACGTATAGTCTTCAGGTTCATTTAATCAACTGTTGGATTCGGAGACCTTCGCCGCAATGCCAATTGAGGGCTGCGCTTCGTCCCAGGGGACCGTACGCTATCGCGATCGTTTTAAGGGATCTTGCGGCGGCAGACCATTTTCGGCCGTGCCAGAATCTCCAGGTATCGTCAATCGGCATCGGCACATATCTCGGCGGAGCTGACGAAGAAACTGATCGGCGCTACACCAGAGGCCGTCGTGCGCGCGGTTGAGTTGGGCGCGAATGTGATTGACACGGCGGCGAACTATCGATTTCAAAGAAGCGAGCGATCTGTTGGCGAGCGCGTTGAGCGGAACTGGGCCGGCGCGGCTTTGCGCGGGAAGAGATCGTCGTCTGCACCAAGGGCGGCTATCTTCCGTTTGATGGGGCACCTCCCGGCGACGTGCGGACAATACGTCGAAGAAAATTTTATTCAGACCGGAATCGCCGAGTTGGGGAGATATCGCCGGCGGCTCGCATTGCATGACGCCGCGCTATCTCGACAACCAGTTGCAACAGTCTTTACGCAATATGAATCTCGATTGTGTTGACGTCTATTACGTTCACAATCCGGAATCACAACTGTCGGCAGTATCGCCCGAACGAGTTTTGGAAACGGATGCGCGCCGCCTTTGAATTTCTCGAGCAGACCGTGGTCCGGAGGGTCGATCAGGAATTACGGCGTCGCTACCTGGAATGGGTTCCGTGAAGAGCCTGACGCGCGTGGCTATCATTCGCTGGAAACTATGGTCGAGCTGGCGCGCGAGATTGGCCGGTGACGAGCACCACTTTCGTTTTATTCAATTGCCGCTAAACCTGGCGATGCCGGAAGCGCTGTTCTTTCAAAACCAGAAACTCGGTGACGAATACGTGAGCGTGACTGAGGCGGCCCAGTCCTTCGGCGTGAATGTAATAGCCAGCGGATCAATCCTGCAGGGACAGGTTGCGCGTGGCTTGCCCGAAGCGATTCGTGACGGCGCTCGGTTCGCTGATCACCGATGCGCAGACGGGCATTCAATTCGTGCGCTCGGCGCCGGGCGTCAAAACCGCTCTGGTGGGCATGAGCCGCCTGGAACACGTTGAAGAGAATTTGCAGCTGGTCGCGGTTGAGACGGCGCCGCCGGACGATCTGGTTAAGGTGTTCGATCAGGAAGAGTAGGTACGCACGCCTCCGGCGTGCTGCCATGGATCGTGTTTGAGCACGCCAGAGGCGTGCGTACCGAATTATGAAAATTCTAATCGCTGACAAGTTCGAAGAATCCGGTCGCATAGGCTTGCGACGGATCGGCTGCGAAATCTCTTTCCAGCCGGATCTTAAAGATGAAGCGCTGGTCGAGGCGATCGGTAAAGAACAGCCCGACGTCCTGATCGTCCGCGGCACGAAAGTCACTGAACCGATGCTGGCGGCCGGGCCGTTGAAGTTGGTGGTGCGGGCCGGCGCCGGCTACAACACGATCGATGTCGGCGGCCGCATCGCGCCGCGGGCATTTATGTCGCGAATTGTCCGGGCAAGAATTCGATCGCCGTCGCTGAACTGGCTTTCGCCTTGATCCTCGGCATTGGATCGGCGCGTCGCCGACAACGTGATCGCTTTGCGCGCCGGCGAATGGAACAAGAAAGAGTTTTCCAAAGCGCGCGGATTGTTCGGGCGGACGCTGGGCTTGGTGGGTGTCGGGCAAAATTGGTCAGGAGATGATTCCGCGCGCCAAAGCTTTCGGCATGCCGGTCGTTGCCTGGAGCCGCAGTCTGACGCCGGAAAAGGCTGAGCAGTTGGGCGTCGAACGAAAGAGACGCCGCTCGAAGTGGCGCGGGCCGCGGACATCGTCAGCGTGCACGTCGCGCTCAAGCCTGACACGCGAATGTTGATTGGGCCCGAGTTCTTTGACGCGATGAAGGAAGGCGCGTATCTCATCAACACCTCGCGCGGCGAGACCGTCGATCAGTCGGCACTGGTCGGCGGCGATTCATGCGAAGGGCATTCGCGCGGGTCTGGACGTGTTTGCGATTGAGCCGACCTCGGCGAGTCGCGGATTTCGAGGATCCGATCGGCAACGAAACGCGTGTGTACGGCACGCATCACATCGGCGCCTCGACCGATCAGGCACAGGAAGCGATCGCGGCTGAGACGGTGCGCATCATTCGCAAGCTTTCAAAGAAGCCGGACAGGTGCCGAATGTGGTGAACCTGGCGGCGCGCACACCCGCGACGCATCGTCTGGTGGTGCGTCATCGCGATCGGCCCGGAGTGCTGGCCCAGGTGCTCGAGGCGATCAAAGCCGAACAGATCAACGTGCAGGAAATGGAGAACATAGTGTTCGAAGGGGCCGAAGCCGCGGTCGCCCGGATCAATTTGGATAAAGCGCCGTCAGGAGCGACACTGGATCGATTACGGGCCGGGAATGAAGACATAATTGAACTGAACGTTCTGGAGATTGCATTGCCGCGAGTTTTTGATCTCGCTGGAAGTCTCAAACGAGCAAGGGCGGCTTCAGACCTTAAAGTTGGCCTTTTGGGATCCACCGTTGCGTTCTCTCGCAAATCATCGAGCTGCTGATGAACACCACACTCATCACCGGAGCCTCTTCTGGAATTGGCGAAGCGTTTGCCGCGCAAGCTGGCCGCGCGCGGGCATAATCTCTGCTCGTCTGCGCGTTCGGAAGAGAAGCTGATGATGTTGTGCAACGAAGTTGGCCGCAGCCATAACATTCGCGCGGAGTACTTTGCCGTAGATCTTTCCCAACCCGACGCCCCGCAGCGCTTGTTTGAAGAAACGCGCAAACGCGAGCTCGAAATCGATCTGCTGATTAACAATGCCGGATTTGGATCGATGGGTGATTTCGCCAAGCTCGATCTCGACCGCGAGCTGAACATGATCGATTTGAACATCCGTTCGCTGGTTGAATTGACGTATCGATTCCTGCAGCCGATGCGCGAAAGAAAGAGCGGCGCGATCATGAACGTCGCCTCGACAGCCGGTTTCAGCCGGTGCCGTTCATGGCTACGTACGCGGCGACGAAAGCGTTTGTGCTCTCGTTCTCGGAAGCTTTGTGGGAAGAGAATCGGACTTACGGAATTGAAGTGATGGCGCTGTGTCCGGGCGTTACGGAAACAAATTTTTTCGAAGCCTCGCGCATGCAACGCCCGCCCGCGCGCGGACGTCGCAGACACCCGAACAGGTCGTGGACGTAGGTTTGCGAGCTTTGGCGCGCGGTAAGAGTTCGGTGATTTCCGGCTGGACCAATCGTTTGATGGTTGAGACTGAACGAGTGGTGCCGCGAAAATTCGTGCTGCGCGCTGCGGGAGCGGTGCTGCGGTCGCATAATGAGAAAGGATGAGCGGTACGCACGCCTCCGGCGTGCTGCAATGGTTACGCTCTAAGCACGCCGGAGGCGTGCGTACCGAGGTGATGTCATGACGGAACGAATCTTTAACTTTAGCGCCGGCCCGGCCGTCATTCCGGTGCCGGTTCTGGAAGAAGCCCAGCGCGACATGTTGTCGCTGCCCGGCGTCGGCATGTCGGTGATGGAGATTAGCCATCGCTCGAAGACCTTCGATGAAATCATTCAGGGCGCCGAAGCCGGGTTGCGCGAGTTGCTCAACATTCCGAAAGACTACGCGGTGCTGTTTCTGCAGGGCGGCGCGAGTTTGCAATTCGCCATGGTGCCGATGAATTTTCTTTCGCTTGATGCGAGCGCCGATTACATCGTGACCGGCAGTTGGGGCAAAAAGGCGGTGAAGGAAGCGCTGAAGTTCGGGACCGCCGACATCGCCGCAAATATGGCTGACGGTGGATTCACCCGCGTGCCAACGCAGGACGAGCTGCAACTCAATCCGCGCGCAGCTTACGTTCACATGACTTCGAACGAAACGATTGAAGGCGTCGAGTTCAAAGCCGAACCTGAAGTTGGCGACGTGCCGCTGGTGGCGGACATGTCCTCGAACATTCTTTCGAAGCCGATTCCGGTGGACAAGTATGGACTGATCTACGCGGGCGCGCAGAAGAACATGGGCCCGAGCGGCGTGACGGTGGTGATCATGCGCGAGGATCTTTTGCCGCGCGTGCGCGAGGGCCTGGCCACCATGCTGGACTACAACACGCACGTGAAGGACAAGTCGCTCCACAACACGCCGAACACCTGGGGCATTTACATTCTGAATCTGGTGTGCAAGTGGCTGAAAGAAAAAGGCGGCCTCGCCGGCATGCAGCAGGAGAACGAGGCCAAGGCCAAACTGCTTTACGATGCGATCGACGCCACCGACTTTTACCGTGGTCACGCTGATCCGGATTCGCGCTCGATGATGAACGTCACCTGGCGTCTGCCGTCTGAAGATCTCGAGAAGAAATTCTGTAATGAAGCGACGGCCGCAGGCATGGACGGTTTGAAAGGCCACCGCTCAGTCGGGGGCATTCGCGCCTCGATTTACAATGCCTTTCCGCGCGAAGGTTGCGAAGCGCTGGTCGACATTCATGCAGGATTTCGAACGCGTCAACGGCTGACGTTTGGTACGCACAGCCTCCGGCGTGCCGGTCATCTCTTTTCGAGGATTGGCACCGATTGCGTACTTCCAGCACGCCAGAGGCGTGCGTACCGCATATGAACCTACCCAACGTAATCGCCGAACTACGCGATCTTAACGAGCCGGTGCCAAAGCCTCTCAAGGCTGCCGACTGAGGCGGAAGTTGAGCCAGGCGGAGAACAGCTCTCGGGACAAAGTTCCATGACGACTACCGGCGCTATCTGCTCGAGGCGAGCGACGTCGTTTTCGGCGCCCTCGAGCCAGCGGTCGTTACTCCTGACGCCGGACACCTGAGTCTGGTCGAGATGGCAGAATCGGCCTGGGAAGAGATGGAGTTGCCGCGCGACCTCTTGCCGTTCTGCGAAGACAACGGTGATTACTACTGTTTGGCCGCGGACGGCACCGTGAAATTCTGGTCGCACAACGGAGCAACTGACGAAAGCTGGCCTGACCTGGCAACCTGGATTAAAGAGGTTTGGATCGAAGAAGGCTGAGCAGGGTACGCGCGCGTCCGCGCGTGGCTAACCGATGCTGAAAGGAAACATCAAATGGGATTGAATGAACGACGTAAGATCAAGGAGCTGCAAGAAACGACGCTGCCCGAACGCGTCAAAGAGATCGAAGAGATTTGCGGCAAAGCTATTCCCTACGAAGTCGATTGGGAAAGTTTGGCCGACGACGCCGAAGGATTGAATTTTCTTGATAATATTTCCTGTCATCCGTTTGAATATGGCTTTGCGCACTATCTGTGTTGACGATATGGGCAAAGAGGCGGTGCGCGATGACGCTGAACCTGGTCAAGCTCAGCAACGTTAAAGACAAAGCGCAGATGAAGATTAGCTTCGACGGCGGCGTGCTGGAAATGCATTGCGCCTACGCTTTGCGCACCGACGGGATGTACAGCGACAATGAAATTCGCGAAGTGCTGATGTCGAAGCTATAGCCCGTTGCGGGAAACGACGTAATGAATCGATCAGATCACAGAAAATATGCACAACCGATTTTGATAATTTGTGCTCATCTATTGATCTGTGCGCCGGTGTTTGCCCAGAGTTATATACTCACCTCAGATCCGCCGAAAGTGGGACCAACCGGGCTTATCAAAAACTGTTGCACGCCACCGTATTCAATCTGGGAGGAGTAGGCTGGGGCCAGGCGATTACTCCGGAAGAGACAGGCCTTCAAAAACTGCTTACTTCCATCGATTCGACCAGGGTATTTCAGCGATTAATCAGCGAAGCCAACGGTGAGGGTCAGCTTTATGCCCTGCTTGGCCTCCATCTCCTGGCGCCGGATATTTTCGAGGCTGAAGCTGAGAAACTCCGAACAAATGGCGGACCCCCTGAGCGCATTGAGAATTTCACCACCATCGCAAAAGGAAAGGTCCGCGTCGCGCACGGATGCATCTTTTTCCAGCAGGACAGACAAACAGTTATAGAACAAATTGCAAAGGGCGCCTGGGACGCTCGCATTTTGACGTTTTAGAGAATGCATCGCGCTTAATTTATGAAACAAGTATTTGCAGTTTTCCTGACCGTGACAGCATTGCTGTTGCTGATTACACAATCGAAGATCGCGTCATCTCAAAACGGCGATCTCGCCCTGCCTCAGGAAAAGCATCTCCGCAATATCAAGCAACTGACGTTTGCCGGCGAAAACGCCGAAGCGTACTTTTCTGCTGACGGCAAGAAATTGATTTTTCAATCGACGCGTGACGGCCGTGAATGCGATCAGATTTACACGATGAATATCGACGGGTCGGACGTGAAGATGGTTTCCACGGGCGACGGGCGCACTACTTGTTCATACTATTTTCCTGGCGACAAACGCATCCTTTATTCATCGACGCATCTGGGCGCAAAGCAGTGTCCACCGCGTCCGGATTTCTCTCAGGGCTATGTCTGGGCCGTCTATGACACGTTTGATATCTTCACCGCCAACCCCGACGGGTCGAATCCCAAACAGCTGACGAACACGCCCGGCTACGATGCTGAGACGACGATCAATCGACAGGGCAAGCTGGTTTTTACTTCAAAGCGTGACGGCGATCTCGACATCTATACGATGGATGCGAACGGCAAGAACGTGAAGCGCCTGACCAATGAGCTTGGCTACGACGGCGGACCGTTCTGGTCGTATGACGGGAAGCAGATCGTCTATCGCGCTTATCATCCGCAGACTGAAAAAGAGAAAGCGGACTACACCGCGCTGCTCAAGCAGAATCTGATCCGGCCCACGGTGCTGGACATCTGGGTAATGAACGCGGATGGATCGAACAAACGACAAGTGACAAAGCTCAACAAGGCGAGCTTCGCGCCGTACTTCTTTCCCGACGGCAAGCGCGTAATCTTTTCCTCCAACACAGCCGATCCCAAAGGTCGTGATTTCGATCTCTACCTGATTAACCTGGACGGCAGCGGCCTCGAGACGCATCACCTACAACAACACCTTCGACGGGTTCCCGATGTTTTCACCTGACGGCAAAAAGCTGGTATTCGCCTCGAACCGCAACGCCGCGAAACAGGGCGATACGAATATCTTTATTGCTGATTGGATGGAGTGAATCAAATGAACTTTGCTGGAAAACTCAAAGCAGGCTCGCTGGTGATTCTGCTGGTGTTCGGTCTGACGGCATTCGGGTCTCAGGATCCTCGAAAGTTTGATGAATTTGGGGACATAAACTGCGAAAGCGAAATGGCCCGCCTCGATAATTTTGCAGTTCAATTACAAAACGAGCCGGCCATGAAAGGAATTATCGTGTTCTACGGAGGCCGGCGCTCAGAGGGCGACTTCCCAAACAGCGAGGTGAAGCCGCGGCGCGGGCAGCTCGGTTGAAACCGTATCTGGTTGAGCGGCGAGGTATCCCAGCGGACCGGGTCGTCGTGATCGATGGAGGATATGCCGAAGAATGGCATGCCGAGCTCTGGGTGCTGCCGAGAGAGATGAGTGACCCGACACCGTTCCCGACCATACCGGCTGAGCAGATCAAGTTTCAGAAGGGCAAAAGTGAATCCTCGCCAATATCGATGTCAGATCTAGAAGGTGTTTATGATTACAAGACGAAGACAACTTGCGAGCCTGTTTTGGGCGATTGCCCTGGTTGCCGGCGCGATTCGCTCAACGCAGCCAACCAGTGCCGATCGACTGCGGCAAACCGTAACCTATCTGGCTTCGGATGCGCTCGAAGGCCGGCGCACGGGCACGCGGGCGCAACGACGCCGCGCATTACATCGCGGGTGAATTCAGCCTGCTCGGGTTGCGTCCAGGAATGCAGATGGCCCGCCCGGCGCGCAACCGCGGCGAAGAACGGGCGCGTTACCTGCAAGGGTTTCCGTACGTCTCCAGCGTTGAACTTGGCAAGAACAATCTGTCTCTCGGTAAACCCGGGACGGGCAGATGACACCACACCGATCCTGGTGGGCGCAGACTGGATGCCGTTGGGATTCTCTTCAAACGGTTCGATCCAGATGGCCGAATTTGTTTTCGCCGGCTATGGAATTTCTTCAGCCGAATTGAAGTACGACGACTACGCGGGTTCGAGCGCCAGAGATCGCGTGGCAATTGTGTTTGCGGGTACGCCGGACGGCGACAATCCTCACGGTCAGTTTACCCAGGCCGGACAGATTCGTTTCAAAGCAGCAGCAGCCCGCGCGGCTGGAGTCCGCGCCTTGCTGATCATTGCGAGCGAAGACAAGCTGAAGGACGATCGGCTGTATCGACTTTCTTATGACAACGCCGGCGAAGCAGGAATTCCGGTGCTGGTCATTTCGCGCCAGCTGGCCGCGCGACTCCTGGCAGCCTCAGATGCGACGCTGGCTGAGTTCACAAAAGTTGCCGACGTGCGCCAGGCCGCCGGCAGTACCCTCAGAGTACCAATAAAGGAAAAGCGATAGCGCTCGACGTCAACGTCAATCGCGTTGAATCGCCTTCATTCAACATCGTCGGCATCCTGCCCGGCCGCGATCCAAAATTGAAGAACGAAACGATTGTGATTGGCGCACATTACGACCATCTGGGGCGCGGCGGCGAAGGCAGTCTGGCGCCGCGCGAAGGGAGATTCATCACGGCGCCGATGACAATGCGTCCGGCACGGCGGCGTTGATTGAGCTGGCCCGCCGGCTTTCAACTCAGAGTCCGAAACCACGGCGCACGATCGTCTTCATAGCATTCAGCGGCGAAGAAGAAGGACTGATCGGATCAAGCTATTACGTCAATCATCCCGTGGTGCCGCTGGCCAACACCGTGGCGATGATCAATATGGACATGATCGGCCGTTTGCAGGATCAGAAGTTGATCATTGGCGGCATCGGCACTGCGCCCGAATGGCGCGCGATGGTCGAAGGCCAGAACTCGCCTGCGAACATGGCCGCCGTCAGCCTCGATCGAACTCAGCCGTCGGCTTTGTCCAACCTGCGCATCAGCCGGGATCCGACTAAGATGCCGGCCGGATATCCCGTGGATATCGGGGCCAGCGGCGCTGCGGTGGTGACAGCGACCGGCATCGAACACGCCGCCTGGAGGCCGCGACTCCGTTTACGCTCACTCTCAACGATGACGGCTACGGTCCGAGCGATCATTCATCGTTCTACAGCAAGCAAGTTCCCGTGCTCTTTTTCTGGACTGGAACGCACAACGACTATCACAAACCTTCGGACACCGCCGACAAAATCAATTATCCAGGCGAAGCGAAGATCGTTGCGTTCGTTGAGCGCATCATTTGGGACGTGGATAGGAGCGACAAGCGGCCGACGTACACGGTCGCCAGGAGCGAGCCGCAGGGACGTTCGACCGGATTCCGGGTCTATCTCGGCACGATTCCGAACTATGCCGACTCGAACGATGGATTATTGCTCGACGGCGTGCGCGACGATTCACCGGCGGCGAAAGCCGGAATTGAAGGCCGGCGATAAGATCGTGAAGATAGCCGGGCACGACGTGAAGAATGTTTACGATTACACCTACGCGCTGGGCGAAATGAAAGGCGGCCAGGAATACGAGATTGAGGTCGTCCGCGGCACCGAACGTTTGAAGTTGAAGATCACGCCCGAGTCGCGGAAGTAGGTACGCCCGCCTCCTGGACTGGTTCCCTCTACCTGGAGAGGGTTAGGTGAGGCTCCGGCTACGTAGTTCCTCACCAGCCCTCCCCAGATGGCGAGCGTAGTCATAAACAAAAGGCAAAGTTCGAAATCGACGCTTGAGCGCCATTCGACTTTGCCTTTTGTGCTCGAGCGTCCTTACGGTCAGGCCGGCGCCCGCTGAGCGGGCTGCATTAGTTACCAACGCGGTTCGCGGTCGTTGCGGCTGGGCGCGACGATCGCGATCTTTGTCGCGCCGTCCACCACCGCCGCCGTAACCACCACCGCCGCCGCCACCGCCGCCATAGCCACCGCCACCGCGATTGCCACCGCCGCCGTAACCGCCACCACCCGGTCCGCGGTCGGTTCTCGGGCGAGCTTCATTCACGGTCAGATTGCGACCGCCAAAGTCCTTACCGTTGAGTTGTTCAATTGCCGCGGCGGCTTCTTCGGCAGTTGCCATCTCGACAAAACCAAAGCCGCGCGAGCGGCCCGTCATGCGATCCTCCACGACTGATGCTGATTCGACACTACCCGCTTGAGCGAAATGATCTCGCAGCTCGTCGCTGGTTGTCTGGAACGGTAGGTTCCCGACGTAAAGTTTCGTAGCCATCCTGATTCTACCTCTTATGCTATGGGAAGCTCGGACGGGTCTTTCGATCCGAAGGCGGTTGCCTTCGCGGTGGAACGCGACGCATCCGGTGCTCTGGCTTCTGCGAGAGCGGCTCCTAACAAGTTGACAACTAACCTCACTCTCTTCAGCCGAACGTCGTCGCCTTCCAGCACGGACCGGCGCCATCAGCAGTGTGGCGCGAGAGCAGGACTAAACGCGCGCAAGTATGACAGGGCATCGCGTCTAAAGGCAAGCCGAATTTAGGGGTGGCGGCTACAGCAAGCATGTCCTGGTCTGGACGTTTGCGGTCGGGCCACTTTTCGCCGAAATCATTGAGGAAAACACGGAAGTTATTAGAATCGTCGTGCGCCGGCGTTCAGTTCGCTGAAAAGCAGCGGCGAACAATTTGGGAACGCTCAAAATGCGAATTTCGGCGCCGCCGTAACGCAGAATTCCGGCCACCGCCCGGGCGTCCTGGCCGCTGTCGGCGATGGCCTCGATATCGTTGTCAAAAATCGTGATGGTGCTGCCAAAGATTCAGCTGCGAGCGCCAGTTGCTCGTCCCCTCGCAACGCGACGACGCAGGGCACTTCCGCCGGCCAGGCGAGGCGTTCACCGGTCAACAGCGCTACCGGATCGAGGGCCGTCAGCATTCGACCGCGCGACGCACAAAACACCGAGGACCCCGGGTGGGAGTGCGGCAAGGCCGCCACATGTTTTGAATCGGCGGTGCCTTCTACTTCCTCCGCGAACACGGCGAACGTTTGCCCGCCGGCCTCAAAAGAAAACAGGTCTCGGAGTTGCGGTTCGTCTGGCGGCGAGGATCTCTGGCTCAGGGATGTTCATCTTCGTCGATGCTCGGCATGAAATCATGAGAGTCCAGGGGTGTCAATCGGTCAGTGCGCCCTGCCTGGAGCGTGCTAGCCCGGCACTCGGTGATTCATCGCTCAGCTTCGTTATTTAACGACCAGCGCGACGGGCAGCCCAGCCGTGGTCGGACAGAAGGACCTTCGGACATGTCCCAGTACCGGCTGTGTGATACATTCGCGTGCGAATCAAAGCAATTGAAGGGGGCTAGCTGTAATGGACGATTTTGATCGTTATCGCGCGGAAATGAACGAGAAACTTCTGGGCAGTGGGCACCTCGGCATCAAGCGCTTTTTCGCCCTGGATACGCAAGCCTATGAAGATGGCGCCCTGGACAAAAAGACCAAAGAGCTAATGGGCTTAACCGGTTCCATCGTCCTGCGCTGTGACGACTGCATTACTTATCACATCAAGCAATGCGCCGATGCCGGGGTAACGCGCGAACAATTCATGGACGCCTTCAACGTCGCGCTGGTGGTAGGCGGATCGATTACAATTCCGCATCTAAGAAGAGCGGTCGATAAGTTGGATCAGGTGCTTGCGGATCAATAACAGAATTTGAACTACAGAGGACCCAGAGGAATGCAAAGCATACAGAAGAAAGATTTTCTTACTCCTCTGCCTTTCTCTGTGTCCTCTGTGGTTAGTATTTCATTCGCTGTTCTCAAGCGCTTCATCGAAAGGGTTGGAAATGGCCTGTGCAGGAAGGTTCAAAGATTCGCGCGCCGGAGCTGACCGGAGATCGTGGTTGGCTGAATACCGACAAGCCTCTCTCGCTCGCCGGGCTAAAAGGCAAAGTGGTCCTCCTGGATTTCTGGACTTATGGCTGCATCAACTGCATCCACATCATTCCTGATCTCAAAAACTGGAAAAGAAGTATCCGAACGAGCTGGTCGTCATCGGCGTTCATTCAGCAAAATTCGAGAACGAAAAAGACACTGAAAACATTCGCCGGATCATTCTGCGTTACGAGATCGAACATCCGATCGTCAACGACGCCGACTTCAAGATTTGGAACGCTTACGCCGTCAACGCCTGGCCCACACGATATCTGATCGATCCGGCGGGCTATGTGATCGGCAAACTCTCAGGCGAAGGCGGTTATGAAGCTCTCGACAAAGTCATCGGCGACACGATTGCTGAGTTTCGCAAGCGCGGAGAGCTGAACGAAGCACCGTTAAAACTGGTTTTGGAGAAGGCTAAAGTCGGCGACCTGCCGCTCGCTTTTCCCGGCAAGATCGTCACTGATGAAAAGAACAACCGTCTGTTCATCGCTGATTCCGATCACAATCGCATCGTAGTCGCGCGGCTCGACGGCACGTTGCTCGAAACAATCGGGACGGGCACGCATGGCGCTGACGATGGCGCTTTTGATCGCGCAACGTTCTTTCGGCCGCAGGGACTGGTCGCTGGATGGCGAGACGCTTTACGTGGCCGATACTGAGAACCATCTGATTCGCCAGATCGATTTGAAGTCGAAAGCGGTAACAACCATCGCGGGTACGGGACACGCAAATGCGCGAACACGGCATTGCCGGGCCGGCGAGAACGGTGGCCTTGAATTCGCCCTGGGATTTGCAGCTCGTCGGACGCACGCTTTACATCGCGATGGCTGGCCCCATCAGATCTTGGAAACTCGATCTGGACACGCAGGCAGGTATCGACATTTGCCGGCTCAGGCCGTGAGGCTCGCATCGATGGACCGGTCGGTGAAGCCGGGTCTTCGCCCAGCCTTCAGCACTGGCCACTGACGGAAAAACTCTGTTTGTGTCCGACGCCGAAGCGAACATCATTCGCGCGATTAGTCTGGGCGCCGGCGCGAAAGTGCGCACGGTGGCCGGTGGCGACCTCTTTGATTTCGGCGACAAAGACGGGATCGGCGATGAGGTGCGACTCCAGCATCCGCTGGGGCTGGCGCGCTGGAACGGCAAGCTCCTGATTGCCGACACTTACAATCATCGAATCAAGTTGTTGGATCCGGCGTCGCGCGCGAAGTGCGGGCCTTCGCCGGTTCGGGAAAGCCCGGACAGGCTGATGGGAACAAACCTTCGTTTTACGAGCCGGGCGGGTTGGCAGTGACCAGCGACAAACTTTACGTCGCCGATACCAACAATCATGCGATTCGCGTCGTCGATTTGAAAGACGAAGGAAACGAAGACGCTTCCCATCAAGGGATTGCAACCGCCGGCGTCAAATCAAACCGCAACGAACGAGGAGGTTGCGCCGAATGCGGAAGAGATCCAACTTCCTTTGCAGCAGGTTGCGCTCAGGTGACGCGGCGCTAGTACTCAATGTTGAACTGCCCGCGGGTTATCATCTTAATCCGAGCGCGCCGCAACGTTATCTCGTTTTCCATTGAAGTGCGAGACGAGGCTCGCCAAAGGCCCGCCGCTGACGAAAAGCAAAACGGAGAAAGGCCTGTCTCTCCCTATTCGAATTCCTTTCAGTTTTGTAAGCGGTGTGACCGGCGAACACGTGTCGTTCATTCTTCAGGCGTCATTTACGTTTGTTTATTGCCGCGATGACAACACGGGAACCTGTCGCATCAAGACGTTCAAGTGGCGGGCGCCGGTCGAAGTGGTGAATGACACCGACCGTTCCGAACGAAATCAGGCTCAGCGGCAAGAGTCGCAGAATGAATCGTGTCGAAGACCGACCGTGAGCATGGCATCCATTCAGCAGGGTCTGCTTGCTCCACAAGTCTGAAGGAGCTAGTAATGAGTGCTGATATCGCTAACCCCGGTCTGCCATCCTTCATCGCATACGAACGTAAACCCGACGACTTCGACGCATTCTGACACTCGACTTGCCCTGTTAGCGAACCGCTAGTAACATCAGTACTTCCCGCAAAATTCATATTGAAGGAGTCACACTGTGGCTGATAAACCATTTCTGACCGACATCAAAACGTTGCGTGAACGCGCGCGTAAGCATATCGAGCAGGGCGCCGTAACCGAAGGCTATAGCGCCGATCGCGAGACCGTGATCAAAGTTCTGAACGAAGCGCTGGCCACTGAGATTGTCTGCGTTTTGCGCTACCGGCGACATTACTTTATGGCTTCGGGAATTAATGCCGACGGCGTCGCGGCTGAATTCCTGCAACACTCGAATGACGAACAGGGGCACGCCGATCAGATCGCCCAGCGAATTGTGCAACTGGGTGGCGCCCCGAACTTCAATCCGGAAGGTTTGTTGACGCGCAGTCATGCCGAATATGTCGAAGGCGAAACGCTGACCGACATGATCAAGGAAGATCTGGTTGCCGAGCGCATCGCGATCGACAGTTATCGTGACATCGTTCAATATCTCGGTAATGACGATCCGACCAGCCGGCGGCTCATGGAAACGATCCTGGCGGTGGAAGAAGAGCACGCTGACGATCTCGTGAGTTTACTGGGAGAATTCGGAAACTAGTTTTGGAGTGCCGCGACTAGTCGCCGCTTTCCGCGGTGCACTCAAATCCGCCATTATCGAGAATCAAAATAAAGCGGCGTCCAGCCGCCGCACTCCAAATTTCTTTGCCTGACACTCCACCAAATTATTCCGGCCGGCCGAGCGTTTGTCGTAACTGTGGGGCACTGATCGGCGCGGGCGAAACCAGTTGTCTCGTTTGTGGCGCGACCGTGACGCCGGAAGCGCCGCGACATGCTGCCGCTGCACGAGCGCTACAACCTGAGTTATGCGCGCGCGGTCCTGTCGCGTCCGTACATGTTCACGATCGTTTTTCTGGTCCTGAACTTTTTTGTATTTCTGCTGATGTGGCAAGCGAGTGGGATGGCGACGCTGGTCCTGTGGGCCGGTTTTCCGGAATCGATCCTGTATGCGTTCGGCGCCAAGACAAATTACCTGATCGGCTACAAGCATGAATGGTGGCGGTTGCTAACGCCGGTCTTCATCCATGTAAACCTGCCCCACCTGCTGATAAACATGTACAGCCTTTGGGTGATTGGGCCATGGGTCGAAAAGCTTTATGGTTCGGCGAGGTTTGTCGTGTTTTGGGTGGCCACCGGTATTGCCGGAGTGCTGGCAAGTTATTTGACCGTGATTCCTGGATCGCATCCCGGCGTGTTGGGCAGTTTCCTGATCAAGAGTCACGACGATCCTTCGGCCGGAGCCTCGGGTGCGCTTGTTTGGGATGGTCGGCGTGCTCTTCGTTTTGGAGTGAAATACCGGCGCGAATTGCCTGAGGGTTTCAAACGGGCGTTTGGAACGGGGTTGCTGCCAATCATTCTGCTGAATTTGGCGATTGGATTTGTCGGCCGCAGCAATACGTAACTGAACGAAGTAATACC
>ERZ1370068.1394-contig-11284_pt1 | contig 48954 bp, 54 predicted proteins | sample MGYA00561227_ERZ1370068 | MGnify/ENA primary metagenome ERZ1370068 (study PRJEB38410, sample SAMEA6850437) | metagenome | study: Metagenomic assessment of the ecological functions of the soil: analysis of the soil microbiota associated with the... | reverse complement strand
AGCTCGATGTGCTTCGTTCGGTTACGTATTGCTAGAGACGTGCTCGGCCGTGCAGAAGTAGCCTCCGACCAGTCGATGTGGCGCATCGGATGCCAGACATTCTTCATGGCCATCGCGGCCATTTGGTGAGCTTCGTCAGGCCGCGCCACGCCGATCAAGCAGCACCTGATGCGCCATGATCATTTCATCTGCCGAATCGACGCACCGCGTTTCCGTCCGGGTTGCTGACTTTCGCGCGAATGGCGGCACAAGACGCCGGTGCGGTGAGGCCGACTGACGTGACGAGGCCGCTGCCGAGTAGCGCGACGGGTCTGTCGCTCATGGCCGCGACGCCGGCTGGCCACCGGAGCATTCTCGAGAGGCATCGCCAATCCATGGTCGCCGGAAGCGCCACCACTCCGGCCCTTGTCTGCCCGAGACTTGCCCGCGATCTCGAACACGTCGCGTGAGAGCGGCTCGGGTCACTCGCCACGTCAGCGCTACGGTACCCGCGTCGGGTTCGAGGAGAATGGTGTCGAGAGCGCCGCGGTAAGGTCCCTCGCGCTTCCCGGCGAGGAAGATGCTGCACGGGTGCCTGGAAGTTCTGGATCATGAAGTCGCGCCAGCCGTCTGGCGTTAGGTTGATCAACGTCACGCGCTGATCGCCGAGCGGACTTCGGCAGCTGCTGGTCGAGCGGTGCCGCCTGGAAGCCTAGCGTTCGTCAAAGTCCGCAGGCAGAAAGGAAACACTTCGTCCAGCCAGTGCTGATCGTAGGTCCCTGCGTAGGCGGCGCGCGGGTTCCCAGATGTCTCCCGATCCTCCAAACGACATTGGACGGTAGTTGCCGCTAAAGCCGTCACCTCGTTGCCGCTCTCCCTCGGTGTTCGGCAACGGCGTGCCGTCAATGTATTCGCGTGCGGTCTCTTTGTGGAAACCGCGACCGATGGGATTCGCCATGAACGCGGCGTGACGCGACGGATTAGGATGTTTGTGTCGTCCGTGCCGCCGAACGCACGGTCGCACGTGATCGGCATCATCGCAAACGGAATCGCCGGCGTCCTGCGGATGCCGGTCACGCTCGACTCCCAGTGGCGATCCCCGACCACGTCGAAGGATTTGAACCAGGAACCGATTCGGGCCCCGACGGTACGCGCGCGTCGCCGGCCGGCCGCCGGGTGCGTGCGCGGGCATTGAGGAGCACGTCGCAGTGATGCTTCCGCGCCACGAAATCGATCCTCGCACTTCGGCGCTGACAGGCCTGGTTCGCCGAAGAACTCATCGCTCGTGGTGAGCGGCAACATGCTCGGCCGCGGAGCCGCAGGCCTGGCCCCCGTCTCGTCGGGAATCCGGAACGTCCCCCTTGATGGCAATCGCAGCCAGCAATCCACGCCCGCTCACGTCGAGCGCGACCGTGCACGCGGCCGCCATGCGCGTGTTGCGTTGATGAATTCCACGCAGCGTCACTCAGTTGATGTGCACCGAGCCGCCCTTTGACTCACGTTCACGCCCGGACGATGGTCGGCTCTGAGACGTAGCGCCCGCGAATTGTTAGCACCTTCCTGCTTTCAGTCAGGTGGTGCGTGATGCCAATGCCGCATCTCTGGTAGACGAGTTCAGTCCCCGGCCGTGACCGTGAGCCGCTCGCCGACCACATCGACTCCCTGACCAGTGCCCCGCTTCAGGCTCAGCGTGCCACGCCTCCCGCGCGCGAACGACTCCCAAGACGATGGCGCACCCGCCAGGGTCGTGCCTCCCTCGAAGGCGAGCAATACGACTGGTCTGCCGATGTGAGGCGCGAAGCGTGAAGGTCGGCAAGCTGACCGCGCCGCGATCGCGGCGGAACCAGGAGTGGGCCTGACAGCCTGGACAGACCACCAGCGTGCGCGCGCGTCGACCGCCACGCCGACGTACCGGCGCAATCGCAAGGACGCCGGAGATCGTGTGGGCGCGCGCGCGGAAGCGGCAGGGGACCGGCGACAGAGCGCTGAGAGCAGCTCCTCTCCATCCAGCACTGCGGTCGCTGTCGCGACCCTCGACTCCGGCTCTGCTTCTTCATCTCCGCCTCCGCCCGCCCTAGTTCTGCTTGATCTTCGAGCCCTTCATCGGGATGCCGATCCGGACGCCGCCATTGTCGATGTCGGACGTTCGCCCGCCCAGTTCTGGAAGAATCTTGGGAGCCCTTCATCACGCAGACGTCGCTCGATGGCTACGACGTTGATCTCGCCGCTTCCTTCAATCGTACTTGTCCCTTTTTGCCCTTGATGATGATCGTGCCGTCCTTCTTCATCGGCGGTGATACTGGCATCGCCAGTGGTAATGGACACCTCGGCCCGCAGCTTTGACCACCAGGGTTTTTCCCGACATTGAGCGAGTCGTCCTTGGCCACGCTGGTCTCGCGCTTCCCGCTGACCGTACGAGATTCGCGTCTGCCGAAATTGTCATCGATCCATTCTTGCCGCCGACCGTCACCGTCTGGTTGCCGCCGACCGACACTCGATCCGATCGGCGCCAATGCTATTCTGACTGGATGGCTCGCACCGACACCTGTCCTGTTCGGAGCCGCGCCGACCGTGGTCGCCTGGGCCGCCGCCGACCGTGATCGCCTGCGCCCCGCCGACGGTCACCTCCCGCGCCGCGCCCAACGCTGATCATCTCGTTCACGCCGACCGAGTGCGTGCGAGTCAAGGCGCCACAGTGACGACCTCGTTCTTGTCCACCGTGCGCGTTCGGTTGCCGTTGACGGTGATCGTCTCGTTCTTGTCGACCGATCTCCGTCCGCTCGCCGTGGACCGTGATCGTCTCGTTGTTGTCGACCGTCTCGGTGCGGTCGTGCTTGACGTAGCGTCGTCTCGTCGTGGTCGATCGTCTTCTTCCGGTCGTGCCCGACCCAGTGCGTCTCGTCGTTCTCGACCTCGATGTCCTGGTTCTTCTCGGCGTGGATGAAGAGCTGCTCCGAGCCCTTCTTGTCCTCGAACCGGATCTCGTTGAAGTTGGCCGGCGCCGCCGCCCTTGCTCGAGCTGCGGCTCTTGATGCCGGTCTGGGTCATGTTGCGCCGGCAGCGCGTAGGGCGGCATCTGCTCGGCGTTGTAGACGCGGCCGGTGATGATCGGCTGATCGGGATCGCCCTCGAGGAAGTCGACGATCACCTCCTGGCCGATGCGCGGGATCGCGACCGCGCCCCAGTGCCTTGCCGGCCCACGGATGCGAGACGCGGATCCAGCAGCGAGCTGTTCTCGTTCTTCTTGCCGTAGCGATCCCAGTGGAACTGCACCTTCACCCGGCCGTACTTGTCGGTGTAGATCTCCTCGCCGCCGGGCCCGACGACGACCGCGGTCTGCGGGCCGCCCATCGTGGGCCTGGGCGTCGATCCGCGCGCGGGCCGGAACTGCTGCTTGCTCTGGAGCACACGTCATCGTGCAGCTGTAGTGCCGCGTCCTCGTCGATCGACGCCTCGTAGGCGTTGTCTCGCAGGTCCCAGTCGGCGCTGACGATCAGGTAGTCACGTTCCTGGTCCTTGCGCGGCGCGTTGGTCGAGGCTGAAGAGCCTGCCGACGGCGATGCTCGCGCACGTTGGTCTCGGCCTCGGCCAGCTCGAACTCCGTGTGGTACTCGTCGACACGCACCTGGGCGCAGGTGCTCGCCGTTGTCGGTCTTGACGTAGTCGCCCTGGAAGTCGAAGACCTCGTAGTCCGCGCGCTCGTGCGGCTGGATGTTCTGGGCCTTCACGCCCAGATCGGCCTTGGGCTTGGCGAAGATCGTAGTCGAGCGAGTCGCGCACGTGCCGGGCTCGATGCGCTGGGCCTGCCGGAACGACTGGATGTACTCCTCGTCGCCGTGGGCGCCCGGCCCGGCGGATAGTAGGCGATGCTCGCCTTGATTCTCGAGCTTCTTGTGCCCGGACTCGCCGTCGACCAGCTTGAGCGCATGTGCTTGCCCGTCCCTGTGCTCGAAGTAGTAGTAGATGCCTTCCTCTTCCATGATGCGGCTGACGAAGGCGAAGTCGGTCTCCCGGTACTGCACGCAGTACTCGCGCTTGGCGTACGATGCCGGTGAGCCCGTCCTCGAAGATGGCCATCTTGTGGTCCCCGAAGACCTCCTTGATGATCTCGGGGACCGTCTTCTCCTGGAAGATCTTGCAGTCGGCGGTACGCGTGAGAAACCAGAGCCACGACGCTCACGGTCATCCGGTACTCGTAGTAGCGTCCGAGGATGGTGCCCTGGGCGAAGCCGGGTGACGTAGCCGTTGAAGTAGCGGAAGCCGCCCGTTCACGCAGCTCCAGCTTCACGGTGATGCTCTTGCCGAGCAGATCGCTCGGCTTGATGTCGGCCCGGGTCGACAGGGCCGAGATCTCGAACGCCGACGGACCGCCCGAGCTCCTCGCGTCCGCGCAGGCTCGCGGAAGAGCAGGTCCTTCCCCAGCGGTGTGGTGAGCTCCATCATGCGGGCCATGGTCGTGCTCAGGCGAGATCGAACGCGAAGTCGCCGTTCCGGACCGACAGGGTGATGGCGCCCAGCGGGCGCCCGCTCCACCATCCGGGTCAGGTACTCCTCGCTGATCCGCGGCAGGATGGTGTTGGTGAGGATCGCGTCGATCATGCGGCCGCCGCTCTCGACCTCCGTGCAGCGGGAGACGACCAGCTTGACCACGGCGTCGTCGTAGCGTGAACGGCACCTTGTGGTGCTCGCCGATGCGCCGCGCGATGCGGTCGAGCTGCAGCCGGACGATGTCGCCCAGGATCTCGTCGGGCAGCGGGTAGTAGGGCACGACCACGAGGCGGCCCGAGCAGCGCCGGCGGGAACACCTTCAGCAGCGGCTCGCGCACCGCGCGGGCGAGCGCCTCGGGGTCCGGCAGCAGCTCCGGGTCCTTGCAGAGCGCCATGATCAGGTCGGTGCCCAGCGTTGGAGGTGAGCAGGATCACCGTGTTCTTGAAGTCGATGTAGCGGCCGTCGCTGTCCTCCATCCAGCCCTTGTCGAAGACCTGGAAGAAGATCTCGTGGACGTCGGGGTGCGCCTTCTCCACCTCGTCGAGGAGGACGACGCTGTAGGGCCGCCGGCGCACCGCCTCGGTCAGCACGCCGCCCGCGCTCGTAGCCCACGTAGCCGGGCGGGGCGCCCTTGAGCGTGGAGACGGTGTGCGCCTCCTGGAACTCGCTCATGTTGATGGTGATGACGTTCTCCTCGCCGCCGTAGAGCGACTCGGCCAGCGCCAGCGCCGTCTCCGTCTTGCCCACGCCCGGACGGCCCGACCAGGAGGAACACGCCGATCGGCTTGCTCGGGGTTGTCGAGGCGCGCCCGCGAGGTCTGGATGCGCTTGGCGATCATCTCGAGGCCGTGGCGCTGGCCCGACGACGCGCGCGCCGAGCGTGTCGGCGAGCTTGAGCACGGCCTCGACCTCGTTCTTGACCATGCGGCCCACCGGGATGCCGGTCCAGTCGGCGACGACGGCGGCCACCGCCTGGGCGTCGACGCTCGGGCAGGATCAGCGGCGCGTCGCCCTGCGCCTGGCGAGCGTCGGCCTGGAGCTCGCGCAGCTCGGTCGAGCGCGCGCCTCGCGCGCCGCCGGCTCCTTGCGTCTCGGTCTCGTCGCGGAGCTGGCGGCGCAGCTCGAGGATCCTGTCGACCAGCTCCCGCTCCTCGGCCCAGCGCTGCTCGAGGCCGGCCAGCCGCTCCTTCTCCGCGGCGAGCTGCGCCTCCGCGTCGGTCGCGCCGCGAGCCGATCGTCGAAGCCCGCCGCCTCCTCGCGCGCCGATGATCTCGAGCTCCGTCTCCAGCGCCTCGATGCGCCGGCGCGAGTCCTCGACCTCGGGCGGCGTCGCGTGCTGGCTCACCGCCACGCGCGCGCACGTCGTGTCGAGCAGGCTCACCGCCTTGTCCGGAAGCTGGCGGGCCGGGATGTAGCGGTGCGACAGCTTCACCGCCGCCTCCAGCGCCTCGTCCAGGAGCTGCACGCGGTGATGCTTCTCGAGCGTCGAGGCCACGCCGCGCAGCATGCAGGAGCGCCTTCGTCCTCGCTCGGCTCCGAGCACCTGCACCACCTGGAAGCGGCGCGTGAGCGCCGGGTCCTTCTCGATGTACTTCTTGTACTCGGCCCAGGTCGTGGCCGCGATGGTGCGCAGGGTGCCGCGGGCCAGCGCCGGGCTTCAGGAGATTGGCCGCGTCGCCGGTGCCGGCGGCGCCGCCGGCGCCGATCAGCGTGTGCGCCTCGTCGATGAACAGGATGATCGGCTTCGGCGAGGCCTGCACCTCGTCGATGACCGAGCGCAGGCGGTTCTCGAACTCGCCCTTCATGCTGGCGCCGGCCTGCAGCAGCCCGATGTCGAGCGCCCAGAGCTGCACGTCCTTGAGCGGCGGCGGCACGTCGCCCTGGGCGATCCGCAGCGCGAAGCCCTCGACCACGGCGGTCTTCCCGACGCCCGCCTCGCCGGTGAGGATCGGGTTGTTCTGGCGCCGGCGCATCAGGATGTCGACGACCTGCCGGATCTCCTCGTCGCGGCCCGTGACGGGATCGATCTCGCCCGCGCGCGCCCGCGCCGTCAGGTCGGAGGCGAAGCGCGCGCAGCGCCTCCTGCTTGCCCATGGCCGCCGGCGGGATGGCGCTGGCTCGCCTCGCCGGGCGCGCCCGCCGCGAAGCCGTCGCTCGCCGTCAGGCCGTCTTCCGGCGAGCCCTTGACGATGCGCGCGAAGTCGTCGGTGAGCGTCTCGACCTTGATCTTGTCGAACTCGCGCGGAGATCCGGAGAGCACGTCGCGCAGGCGGTCGGTCTTGAGGAGCCCGACGAGCAGGTAGCCGCTTCGCACCTGCAGTCTCGCCGAACAGGAGGGTCGCGTACATCCAGCCCTCCTTCACGGCGTACGGGCACGATGCTCGGAGAAGTCCTCGATGGTCGAGGCGCCGCGCGGCAGCCGCTCCAGCGTGGCCTGGAGGTCGCGCACGAGCCGGCGCGGTGTCGATCTCGAAGTGGCGCAGGATGCGGTGCAGGTCCGAGTCCGGCAGGTTGACGATCTGAAAGAGCCAGTGCGCGAGCTCGACGTGCGGGATTGCCGCGCAGCTTGCAGAAGGTGACCGCGCCCTCGGCCGCCTTGAACATCAGCGGGTTGAGCTTGCCGAACAGGTTCGCGCGGCTGATCTCCGCCATGCGCGTTCCTCTCTGCTACGCCGCCGCGAGCGTGCGCTCGCGACGAGCCGCGTGCGCTCCGGTGCCAGAGTCAGGTCGTCGGCGTCCGTGGCCGCGCGCCGGGCGCCGAGCCACGTCGTCCAGCCCAGCTGTCCTTCGCGGCCCAGGCGGATGCCCGGCACCTCGTCGCGGGCCAGCACGAGCTGGACCTCCCAGTCGAACTCGAACCCGACGTAGTTGCGCACCCAGTCCACGAGCCGCGTCGAGGCTCCGGCCGCCCGGCAGGAAGTCGCCGATACCGGTCGAGGTCCATGGGACCCATCACGATCCGGAACCGGCTCTGGACGTCCGCGGACGCGCTCGCCGATGACCAGTGCCGCTGCCCGAGCGACGCCGCGAGTCGCGGCTCGCCACCCAGGACGGTTCGCTGGTCCGGCGGCAGCTCGAGCCAGCCCAGCACGAACTGCTCCACGCGCGCCGGCAGGCCGGAAGTAGCCCTCCAGGATCGACGCGAGGCCCTCGGCGTTCTTCGCGCTCCGCGCCAGGTGCCCGACGAAGAACCGCTTGGCGTGGTCGGGCACGGTGTCGCGATCGCGCGGGCGGGCGAGCGCGTATCCGGCGAGCGATCCGACGTACACGGCGAACCGGTCCTCGTCGGGCCGGTCGTGCTGAACGGTCGGGCCGCGCCTCGGCCCACGCGCGGTAGAAGAACAGCGCCGAGCCGATGGTGGAAGAGGTCGAGGAACCGCGCGCAGCGTGGCGTCGCCGTGGTGGACGCAGCCGCTCGCGCGCGTACTCGGTCAGGTGCAGCGGCAGCGGGCCGTTGGGCCCGAGGAGGCCGAAGAAGCGCTGCTCGAGGCGGGGCGGCGGCCGCCGCCTGCTCCTCGAACGCCGACAGCGTCGACGGCGCGAACGCCACGGAGGCCTCCTGGAGACAGCGCACCGGCTCGTCCGCCGGGCGCAGCGCCTTGCCCAGACGCGGCCGGTCGGCGAACAGACCTCTCGATGCGCCGCAGCGCCTGGAAGAAGTCGAACGATCCAGGGCGCCCGCGCGAGCGCCGCGAACAGCGCTACACGAGCTGCCGCGCGGCCATCCGTGGCGGCCACCGCTTGATCTCCCTCGTCGTCTCGGACACCAGCGACGAGCTCGGTGAACGTGTTCATCGACGCGAGGCGCCCGAAGAGCTGCTCGAGCACCGCGCCGAGCAGGAACGCGCTCGCCCCCGCGAACGCGGCCTCGTCCACGGTGAGCCGGATCTCCAGTCCGCGCGCGAAGACGATGGGCCCGGGCACGGGCAGGCGCCGGGTCCGCGGCGTGACCGCCACGCGGCGCACGCCCTGCGCCTGCCGCCGCGAGACCGCGTCCGGCATCGTCGACGTCGGCCAGATCGGCGTAGAGCTCCAGGAACTCGCGCAGCGCCGTCGCGCCCTGCTCGTCGTCGAGATCCGTCGACGGTCAGGTAGTTGAGCGAGAGGTGGCTTGATCAGCCGCCACGCGATCTCGCCCTCGGGGATCGCCGGGCCGCGGCCGGCTCGGTCCGCGCAGACACCGGATGCCGTCGACCGGCGCGGAGATGGCCAGGCTGAAGTCGCGCGTCGCTCCCGACCGGCATCAGGAGCGGCAGGTCGCGGTTGGTGACCAGCACGTCCACCGCGAGCTGCCGGATCTGCTCGGAGTACGGCGCCTCGCGCGGATCGACCAGCGACGAGCGAACACCTCGGTGCCGATGTAGCTGGTCCGCGCGCCGTCGCGGCGCTGCCCTCGGAGAGCGCGCGCGGCTCGCGCCGGATCGCTGAAGTAGCCGTGCGCCGGGAGCCGGCCGTCCGGCGTCGACCGACGCAGTAGAACGGACGAAACTCCTGCTCGGCCTCGAGCCCTTCGCTGTAGCCGACGACCCGCTCGACCGCTGTAGACCTCGAAGTCCATCGGCTTCGTGCGGTCCACGACCACGTGGTGCTCGGCCTGCTGATCGGTGACGTGGATCCGATCGGCGCGCCGCGAGAACAGGTTGATGGCCGGCGTGCAGTGGAGCGCGAAGCTGGTCTGGTCGACGAGCGGCCCCAGGCGTGCGCGTCGCCGCGCGCCAGCGGGATCGCCAGCTCGATCTCGTCCCCGGAGTGGCGCGACAGCGCCTTGCGGAGCCCGACCAGCTCCACGAACCGGAACCGCTCGGAGAACGCGAAGTACTCGTGAAGCAGCCGGTAGCCGCTGAACGAGCGGCTCGTGTACGGAATCAGCGCCTGCTCGCGCGGCGAAGCCCACCGGCTGGATCGCCTCGCGCCCCAGCCACTCGAACCACGGCAACGGGACGTGCGGGCGGGCGTCACCAGGACGCCGAGGCCGCTGCCGAGGATGAGCTCGTAGAGCTTGAGGGCGACCTCGTCGCTCGCCGGCCAGGAACAGGTTCAGCCGATCCAGGGCGATCTGCTGGAACGTGAACGGCGCCGGCGTGCGCAGCCGGAGGCGCAACGACGCCCTGCACCGGCTCGGTGAGCGCCAGCGCGTTGAGCGGCAGATCGGCGCGCTGAACGGCGCGTAGCGGGCTTCCGGGATCTCGACGGGCCACAGCGTCACGTCGTGAGCCGGTGCGGAACTGGCAGGCCGTCACCTCGCCGCGCGGAATCTGCCCGCGCAGCATCGTGCCGCGCGGCACGACGAAGCCGGCGGCGAGCGCTGCCCTCGGTCAGCGACGGCGACGAACTGGGCGATCGCCATCGACGGCGTCGGGGCCAGATAGTGCGGGTACACGACCTCGAGCAGGTGCTGGGTGAAGCGCGGGAACTCGGCGTCCAGCTTGAGGCGGACGCGAGCGGCGAGGAAGCTGAATCCCTCGAGCAGCCGCTCCACGTACGGGTCGGCGACCTCGGTCGGGTCGAGGGCCAGGCGCGCGGCGATCTTGGGAAAGCGGTCGGCGAACTCGGCCCCCATCTCCCGCATGTACTGCAGCTCCTGGCTGTAGTACCGGAGCATCCGCGGAGTCCATCAGCGCGCCTCGGCGATACGAATCTCGCCGCTCTCGAGATCCATATCGGTCTTGAGCAGCAGCTCGACCGGATACGGCTGGGCCCAGAGCTGCGCCGGAGATCTCGAAGGAGACGACGTTGTGGTGTGCTCATGGGATCCGACGCCGTGATGCCTTCGCACCGTCAGCGTGTGGGGAGGATCCGCGGCTCGAACGCGCAGGATGGCCTCCTTGAGGACTGCGCTCCACGCTCGTGAAGGTCGAGGCTCGCGACGGGATTACCCGGCCAGCGGCGAGAGGCCGTAGTTCAGCGTCGACTGCGCGGCGAGCGGGTAGGCGGTCAGGTCGACCGAGCTGGCGAGGTTCGTCGAGTTGAAGAGCCAGGTCAGGTCGCGCAGCACGGACGCGCGGAGCTGAGCGCGGCTGATGAATGCGCTCGTCCCGGCCCTCGACCTTGCGCGCTGGGTCGTGGTCGGTCAGACGGTCGAGCAGGGCGGGCTGCAGCGCATCCCGCGCGCCGACCTCGACCATCTCACGCCTCCGCTCCTCCGAGTTCGATGCGCCGCACGCTCAGGAGGGCATGCTCGCCCGCGTTCGTGGCGAACATCCGCTGCCCGCGGCCGTGGAACGTGTCGGGCGCCGCCTCGTCCCACTCGGTCTTCCGGCCGAGCCGGATCAGTCCGTTGGGGTCCGACTCCGACCCGGGATACCGGGTGGGAATCAGCGCCGCGGCCTCGCCGCCGTTGGTGAGCCCGAGCTTGGCGGGCATCCACACGACGTCGCGCAGATCGGCCGGGGCTTCGAGCGCGATCGAGCGGATCCGCTCGAAGCGGCACCCAGTAGTAGCGGCCATCGATCGATCGCCTCGCACACCGGTCCCAGTCGCGAATCGGCGTCGGCGATCCATTCGAACGGCTCGCCGTCGATCGATGCCGGTCGACCGCCGAGGCCTGCTCCAGGGCCTCGGCGCGCAGCGCCGGCCGCCTCGGCGCCGCGGCCCTGGCGCGGCCACCGACAGCGCCTGGAAGAGCAGCGCCAGCCAGGGCAGCGGCTCGCCCAGCACCAGGGGCGTCTGCGCGCCGGCGAAGACCTCGTGCGCGCAGCAGCTCGCAGCGTGATGGCGGCACCGTACAGATGCACGAGCGCGAGCGAGCCCGCGCTCAGCTCGCCCAGCACCTTCAGCTGAGCGCGCGGGCCCGCTCCCAGTCTCCGATCACGCACAGGAGCTGGAACAGAAACACCCGGTACTCTGCGTTGTCGGGGCCTTGCGCACCTCGGTCTGCAGCTCGGCCAGCGCCGTCCTCGACACGTCCGTCGCGCAGAGTCTGTTCCGCCAGCATGTTGTTATCCTCGGTCCCTACCTCTTGGCGTTCGCCGGGATGTCCCAGCCCATCTTCGGCTTGGCGCCGGCGCCGCCCTTCGCGTCCTGCTGCGTGTATTCCACGTCGACCTTCGCGAAGTTGAGCGTGACGTTCTCGGTCAGCCGGTCCTCACCACCGGACCCGCCGGTCGAGACCGAGGCGATGAGGATGTCCTCGAACTTGATGATCAGGTACTCGAGCGCGTTCTCGCCGGCCTTGCGGACGGTCAGTTGCGCCTTCGGAATGTGCTTGCCGTTGCAGCAGCGACAGCATGAGATCCGGGCGACGACAACGTCGATGTACTTCGTGAGCGACAGATCCTGGACGTTGACCTTGCCCGAGCCGTGCCGCCACCGCCCACGTGCGCCGACCCCGAGTTGCTCATGCCCCAGCTCCAGGCCAGGACTGTCGATCTCGTCCTTGCGCTTGCCGTCCAGCCGATTCGCCCTTGATGCCATCCATCTTCAGGAACATGTCTACGGCCATGGGTCGTCTCCTCCAGCCCCCTACCGCGTGATCGTCCGTGCTTCGGTTTCCCGCGTTACGGCGCTTGACCGATACGTGCACATCACTGCCGCCCTTGGCCGACGGCAGCTTGGACACCAGCCGCAGCGACACCGTCAGACCCTTCGAGCTGATAGTGCGGCCGCAGATAGAACTTCGACGCTGTAGTAGCCGGGATTGCCCTCGATCTCCTCGACGGTCGACCTCGGCCGCGGCCAGCGGCATACTGCGCCTTGGTCGTCTTCGCCGGCCGATCGCCGGGTTGCTCAGGACGTACTGCGAGATCCACTTGTTCAGCCACGTCTCCATCGTCGTCGCGCTCCTTGAAGGAGCCGATCTTGTCGCGCACGATGCACTTGAGGTAGTGCGCGAACCGGCACGCCGCGAACAGGTACGGCAGCCGCGCCGACAGGTTGGCGTTCGCGGTGGCGTCCGGATCGGTCGTACTCGAGCGGCTTCTGCAGCGACTGCGCGCCGATGAACGCCGCGATGTCGGTGTTCTTCCGGTGCAGCAGCGGCATGAAGCCGTTCTTGGCCAGCTCGGCCTCGCGCCGGTCGCTGATCGCGATCTCGGTGGGGCACTTCATGTCCACCCCGCCGTCGTCGGTCGGGAAGGTGTGGACCGGCAGCCCCTCGACCGCGCCGCCCGACTCCACGCCGCGGATGCGCGAGCACCAGCCGTACATCTTGAACGACCGGTTGATGTTCACGCGCCATCGCGTACGCCGAGTTCACCCAGGTGAACTTGTCGTGCTCGGCGCCCTCGGTGTCCTCCTGGAAGTCGAACTCCTCCACCGGGTTCGTCCTTGCCGCCATAGGGTAGCGCGCGCCGAGGAACCGCGGCATGGCCAGGCCGAGGTACCGCGAGTCATCCGACTCGCGCAGCGACCGCCACGGCGCGTACTCCGGCGTCGTGAAGATCTTGGTGAGGTCGCGCGGATTCGCCAGCTCCTGCCAGCTCTCCATCTGCATGACGGTCGGGCGAGACCCCGGCGATGAACGGGCAGTGCGACGCCGCCGCCATCCTGCGCCATCTCGCCCAGCAGCTCCGGCGTCCGGCGGGCTGTGATCGAAGTAGTAGTCGCCGACCAGGCAGCCGAAGGGCTCGCCGCCGAACTGCCCGTACTCGGCCTCGTAGACCTTCTTGAAGATCGGGCTCTGGTCCCAGGCCGCGCCCTTGTAGCGCTTCAGCGTCCTGCCGAGGTCCGCCTTGGAGATGTTGAGCACGCGGATCTTCAGCATCTCGTCGGTCTCGGTGTTGGTCACCGAGGTAGTGGAGACCACGCCAGGCGCTCTCGAGCTCCTGGAAGTCCTTGTGGTGCATGATCAGGTTGACCTGCTCGCTGAGCTTCCGGTCGAGCGCGGCGATGATCGCCTCGATCGTCCCGATGGCGTCCGCCGAGATCAGCGTGGTCTGGGCGAGCGCCTGCTCGGCCAGCGTGCGCACGGCCGTTTCCACCGCTTCCTTCGCGGCGTCGGATCGCGGCTTGAATTCCTTGTTGAAGAAGTGACTGAAGCTCAGAGGCTCGAACGCCCCGCCCTGACCCTGTGCCTGTTGCTCTGTCGCCATAGCGCGACCTCGTCAAATGGATTTCGGACGGTTTAGGACTTCGGCGGCTTCCGCCTCGGCCTCGGCCGGCTTCGGGGCAGCGGCGAGCGCTTTCAGGAGCGTCGGATCCTGCAGCAGCTGTCGCGATCAGCTGCTCGGCGCCGCTCTTGCCGTCCATGTAGGTGACCAGGTTGCGCCAGCTGCTGGCGCGCCTCGAGCAGCTTGCTGAGCGCGTCGACCTTGCGGGCGACGGCGGCCGGCGAGAAGTCGTCCATGCTCTCGAAGGTGACGTCGACCATCAGGTTGCCCTCGCCGGTGAGCGTGTTGGGCACCTGGAAGGCCACCCGCGGCTTCATCGCCTTGAGGCGCTGGTCGAAGTTGTCGATGTCGATCTCGAGGAACTTCCGATCGGCAACGTCGGGCAGCGGCTCCGCCGGCTTGCCGGAGAGATTCGCCATCACCCCCATGACGAAGGGGAGCTGGATCTTCTTCTCGGCGCCGTAGAGCTCCACGTCGTACTCGATCTGGACGCGGGGCGCACGGTTGCGGGCGATGAACTTCTGGCTACTGGCTTTGGCCATCTCGCACCTCCTAGGCCTTCTCGACCTCGCCGGCCAGCTTCTCGATCTGCGAGAGGCTGTCGGGCATCAGGTCCTTCACGATCTCCATGAAGTTCATCTGGATCAACCGCTGCGCGCGCCGAATGAGCAACGGCGCCGGATTACTGGGCTCGTGCTGCTCCATGAAGCGGCAGACCATCTCGAGCATCTGCACCGCGTCGGCCCGGGTTCGCAGATCGCCGGGACCGCCACCGGCGCGCGCGCTGGACTCGGACGCCGCCTGGGCACCGTCGGCGTCGGCCGCGCGGGTGCCGAGCGCCGTGTCGCACGCCTCGAGCACGCAGGCGAGCGGCTGCAGCAGCGGCGCGAGGTCGATCCCCTGGGCGCTGCCGACTCGCTCGTTGACCAGCGCCTGGATCGCCGCGGTGCGCTCGTGAGCCTCGCGCAGCGCCGACGGGATCGAGCGATCGCTCGCGAACGCCGCCGCCATCTGCGCGTGCAGCTGGGGCATGGTCCGGGCCGGCCCCGGGTTCTGGCGGACGGCGCGAGCCGTCCGAGCACGACCTCGATGTCGCGCGCCCGGAGCTGCCCGTGCTCGCGCGAATTGATCAGGTAGCTGTCGCGCAGGTCCTTGATCATCACGTCGGGATCGACGAGCGGCGCCAGCGCGTTCAGCCGTTCAATGGGATCGTTGTTGTGATCGGCCTCGAGCAGCGGGTAGATGCCGTCCCAGTAGCGCTCGAGCAGCCCGTGAATCAGGCCGAGCCCGGTGGCGAGGCCGGGGACGCCCTCGGTGCGAGCCAGGGCGCGCGTCAGGTGGACCGCGACACGGAGGTCCTGCTGCGCAGCAGTGCCGCCTGGGCCAGATCGATCACCTTCGACCAGTTCGGGTCCTCGGCCGGCTTGACCGCATCACCCGAGCGCTGCTCGGGCTTCCCACGCGCGGCTTCCTCGAGCTCGGAAGAACGACAGGTCGTGCTCGAGATTGGGTCCGCACGGAGGAGCTTCGCGGGTTTCTGACAGCACCGCGCCGACGTCGAGCATCACGGCTCCCAGAGGAATGCGCTCAACAGCACTCTATCTCGCCCCGTTTCGCCACTGACTTCAGCCTGCGCCAATGTCAATTGCAGATCTCTCGCCAAACGCCCTCGCCGACCCACTTGACGCCGATGTGTAGGTGGCGAAATGGCTCGAACCTAAGCCTTCCTCCCGATCTGTCAATCAACGAAATGTGCTCCGACCACACCGTGAGCCACCTAAAAGGCCGTCACCGTGCGCTCTTATTTTCCGGCGACGCCATACAGTGCCCCGCATCTGGCGCAATCGTATGAAAAACGCGCGGGCGGCGCTGCTGGAAGACGGGCCGCGCGCGACCGCGTCTGGGACGGCGTTCGGTTTCCGGAACGGGAGGCGTCCACGCGCGCGCTCGTCGAGTTGCCCGCGTTTCGAGCTCGCGCCGTAGCGGGATCCTCGTATCGGCGCTCAGAGCTAGGGCAGTTCACCCGCGACGTTCGGGCGCAATGCCCGCTGATTCCGGAGACGCGGTTCTGCCCCATCCTCAGTGTCCGGCGCCGGCGATCGCGGCGCCGGTGATCGTCGCCAGGCGCTTGGCCAGGGGCGTATTGCGGCTGCGCCCGACGCGCACCTGCCCGTCGATGATCACGCAGGAGATCCCGGGGATGTCGCCACGGGCGATCGCGCTCAGCGCGTCGCTCGCGAGCGAGGCCGATGGCGCGTCGCACACCACCAGGTCGGCCGGCGCGCCGACCGCGAGCGTCCCGGCTCCGGCCGCGAGGCGAAAGGCGCGCGCGTTGCTCCCGGTCGCCAGGCGCGATGACGATCTCCGGCGCGAGATCGCCGAGCGACGCGAGCTCGCACACGCTCTTCATGACGCCCATCGGCATGACGCCCGGTCCCGGTCGGCGTGTCGCTGGCCACGCACACGCGCGCCAGCGCGCCGGCTTCCGGGCGCGCTTTCACGATGTAGAGGGCCGCTCGGAGATTACCGGCCTGCACGATCTGCAGCGCCATCGTCGTCTCGCGGATGATCCGGTCGATCCCCACCTCGTCGAGCGACGTCGTGCCCCCGTTCACGTGGCCGCAGACGTCGGGCCGGAGATGCAGCAGCACCTCGTGGCTGATGGGGCTCGAGCCCGGGATCGAGGTCCCGCCGCTGTGGGACATGACGCAGAGGCCGTGCTTCTGGGCGCGGCGCACCTCCGGCTCGCCGTCTCGCGGCTGCGCGTAGCCGCCGAAGCCGTACTTGGCGTGGCGAACCCCGTGCCGCGCCATCTCGGCGAAATCCTCGTCGGTCAGTCCGGGCTCGAGCACCACCGAGCCCGCATTGACCTTCATCCCGTTCGGGTGGAAGTTCTCGAAGCACTTCGCGGCGGCGATCGCCAGCGCCTTGGCCGCCACCGGATCGTGCGGCCGGCCGGGCGCGTGCACGCCCTCGCCCGCCGAGACCACCGAGGTGATGCCGCCGTGCACGTAGGAGTCGAGAAAGTCCACCGTCTTCTGGCGCGGCGTGTAGTCGCCGAGCACGACGTGACAGTGCGAGTCGATCGAGGCCGGGGATGACCGTCGTCCCGAGACAATCGACGACGACGTCGGCCCCGGCTGCCCCGATCCGCGACTGCCGCGCCGATCGCCGCGATGCGCCCATTCTCCACGACCATCGCCTCCGCCTCGGCGCGCGGCGCCTCGAGTATCCCGGTCGCGAGGGCCCCCACGATGTTCACCAGTCCGAGCGTCGGCATCGTCGTGCTCCTCGTCACCACTGGTTCGCGTTCCCGCGTGGGCGCGACGGGCAACGGCGAGCGCGGTCGAGGCTCGAAGGGACCCGTTCCCGTTAAGCGGCGGCGGGCGACGCGAACCCGGATGGAGCCCAGCCGCCGCGGGGCGGCGCACGCGTGCCGCGTGGTCGTCTCGAGCCCGACCGGCTGCCGTGCCCGTCGCGCCCACGTCGCCGCAGATCACAAGTCGGCGGCGGGAGCATCAGTACTCGCCGAGGCAGCGGGCGACCATTTGCTTCGGCGGCGTCCCAGTCGTAGGAGCGGAACATGCGGCGGTTCACGACGGGCTGCGAGGCCGAGTAGAACATCTCGTACTGGAGCTGGCGGCCGCCGAACTCGGTGCCGACGAAGTCCCAGATCAGCTTCACGAGCTTGATGCGCTCGCGCGCGCCCGCGGCGGCCGACTGGTAGTAGCGCTCGGTGTCGGCGCGGGTCTCCGGCGCTCGTGAACGCCGCCTCGGACGACGGCACCGTCTGGAACGCGCCGCCCGCCAGCTCGCGCAGCGTGCGCGTCATGTCCACGATGAGCCGCCGCTGGAGACTCATGCCCGGCGTAGATGTACTGCGGGTGCGGCCGCGCCACGCCGCCGGTGATCAGCGGAAAGCGCTCGGCCGCCTTCACCAGCGCGTCGAACGCCGCGCAGAGCGCGGCGATGTCGCCGCCGAGCGCGGCCTGGATGCCGGCGTCGCCCTCCGCCTTCTGGATCTCGGCGAGCCGCATCGCCAGGCCGGCCATGAGCTCGAGCTTCACGCCGAACCGGACGAGGGCCTGGAAGTTCGCCGTCGTGTGCGAAGGCGACTCGTGGAACTGGGCGTTGACGAGGTCCACGTTCCGGTAGATGAAGACCTGCTCCCAGGGCACGAAGACGTCGTCGAAGACCACCGTGGTGTCGACCTCGTCGAAGCGGGACGAGAGCGGATAGTCGAAGACGCTGGTCGCCATCGACGCGAACGGCCGGCGCGGATAGAGGCGCAGCCCCTCGGCGTTCATCGGCATGACGAGCGAGATCGCGTAGTCCTCGTCGCCCGGCACCAGCGGCGTGATGTAGGAGACGAAGAGCCAGTCGGCCATCGTCGCCGACGTGGCGATCGCGTGGGCGCCGCGCACCACGATGCCGCCGTCGGTCTCGCGGACCACGCCCGGATGCAGGAACGGCTCGGGGTGACGATGGGCGGGCTGCGACCGGTCCACCTGCGGCGGGACGATCGCATAGGTCACGTAGAGATCCTCGTCGCGCGCGCGCGGCGTGGAAGCGCACGACGTTGTCGCCGAAGCGCGCGCCGCCGCGGTCGAAGAGCTGGCGCCAGGCGCAGAACGCGGTGAGCACGCAGGCGACGTGGTCGGGCGTTCGCCCCATGAGGCCGAACGACGGCTCGGCCCAGAAGCGGTGGACGCGCCGCCGCGCGCCGAGATCCTCCGCCGAGCGCGGCACGAGCCACATGTTGCTGTGCCGCGCGCCGGTCGCCGGATCGGCGAAGGTGAGCGCCGGGTCGTTCGCCGCGGCCTTCGCGCGGTCGTAGGTCTCGGCGATGCACCGGATCGGCTCGGCGAACGCCGGGTGCTTGGTGACGTCGTCGACGCGCTCGCCGTCGAGAAACACGGACCGCCCGTCCCGGAGACTCGCGACATACGCGGCGCCGCTACGCATGAGCGCGCCAACCTTGCCACAGGCGGCGAATAATGACAAACCCGGGGCGGCGATGATCGATAATGTCCGGCCCCGTGAGGCGCCCGCCCCTCGTCGTCGTCCTCGTCGCCATCGCGATGATGGCGCTCGGAGAGACGGCCGGCGCCGCGATGTCCCGGCTCAAGCCGGAGATCCAGCGCTACGCCGCCGCGCGTGTCGCGGCTAATCCCGCAGGCCCACGGCGTCTCGGGCTCCGCCGGAGTACGACGACGAGGTGCGCGCCCAGGCGGTCTTCAGCGCCGAGGCCGGGCTCTCGTTCTTCCATCCTGCACGCCGAGGGCGTGGGACTGGTCCTGTTCTTTCGCCTCCGCGCTGGTCGCCGCCGTGGTACCCGGCGGACGCGCGCGGACGCTTCTCTATCTGCTGCTGACGCTCGGCGGCCTCTTTCCCGTCGGCTATCTCGTGTACGGGGCCGCGGTGCTGGAGCTCGGGCGCGACGCCGGGATCGACCTCGCCGAGCGCTGGATCCTCGCGCCGCTCGGCATCTCGGCGATCGCCGGGCTGCTCGGCCTGATGGCTCGTCGGCCGCGCGCCGTCGCGCATGAGCGTCGTCGCCGAGGCTCCAGTCTGGCGGGTGCCGCCGCGCTGGGTCCTGCTGGTCGCCCTGCTCTCGATCGCCTGCGCCGAGATCGGCGGCGCCTCCATGGCGCGCTTCAAGGTCGAGCTGACGCGCTGGGCGCGCGACGGGATGCTGGCGCGCCCCGCGGTGCACGGCCTCGTCGGCGTCCGCGACGTGGACGAGCGCATCCTCGACGAAGCGCTCGTGAAGTTCGACGCGGGCCTGCGCCTCTTTCACATGCACGCCGAGGGCATGGGGCTGGTCATCATCGCCACCACCATGGTCGCCGCCACCGTGGCGCCGTTCCGCGCCGGTCCGCCGGTGGATCACCGCGCTTCTCACGACGGGCGGAGCGGGCTATCCTGTCGGCTACCTCGTATGGAGCGCGTTGATTCCCGTCGTACGGTCCGGACGGCGCGAAGACGATCGCCGAGTGGCTCGTGTGGATGCCGTTCGGCTCCGCCACCATCGCGGCGCTCTGGTGGCTGGTCGGCCTGGTCGCGCTCCGCGTGACAGGTCGATGACGCGCGCGATGGGCGATGCGGTGCCACTCGCGCCTGTCTCAGGCCACCCTCGGCTGGTATCCGTGCTCACGGCACTCGCTACGGTGATCCTCATGGCACTCGCTACAATCACCAGTCCCGCCGCCGCGCATCACGTCGGCTCTTACGTGCCGCGGGACAACGCGGTCACCACGAACTTCAAGCAGATCAAGTTCTCGGTGCAGGCCGGGCAGGTTCGACGTGGCGCTCCAGCTCGTTCGAGACTCGGCGCGCTGCGCGCCGAGATGCGCGCTCACGCCGCGACCCTGCCCGCCGGCCTCGAGGACGGCACGCGCGCCGCGCTCCGGGCGAGCGACGGACCCGAGGTGGAGCGGCGGCTCATGATCTTCTTCGCGGCGCTCGCCCGCGACCTGGCCGCTCGAGGCCGATCGCCAGCTCGCGCGAGCCCGACGCCACGCGCCGAAAGCCGCGCCGCCACCGGACGCAAGTTCCTCGAGGCGATCTGGCGCTACTACAACCTCGTGGACTTCGCCGTCGCGATGCGCGACAGACAAGTCGTCGGTCGCCGTCCGGCTGGCGTTCGACGAGGCAGAGACGCTACGTGAAGCACCGGCGGCCGGCGGCGCCACGACCGGACGATCCGGCGGAGGCCCGCCAGCCGATCCAGCGAATCGCCCAGGTCCTGTCGACCCTGATCGAAGCGTCGTCAACGTCAGCAAGGAGGAGCTCATGAAGCGTGTGACATGGGGATTCACCGCGCTGCGTCGCCGTCGCCGCACTGGTCTGGATCGTCGGCGCCGGCCGTCTCGCAGCCGAAGGTCGTCAAGATCGGCGACCTCGGCTCCAAGGTCGGCGTCTTCGAGGGCTACGGCAAGTACCAGACGTGGGGCATGCAGATGGCGGTCGAGGAGCTGAACGCCAAGGGCGGCGTCCTCGGCCACAAGATCGAGATCGTCTCCGAGGACGACGAGACCAAGCCCGCGCCGGCCGTCCGCAAGGCCGAGAAGCTCATCCTGCAGGACGACGTGAAGCTGCTGGTCGGCGCCGTCTCCAGCGGCGCGACGCTGGCGGTGATGGACGTCACCAAGAAGCACAAGACCATCCACTGGAACTCGGTCTCGTGCGCCGAGTTCATGCGGACCACGAAGTTCCACAAGTACTACTTCTCGAACCAGCCGGACTCGCGGATGCAGGCCACCGGGCTCGCCAAGTACATCGTCGACAAGATGGGCAAGAAGGTCTACATCTTCTACACCGACTACGCGATGGGCCAGTCCGACGGGCGCCAGTTCAAGACCGCGCTCGAGAAGCTCGGCGGCGAGGTGGTCGGCGTCGCCGGCGCGCCGCTCGACACCAAGGACTTCAGCCCCTGGTTCGGCGCCATCAACCAGTCGAATCCCGACGTGCTGCTTCCTGGCCTTCGCCGGCACCGACTCGCTCCGGCTGATGACCCAGCTCCACTCGTTCGGCATGACGAAGAAGTACAAGCTGGCCGGCATCGACTGCTTCCTCCTGCAGCAAGACTTGCCGTCGATCGCCGAGCCGATGGAAGGCTTCGTGCAGCTCGAACCACTTCTCGCCGTACAACCCCGACGCGAACATGCAGGCCTACAACGCGCGGTTCAAGAAGAAGTTCGGCACCGACGCCAACATCGCCGCCGGCTCCTACGACGCGGTGCTGTTCTGGGCGGCGGCGGTCGAGAAGGCCAAGTCGTTCGACTCCGACAAGGTCGCCGAGGCGCACGAGGGCATGTGCGTCGACAACACGCACATCGGCCGCCAGTGCATCCGCAAGGAAGACCACCAGGTCATCATGGACATGCACCTCTACCAGGTGAAGGGCGGCAAGAACCTCCCGATCGCCCGCATCGCCGGCAGCGACTCGATCGGCGAGGCGATGGTGGGCAAGGACCCCGTCGAGGGGTTCACCTGGGAGATCAAGAAGAAGTAGTCGAGTGAAGCTCAGTGGACTATCTCGTCGCGGTCCTGCTGCCGCAGCTCCTGCACGGCCTCGTCTTCGGGGCCGCGCTGGGGCTGCTGGCGCTGGGCCTCACCGTCGATCTTCGGTCTGCTCGGCGTCGATGAACTTCGCCCACGGCGAGCTGCTACATGCTGGGCGCCTACGCCGGGATCGCCGTGATCGGCGCTGACCCACTCGTTCTGGGCGGCGCTCGCTGGTGGCGCCGCTGGCGGTCGGCGCGATCGGCGCGTTGACCGAGGTGACGACGCTCCGGCCGCTCTATCGCCGTGAGCCGCTCTACGGGCTCATCCTGACATTCGGTCTCGCGCTGGTGTTCCGCGAGGGCGCGCGCCAGATCTGGGGCGGCGACATGCGGCGCATCCTGCCGCCGTTCACGGGCTCGACGCCCCTGCTCGGCATGACCTATCCGAACTACCGCCTGTTCCTCCTGGCGGCGTCCTCGGTGCTCCTGCTCGGCCATCTGGCTCTTCTTCACGCGGACCCGCGCGGGCATCCTCGTGCGCGCCGCCGTGCAGGACGCCGAGATGCTCGACGGCCTCGGCGTCAACGTCCCGCGCGTCTTCACCCTGACCTTCGCCGGCTCGGCCGCGCTCGCCGCGCTGGCCGGCCTCCTGCTCGCCGCCCATCTTCACGGTCTACCCGCAGATGGGCGTGGAGATGATCCTGCTCGCGTTCATCGTCGTGATCCTCGGCGGCATGGGCTCGATGGGCGGCTCGGTGGTCGCCGCCTTCGTCATCGGCCTCGCGCAGAGCCTGCTGACGCTCTGGATGAACCCGCAGCGGGTCGCGATCGCGATCTTCGCGCATCATGATCGTGGTCCTGATCGTCCGGCCGCGCGGGCTTCTTCGGCCGCGAGGGCGTGCTTGAGTAGAGCGCTCACCTGGCGCGCGCGTGCTGGTCGTGGGCGGCGCTGGCCGCGCTGCCGGCCGCTGCCCGTTCATGTCGAAGTTCTATCTGCTGCTCGCCTTCGACGCGCTCCTCTTCGGCGCGATCGCCATGAGCCTCGATCTCCTCATGGGCTACACCGGGCTCGTCTCGTTCGGCCACGCCGCCTTCTTCGGCCTCGGCGCCTACGCGACCGCGGTCCTGCTCGAGCGCGGCATCGTGTCGCTCTGGGTCGTGCCTGCTCTTCGCGGTCGCTGGTCGTCGGCCTCTACGCGCTCGTGGTGAGCTACTTCGCCACGGCGCGGCGCGGGATCTACTTCGCGCTGCTCACGCTGATCTTCGCCGAGGTCGTGTACACGTTCTTCCGCTACACGCAGACGTTCGGCGGCTCCGACGGGATCCAGGGCGCTGCCCGCGCCGAGCTCCTGCCCGGCGACTTCGCGATCGACACGCCGCTGCGCAACTACTACCTGGTGCTGGTCTACCTGGGGCTCGCCTATCTCGCCTGCCGCGTGCTCGTCACCTCGCACTTCGGCCGGGTGCTCGTCGCGATCCGCGAGAACGAGGACCGCGCGCGATTCCTCGGCTACAACGTCCAGCGCTACAAGATGGCCGTCTGCATGATCTCGGCGCTCGCTCACCGGTCTCGGCGGCGCCCTCTACCCGGGCCGCTCGGCGTTCGCGACGCCCGACCTCATGCTGTGGACCGTCTCGGGCGAGTTCATCATCATGGTCATGATCGGCGGGCTCGGGACGCTCGGCGGGCCCCGTCATCGGCGGCGCGTTCTTCGTCCTGCTGCAGGAGAAGGTCTCGTCGTACGTGGACTGGTACTTCATCGTGATCGGCCTGGTCCTGATCTTCATCGTGCTGTTCATGCCCCGGGGCCTGCTCGGGCCTCCGCGAGCTCCTCGGCGGCCGGCGATGGCGCAGCGACGGCGTAGTCCTCGAGGTCGACGACGTCTCCAAGAGCTTCGGCGCCCTCGCCGCGCTCTCGAAGCGTGAGCTTCGCCGTCCGGCAGGGCCAGATCTTCTCGGTGATCGGGCCCAACGGCGCCGGCAAATCCACGCTCTTCAACGTGATCTCCGGGCTTCACGTGCCCGAGCGCGCGGCCGCGTCCGGTTCCGCGGGCGGGACGATCGCCGGGCTCGCGCCCGAGGATGATCAACCGGCTGGGCATCGCCAAGACGTTCCAGATCACCAACATCTTCCCGGAGATCTCGGTGTTCGAGAACGTGCGCGTCGCCGCGCAGTCGCGCGCGCGCGAGTCGGGGCGGCTCGCGCTCGCTCTGGCGCCTGCCCGACGTCGGGACGCGCGTCGGCGGAGCTCCTGGCGCGCCTTCGGCCTCGCGGCCAGGCGCGACGAGCTGGCCGAGAACCTCTCGCACGGCGAGCAGCGCTACCTCGAGATCTGCCTGGCGCTGGCCACCGAGCCGACGCTGCTGCTGCTCGACGAGCCGACGGCGGGCATGACGCCGGGCGAGACGAAGGAGGCGACGGCGCTGATCCGTCGGATCGCCGCGGCGCGCGGCCTGACGGTGCTCCTGATCGAGCACGACATGTCGCGTCGTCATGGGCATCTCGGACCGCATCGCGGTGCTCCACTTCGGCGAGAAGATCGCCGAGGGCGCGCCGGAGCAGATCCGCAACGATCCGCAGGTGATCGAGGCCTACCTCGGGCCGCCGGACGACTGAGCCATGCTCAAGCGTCACGGACGTCCACGCCGGCTACGGTGCGACGCCGATCCTCTTCGGCGTCTCGCTCGAGGTGCGCGCCGGCGAGGCGGTCGCGCTCCTGGGCCGCAACGGCATGGGCAAGACGACGCTTGATGAAGACCGCGATCGGCTTTCTCGCGCCCTGGCGCGGCGCGATCGAGTTCGAGGGCGTCGATCTCGCGCGCCGCGCGCCGCACGAGATCGCCCGGCTCGGCGTCGGCTTCGTGCCGGAGAACCGCCGGATCTTTCCCGGGCTCACCGTCCGAGAGAACCTCGAGCTCGGGCTCTCGGCCGCCCCCGACCGCTCCGCCGCGCTCCGGCGCCGAGCGCCTCGACGAGGTCTTCCACCACTTCCCGCGCCTGCACGAGCGCATCGAGCAGCCGGGCAAGACGCTCTCCGGCGGCGAGCAGCAGATGCTGGCGATCGCCCGCGTGATGATGGCCGGCGCGCGGCTGATCCTCGATGGACGAGCCCACGCAGGGGCTGGCGCCCGCGTTCATCCGGCACATCCGCGACATGATCGCCGAGCTCAAGCGGCTCGGCGTGACCGTGCTGCTGGTCGAGCAGAACGCGCGCGTCGCGCTCTCCGTGTGCGACCGTGGCTACATCATGGAGAAGGGCTCGATCGTGTTCGAGGCCTCGTCGCACGAGCTTCGCGAGAGTCCGGTGACGCGTGAAAAGCTGGGCGTCTAACGCGATCTTCGGGGCGAGCCGGCGCGACGTCGCTGGTCCGCGCGGCGCCTCGCGATCATTCTGCTGGGCGCGGTCTTCTGGTTCCTGCCGCTGCGCCGCGCCGGCGAGGACGGCGGCCATCACGGCGCACGGCGCCCGGATCCGATCTCTGAGAAGGCCGGCGTCGTCGAGCTCAAGGAGGGCCAGAAGGCGCCGGCGCTCGCGCTCGCCACGCTCGATGGCGGGCACGCGTCGCCTGGCGGATCACCGCGACAAGCTCGTCGTCCTCAACTTCTGGGCCACCTGGTGCCAGCCCTGCGCGCTCGAGATGCCCTCGCTCGAGGCGCTGTGGCGCCGCTACCGCGACCGCGGGCTGGTGGTGGTCGCGGTCTCGGTGGATCGCGGGTCGCCCCGCAATCTGCTCGAGCCCTACGTGCGCAACTCTGAAGCTGACGTTCCCGATTCTCCTGGACCCGGACGCCAAGAACGTCCGACCGGCTGGCGGGTGACGGCGCTCCCGGCCACCTTCCTCGATCCGCCCCGGCGGCGACGCGACGGGGATGGCCGTCGGGCGCGCGCGAATGGGACAGCGACCGAGATGCGGGCGCTCGTCGAGCGCCTGCTGCCCGGTGCGCACAGGCACAACGGTGACTGGCGACGACGCTGCTGGACGGCGGCGCCGATCGTCGCAGAATCCCCGGTGGGGCCCCAACTTGACGGAGGAACGAACATGTTCACGAGCGATCGCCGCGGATTTCTCAGACGCACGGCCGCGAGCCTCGTGGTCGCCGGGCTCACCGGCGCCGCGCGGATAGCCGCCGCGCAAACCGGGAGCACGAAGATGAAGCCCACAGCGCAAGATGTCCTCCTCGTGATCGACGTCCAGAACTGCTTCACGCCCGGCGGCTCGCTGGCGGTGAAGGAGGGCGACCAGATCATCCCGCTCATCAACCGGCTCGCCACCGGCTTCGAGCACGTGGTGCTCACGCAGGACTGGCACACGCCGGGACACGTCTCCTTCGCGTCGTCCCATCCGGGCAAGAAGCCGTTCGAGACGACCCAGCTGCCGTACGGCACGCAGGTCCTGTGGCCGGATCACTGCGTGCAGGGCACGCCGGGCGCCGACCTCCACAAGGATCTCCGGATCCCGCACGCCGAGCTGATCATCCGCAAGGGCTATCGCAAGCAAATGGACTCGTACTCCGCGTTCTACGAGGCCGACGGCAAGACGCCGACGGGGCTCACGGGCTATCTGAAGCGACCGCGGGCTCAACCAGGTCTTCCTCGTCGGGCTCGCGACCGACTTCTGCGTCGCCTGGTCCGCGATGGACGCGCGCAAGGCGGGCTTCGGCGCGCTGGTCATCGAGGACGCCTGCCGCGGCATCGACGCCGACGGCTCGCTCGCCAAGGCCTGGAAGGACATGCTCGGCGCCGGGGTCAAGCGCATCAAGTCGACGGACATCGCCGTCTAGGAGCAGCCTCCTACGAGATGGCGCGCGCGATCAGGAAGGGCCGCGGCGGCCGCGACGCCGCCGATGAGAAGGGTCTGCAGTGCGGTCCGCACCGGCCAGACCCCGGTCAGGCGGCCGCGGATCCAGCCGAAGACGAGGAGTGCGGTGCCGGTGACCGCGATGGACCAGGGTAGCGCGGTGTGCGCGCTCGGGAGCAGCATGTAGGGGCAGAGCGGAATGAGCCCGCCGGCGACGTAGGCGGCGGCGATCACCGTGCCGCTGGTCACCGCCCGACGCGGGTCGGGCTGCTCGAGCCCGAGCTCGAAGCGCAACATGAAGTCGCGCCAAGCCTCCGGGCGCTGGCGCAGCGCCGCGACGACGGGGCGCTCTGCTCGGCGGTGACGCCGTAGCGCTCGAGAAGCTCCTCGACCTCGCGGGCTTCGAGCTCGGGCTTCTGCCTGATCTCGAGCTCCTCGCGCTGCCGCTCGCTCGCGTAGTGCTCGACGTCGCTCTTGCCCGCCAGATAGCCGCCGAGCCCCATCGCGATGGAGCCGGCGACGATCTCGGCGAGGCCGGCCGTCACGACCACCGCTGTCGAGTCGACGGCGCCGGTGAGCCCGGCGGCCAGCGCGAACGGCACGGTGAGACCGTCGGACAGTCCGATGACCGCGTCTCGCACCATGAGGCCGGCGGTGAAGTGCTGCTCAACGTGTGGCGTGTATGGCATAGGCTCATCCCCCAGCTGGTCGCGCTCGCAGAGCCTGCGCGATCCCGGCCCTGCTAGAGTGATCGCATGAAAACGTACCTGGTCGTGTTCGCGAGTGTCTTCGTCGCCGAGCTTGGTGACAAGACCCAGATGGCCACCCTGCTGTACGCCACCGATCCGGTGACCGGCAAGCTCGGCGTGTTCCTCGCGGCCGCGGCGCGCGCTGGTCCTCTCGACCGCGCTGGCGGTCGTCATCGGCTCCCACGCCGGCGATTGGATCTCGCCGAAGGTACTCAAGACGGTGGCTGGGCTCGGCTTCATCGCGGTCGGCGCGTGGGTGCTGCTGACCTGACGACACGAGCGCGGCGCGCGCGAGGCTAGCTCACTTCCCGCGCACGGTCAGGACCGGACACGACGCAGCCGCCACGACTCGATCCGCGACGCTCCCGACGAAGAGCTTGGCCAGCCCGGCGCGTCCGTGGGTGCCCATCACGATCAGATCGACCCGCCGGGCCCGGGCGAATCGCACGATCTCTTCGGCCGGTGGCCCCTCGAGCACGAATCCCCTCGCCTTGACGCGCGCCTTCTTCGCCTGCGCCAGCAGCTTGCCGAGCTGCTTCTGCGCGAACTCGCGCGCGGATCCGGCGAGGTCGTCGTACATCTTCGCCGAGATGTAGGCGTCGCCGGGTATCGGCACGACCGGGCTGATGACGTTGATGAGCAGCAGCTCGGCGCGATTCGACTTCGCCATCTCGATGGCCTTCTTCAAGGCGGCGCGCGAGAACGAGGTGAAATCCGACGGGTGCAGAATACGGCGAGTCATCGATAGCCTCCCTGGGTCAGTACAGGTGACACGCGACGGCGTGCCCGGCCGTCATCGCCTTGAGCTCCGGCTCGACCCGCGAGCACTGCTCCATCGCGAACGGACAGCGCGGATGGAAGTGGCACCCCGAGGGCGGATCGATCGGCGACGGCACCTCCCCGCTCAGGATCATGTCGTCGCGCGGCGCGTCCGGATCGGCCGGTAACGCGGCCGAGAAGAGCGCCTTCGTATACGGATGGAGCGGGTTCCGGTAGAGGGACTCGGTGTCGGCGTGCTCGACGATCCGGCCGAGGTACATCACCGCGGTGCGGTGGGCGATGTAGCGCACCGTCGCCAGATTGTGCGCAACGAGCAAGAAGCTCAGCTGCTGCCTCGCCTGCAAATCTTTCAACAGATTCATGATCTGGGCGCGGATCGACACATCCAGGGCCGAGACCGGCTCGTCGAGGACGATCAGCTCGGGCGAGGCGGCCAGGGCGCTCGCGAGGGCGATCCGCTGTCGCTGGCCGCCGCTGAACTCGTGCGGATAGCGCGCCGCCGCGCTCAGCGGCAGGCCGACCTGGTGCAAGACCTCCTCGACGCGCTCGAGCTTGCCGCGGCGGGTGACGCGGCGATTCACCACGAGCGCCTCGGCGATCGTCTCGCGGACGCGAAGCCGCGGATTCAGAGACGACCACGGGTCCTGGAAGACGGCCTGGACGCGTGTGTGATAGCGGCTCAGATCCCCGCCGCGAAGCGCGTGGACGTCGCGGCCGTCGAGAAGGACGCGGCCGGCGGTCGGTTGCTCGAGCCGGAGCAGCAGGCGCGAGGTCGTCGTCTTGCCGCAGCCGGACTCGCCGACCAGGCCGAGCGTCTCCTGGTGTCCGATGGTGAAGCTGATCCCGTCGACGGCCTTCACCTGCCCGGTGGTGCGCCCGGCGAGCAGCCCGCGGGTGACGGGGAAATGCTTCGTGAGGCCCTCGGCGCGGATCAGCGGCTCGGCGGCGATGGCTCGATCCTCCAGCACGCGGCCTCGTGCGCCGGTCCGACGGGCATGGTTGGAGGGTACTCGCGGCGGCAACGGTCGTCCACGTACGCGACAACGGTCCGCGAAGCGACAGCCGCTCGGGAGATTGTGAAGCGGTGGCGGCTGGCCTTCGATCGAGGGCAATCGCGCGACGGTGCCCTCCATGCGCGGGACCGACGCCATCAGCGCCTCCGTGTAGGGATGCCGCGGCGCGCGGAAGAGCGCGCGCGTCGGCCCCATCTCCACGATCCGCCCGGCGTACATCACCGCGACCCGGTCGCACATGCGCGCGACGATCCCGAAGTCGTGCGTGATGAAGAGCATGGCGAGGCCGGTGCGCGCCTGGATCTCCTTGAGGAGCGCCAGGTACTGGAGCTGGATCGTGACGTCGAGGGCGGTCGTCGGCTCGTCGGCGATGAGCACGCTCGGCTCGCCGGCCACGGCGATCGCGCCGACGACTCGCTGCTTCATGCCGCCGCTCATCTGATGCGGGTAGGCGCGCATGCGCTGCTCGGGCGCCGCGACTTTCACCCGCCGCAGCGCCTCCTCGGCCCGGCTCGTGAGCGAGCCCCACCGTCGGTGCGATGGAGGCGGAGCGCCTCGAGGATCTGATCCCCGATGGTGAACACCGGATTGAGCGATGTCTGCGGGTCCTGCAGGATCATCGAGACCCGGCGCCCGCGAACGCGTCGCATCTCCGACTCGCTCTTCGTGACGAGATCCTCGCCGTCGAGGAGCACCTGGCCCTCGACGATGCGCCCGGCCGGCTCGGGCAGGAGACGAACGATCGAGAGGCCGGTCATCGTCTTGCCGCAGCCCGACTCGCCGACCAGCCCGAGCGTCTCGCCCGCGCGCAGCGAAAAGCTGACGCCGTCCACCGCGCGCACGACGCCCCAGCGCGTGTGGAGATACGCGCGAAGGCCTCGCACCTCCAGCACGACGGGGCCGCGGCATCCAACGCGCCGTGCTCCTCAGACTTGCCTGAGCCGTGGATCCAGCCAATCGCGCAGCCAATCGCCGAACAGGTTGAAGGCGAGCACGACCAGCATGATGCGCGGCGCCCGGCACGACCGAGAGCCACCAGGCGCTCGCGATGTGGCTGCGGCCGTCGGCCACCATCTGGCCCCACGACGGCGTCGGCGGCGGGATGCCGGCGCCGAGGAACGAGAGCGAGGCCTCCACGATGATGACGAAGCCGATGTGGAGGGTCAGCAGCACCATGAACGTGTTGAGGACGTTCGGCACGATGTGGACGGCCATGATCCTGAGATGCGAGCAGCCGTGCACCCGGGCCAGCGCGACGAAATCGCGCGCCTTCACCGCCAGGACCTCACCGCGGACCACCCGGGCGAAGCGCGCCCAGATGAGCACGGTGATCGCGATGGCGATCGTCTGCAGGCCCTGGCCGAGACTCACCGCCAGCAGCAGCGCGATGAGGATCGTCGGAAACGTCAGGGTCGCGTCGACGACGCGCATGAGGAAGCTGTCGACGCGGCCGCCGAGGTAGCCGGAGACGATCCCGACCATCAGCCCGATGCCCCCACCCGCCAGGAGCGCCACCGCGGCGACGATCAGGCTCACGCGCGCGCCGTAGATCAGCCGGCTCAGCAGGTCCCGGCCGAGCACGTCGGTCCCGAGCAGGTGCTTCGCGCTGCCGCCCTCTTGCCACGCGGGCGGCCGCAGCTTGTCGGGCAGCGACTGCTCGGTGGGCGAGTGCGGCGCGATGAGCGGCGCCAGCACGGCGACGAAGACCATTACCGCGATGATGACGAACGAGATCCAGGGCAGGCGCGCGAGGTCTCCGCGCCGTCGTGGGCCGGCTTCGTCGGGCGCGGTCGAGGCCACGAAGCCGGCATCGATCCGCTCCTCGACGCGTGCCATCACGGCGTACCGCACTCGGGGGTCGAGATAGGCGTAGAGGATGTCCACGCCGAGGTTGACGCCGAGCACGATGATCGCCTTGAGCAAGATCACCGCCTGCAGCAGCGGATAGTCGCGGAAGATCACCGCCTCGTAGGTCAGCCGTCCGACGCCGGGCCACGCGAAGACGGTCTCCGTCACGATCGCGCCCGTGATCAGGAGCGCGAAGTAGACGCCGAACAGCGTCGTGACGGGGATCAGCGCGTTGCGGAGGCAGTGCTTCCAGATGACCACCGTCTGCGAGAGGCCCTTGAGCCGCGCGAGCTTGACGAACTCGCTGCCCATCACCTCGAGCAGGCTCGAGCGAACGAGCCGCATCATGCCGGCCACCAGGAACAGGCCGAGCGTGATCGCCGGCAGCACGTAGTGGCTCGGCCCTCCCATGCGGGAGGACGGCAGCAGGCCGAGCTTGATGCTGAAGACGTAGATGAGCACGATGCCGAGCCAGAACGACGGCGTGGCGATCCCCACCACCGCGATCGCGCTCGAGACTCGATCGACCATCGTCCCGCGATAGACCGCGGCCAGCACGCCGAGCGGAATCGCGATGACCGAGCGCCCCGACCATTGCCAGCGGGAGGAGCTGCAAGCGTGTTGGGCAAGCGCTCGAAGAACACCTCGGCCGCCGGCTTGCGGTAGCGGATCGACTCGCCGAGATCGCCGCGCAGCAGGCCCCGAGGAACAGATAGAGCTGCTCGTGGACGGGCCGATCGAGGCCGAGCGCGTGCAGGAAATGCGCGCGATCTTCCTGGGTGGCATCCTCACGCAGGAGGAGGTCGGCGGGATTTCCGCTCACGCGCGCCAGCGCGAAGATGATCAGCGCCAGCACGAACAGGAGCACCACGCTCTGCGCGAGCCGCCGGAGGACGAATCGCCGCACGGTACCTTCCGCCTCAGGGCCAGGGTTTCGCTTCCGGGCGCGGCATGCGCTCGGTCACGTCGCCGAACTCGTGGCGCCCCGGAATCGGCTTGAAGTACCCGACGCTCTTGGGATTCACCGCCCAGGTGCCCATGCCCTCGACGATCGGGACGGCGATCCAGCTCTTGGCCACGAGCTCGATCATGCGGTTCGTCGCCGCCGTGCGCTTCGCGTCGTCCCTCTCGGCGACGACCGCCTCGTAGGCCTTGTCCGCGTCGACGCACAGAGCCGGACAGCTCTGCGGATCGCCGAAGAGGTGCTGCACGCCCTTCGAGACGAACGTCGTGGCGTAGCGCGGGATCGGCTCGGGCCGCCCGGCGGTGCGGTACATCGTCGCCGTCCCGACGAGCCCCTTCTGCTCGCCGCGCCCCATCGGATCGAACGCCCCCACTCGACGGTCTTCATCTCGACCTTGACGCCGATCTTCTCCCAGAAGCCGGCGACGGCTTCGCCGATCGGGACCATGAACGGCGTGCCGGGAAGCGCGGTGTTCCAGAACGTCATCTTGAAGCCGTTGGCCTGGCCGGCCTCGGCGAGGAGCTGCTTGGCTCGGGCCGGATCGTAGCGGAGCGCGGTCCGAGACCAGTCTTCCCACCGCGGCACGGTCATATCGCTCGAGTACTTGAACGCCGCGAACGGCATCGGCCAGCGCGCTTCCTTGCCCATGACGTGGTCGATGATCTGCTGGCGGTCGATGGCGAGCGAGAGCGCCTCGCGCACGCGCACGTCGTTGAGCGGCGAGGCCTCGTCTCCGGCCGGTAGAGGCCCCAGAACTGATAGACCGCCTGCATCGTGCCCGGCACGCTGACGATCTTCATCCCGCCGGCGCGCGCCTCCTTGACCGCCTCGGGACCGATGCTCGCGATCGCGGCTTCGCCGGTGCGCACCATCGCCAGGCGCGTGCTCTGCTCGGGCACGAGCAGCAGGGTCGAGCCGTTTGAACTGCGGCGTGCCCCGCCAGTGCGGATAGGTCACCGCTTCGTACTCGATGCGGTCGCCGGGCACGCTCCGGACGAACTTCCACGGACCGCTGCCGACCGGCTTGTCACGAAATCCCTTGGCGCCGACGGTCTCGATGTACTTCTTGGGCATGACCGAGCCTTCCATGAAGACGGCCCGGGACAGGCTCGCGGCGAACTGCGGGATCACGCCCTTCGTATAGACGCGGACCGTGAGGTCGTCGACGACCTCGATCCGGTCGATCGCGCGGCGCAGCGCGGCAGCGCCCGACGAGATCGACTCCGGCGACATCACCCGCTCGAGGCTGAACTTGACGTCCTGCGCGGTCAGCGGATCGCCGTTGTGGAAGCGCTGGCCCTTGCGCAGGTAGAAGGTCCAGCTCTGCCCGTCCGCCGCGAGCTGCCACCGCTCGGCGACCCCGGGCCGATCCCGCCGTTCTCGAGATCGAAGCCGACCAGCGAGTCCCAGATCGGCGCTTGATAGTGGCGTGCGGCGCGCGCGTGTCCATGATCGGGTCCATGACCTGGGCGCCCAGGGTGTCCAGCGCGATGACGAGCGTGTCCTTGTCGGCGGCATCCGCCGTTGACAGCTCGCCCGCGACCAGAAGACCTGCTCAGCGCCAGAGCCAGCAGGCTCACAATGCGCATCTCTTTTCTCCTTGAGCTACAGCGCGCCTCGGCCGCGCGGGCCCCCGCCCGCGACGGCCTGTGGCGCGCATCTCCTTGAACCACAGCGCACCTCAGCCGGCGGGGCCCTAGCCCCGCGACGGCTTGCGGCGCGCACAACCGGGGATGAGCTCGACGGGTGTCGAGCCGGTCCCGCATTCTTCACGGCGCCGCAGGCCGGTGTCAGGCGGCTGTGCACCTGGGTCGCCGGCGTGCCCGGGTCGTTTTCATCTTCTTCTCATCGTCCGTTCATGCTCGTAGCGCAGTGTCCACGACATGGAAGACCTGACCCGATTCGGTCTCGCGTTGCTCAGCGTCCCCGTCGCCGTCGTGACGGGTGGCGTCCTGCTCGGCCTGATCGGACGCTGGATCTCCGGTCGCCGCGGAGGCTAGCGCCGCTCTCGCTTCCCGTGCTACGCTCCTCGCCTCCGGACCTGAATTTCCGCGACGACGAGGACAGCGTTGCCATTCGTCGGCACCTCCAGTCACCGGCCCATTCGCATGACGAGTCTCGAGGTCCGAGACCCGCGCCTGGCCGCAGTCGTCGGCCCCGACGTCACCTTCGAGAAGATCGCGGGCGGCTGCCTCTTCACGGAAGGACCGCTCTGGCACCCGCGCGGAGCGCTACCTCCTCTGGAGCGACATGCCCGGTGATCACCTGCGTCGCTGGTCGGCAAGCGACGGCGTCACCACGTTCCGCAAGCCGTGCGCGAAGTCGAACGGGCTCACGTGGGACCGCCAGGGTCGCCTGCTCGCCTGCGAGCACGCCACGAGCCGCGTGACGGTGACCCTCGCTGACGGATCCACACAGCCGATCGCCACGCACTGGAACGGCAAGGAGCTGAACAGCCCCAACGACATCGTGTGCGCCGCCGACGGCGGCGTCTACTTCAGCGATCCGCCGTACGGTCGCGCCGAGTTCTTCGGCGTGCAGCGCCCTCAGGAGCTCGGCTTCCAGGGCGTCTTCCGGGCCGGCGCCGATCCGAAGTCGCCCACGCTGCTCGTCGACGACTTCGACCGCCCCAACGGGCTCTGCTTCTCGCTCGACGGCCGGCGTCTCTTCGTGAACGACACGGCCCGCCAGCACATCCGCGTGTTCGACGTGAAGGGCGACGGGACCTGGCCGGCGGCCGCGTGTGGGCCGAGACGAAGGGCGAGGGCAAGGGCGCGCCCGACGGAATGAAGCTCGACTCGCAGAGCAACGTCTACTGCTGCGGGCCGGGCGGGATCCACGTGTTCAGTCCTGACGCCGTCGACCTCGGCGTCATTCGCGTCCCGGAGTACACGGCCAACATGGCCTGGGGCGACGACGATCTCCGCTCTCTTTACATCACCGCCTCCACCTCGGTATACCGTATCCGCGTGCGGGTCCCGGGGCTGGCGGCGCTCTGAGCGACGACTATCCCCGGACGAAACGACTCTCGATAGGAGGCTCTCTCATGCTGCACGTCCTCACCCTGCTCCTGGCCGCACTCCTGGCATTCCCCCTCGCCGCCGAGGCGCAGAAGCCGATCAAGGTCGGTATGCCCATGCCGCTCTCGGGCCCGCCCGCCCTCTTCGGCGATCCCGCGTCGAAGGGCGCCCAGATGTTCGTGGACGAGATCAACGCCAAGGGCGGCGTGCTCGGCCGCAAGCTCGAGCTGCTCGTGCGCGACTCCAAGGCGGACGCCAACGAAGCGGTTCGCGTGGCGCGTGAGCTCATCCTGAAAGAGAATGTCGACTTCCTGGTCGGCACCCTGACCTCTGCCGAAGGGCCGGCGGTCTCGGTCGTCGCCAAGGAAAACAAGATCGTCTTCATCGCGCCGATCCCGAAGACCGATCAGCTCACCGCCGCCGACAAGCTGCATCCGTACGTGTTCCGCGTGGCGGCCACCACCACGATGGAAGGGCGTAGCGCCGCCGAGATCGTCGCGAAGTGGCCGGTGACGAAGATCGCGACCGTCAGCTTCGACTACGCCTACGGCCAGGACGTCACCAAGGCGTTCGTCGAGCACCTGAAGAAGATCAAGCCGAGCGTCGAGATCGTCGACCAGCAGTGGCCCAAGCTCGGCGAGCAGGACTACAACCCGTTCATCAACGCGCAGATGGCCAAGAAGCCCGAGGCCATCTTCTCGTCGATCTGGGGCGGCTTCTTCGTGACCTACTCGAAGCAGGCCAAGGCGCTCGGCGTCTTCGACGCGATCAAGTACAACTTCATCGGCGTCGGCGAGGCGGCGCACGCCGGAGACGACGAAGTCGATGGGCGCCGACTACCCGGTCGGCATCTGGGGCAACTCGTACGACGCGTTCTACTGGGGCGAGACGGCGGCGCACCGTGACTACACGGCGCGGCTGTCGAAGTACCTGAAGGACGAGTATCCGTCGTCGTGGGCGGTCCAGGGCTACATCGGCATGCAGTTCCTGGCCGAGGCGATCAAGAAGGCCGGGAGCACGGATTCGGACAAGGTCGCCAAGGCGCTGCTCGGGCTGACGGTCGAGACGCCGGTCGGGCCGCTGACGATCCGCGAGAAGGATCATCAGGCCAACCGCGGCCAGCTCTACGGCAAGACGGTCAAGGATCCCGAAGTATCCGTTCGCCATCATGAAGCCCGTGACGTACGTCGATCCGTCGAGGTTCATGGACTAGGTAGGTGCCCGACGCGTCGTTTGTCTTCGCGCAGAGCCTGAGCGGCCTCACGGCCGCGATGTTCCTGTTCCTGATCGCGTCGGGCCTGTCCTTGATCTTCGGGGTGCTGCGCGTGCTCAACTTCGCGCACGGCACCTTCTACATGCTGGGCGCGTATCTCGCGTACCAGTTCATGCTGTGGCTCGGGCCGGGCCCGGGCCTCTTCTGGATCGCCGCCCTCGGCGCGGCCCTCGGGATCGCGCTGCTGGGCGGCGTCGTCGAGCGCCTGCTCTTCCGTCACCTCTACGGCAAGGAAGAGCTGTATCAGCTCCTCTTCACCTATGCGCTCGGACTGATCCTCAGCGACGCGGCGAAGATCGTCTGGGGGACGCAGCAGAAGTCGGTGAGCCGGCCGCCGGAGCTTGCCGGCTCCTTCATGCTCTTCGGCACCACGATCCCGCAGTACAACTTGTTCATCATCGTGCTCGGACCGAGCATCGCGCTGGCGTTCTGGTTCGTGCTGCAGCGCACGCGGGCGGGCCGCTTCATCCGCGCCGCCGCCCTCGACCGCGAGACGCTCGGCGCGCTCGGCGTCAACGTCAGCGCGCTGTACACGGGGTCTTCATGCTGGCGTCGTTCCTCGGCGGCCTCGGCGGCGCGCTGATCAGTCCGATGCGCGCCACGACGCCGGGGATGGACACCGAGGTGATCGTCGAGGCATTCGTGGTCGTCGTGATCGGCGGACTCGGCTCGCTCTGGGGGACGTTCCTCGGCGCGGTCGTCTACGGGCAGGTGCTCTCGTTCGGGATCCTCTTCTTCCCGCGCTTCTCGATCTTCGCGGTCTTCGCCCTCATGGCGGCGGTGCTCATCATCCGCCCGTGGGGCCTGCTGGGACGTCCGCTCCGGTGAAGCTACGGTGGACTCGCGGGCATCGCGGTCTTCGTGGCGGCGCTCCTGGTTCCGGCGTTCGGCTCGCGCTTCTACACGTTCCTGGCCAACGACGTGATCATCTGGGCGCTCTTCGCCACCAGCCTGAACCTGCTCGTGGGCTACACCGGCCTCGTGTCCTTCGGCCACGCCGCCTACTTCGGCGTCGGCGCGTACGCCACCGGCATCTTGATGAAGAAGCTCGCGCTGCCGTTCCTCCTGGCGCTGGCCGGCGGCCGGGATCTCGGCGCGGCGTGCGCGCTCGTCTTCGGCTTCTTCTGCGTGCGGCTCACGCGCATCTACTTCGCGATGCTCACGCTCGCCTTCGCCCAGATCGTGTGGGCGATCTGCTTCAAGTGGAACGAGCTCACCGGCGGCGAGCAGGGCATGCCCGAGATCCCCTACCCGGACTTCGGCTGGCTCGAGCGCGTGGGCGCGAGCGTGCCGCTGCTGAGCTGGCGGACGGCCGAGTACTTCTACTTCCTCACGGTGGTCCTGGTCGCGGCGAGCCTCTGGGCGCTCCATCGCATCGTCCACTCGCCGTTCGGCCGCATGCTGACGACGATCCGCGAGAACGCGGAGCGCGCCGAGTTCATCGGCGTCAACGTGCGCGCGGTACGAGCTCGCCGCGTTCGTGCTGGCCGGCGCGTTCGCCGGGCTCGCCGGCGGGCTCTTCGGCATCTTCAACCGCGGCGTGTTCCCGGATTTCGCGTACTGGACGAAGTCGTCCGAGGTGCTGATCATGACGCTTGCTCGGCGGCATGGGGACATTCCTCGGCCCGAGCATCGGCGCGCTCGTCCTGATTCTCCTGAACCAGCAGATCGTGTCGTACACCCAGTACTGGCCGCTCGTGCTCGGCACCGTCCTGGTGGTGCTCCTGTTCGGCTTCCCGGGCGGCATCGCCGGCGCCGTCGGCGCGCTCTCGGGGCGCCTCTTCCGTCGGGTGCGCCGTGCTTGAGGTGCGCGACCTCGTCAAGAGTCTTCGACGGCTTCGTCGCCGTCGGGGGCGTCAGTCTCGACGCGCCCCGCGGCAGCATCGGCGCCATCATCGGCCCCAACGGCGCCGGCAAGACGACGCTCTTCAATCTGATCACCGGCCATCTCGAGCCCGATCGCGGGCACGTGAAGCTCAACGGCGTCGACGTGACCGGCGTCGCGCCGCACGATCTCTGCCGGCTCGGCGTGGGCCGCTCGTTCCAGCGGACCAACATCTTCCCGCGCCTCACCGTCTTCGAGAACGTCCAGGCGGCGTTCCTCTCGCATCGCGGGCGCGGCTGGAACCTCGTGACGCCGGTCGAGCGCCTGTATCGCGACGAGACGCTCGGCGCTGCTCGAATCGATCGGCCTCATGGACCGGGCGGGCGAGGTCGCGGGCTTTCTGTCGCACGGCGGCCAGAAGCAGCTCGAGCTCGGGACTCGCGCTGGCCGCTCGAGCCGGAGATCCTGCTGCTCGACGAGCCGACCGCCGGCATGTCGGCGACCGAGACGCGCGAGGCCATCCGGCTCATCGAGCGCATCGCGCGCGAGCGCGGGCTCACCCTGCTCTTCACCGAGCACGACATGGAGGTCGTCTTCTCGATCGCCGAGCGGATCACGGTGCTCCACCAGGGCGCGCGTGATCGCCAACGGAACGCCCGACGAGGTCCGGCGCGACGCCGAGGCGTGCGCCGCGTCTACCTCGGAGAGCGGCACTGATGGCCGGGCCGTCCGAGCCGGTCCTCGCGGTCGAGGACATCCACACGGCCTACGGCTTGTCGCCGCGTGCTGTTCGGGGTGTCGCTCGAGTGGCGCGCCGGCGAGTGCGTGTGTCTGCTCGGCCGCAACGGCGTCGGCAAGACCACGACCATGCGCTCGATCATGGGACTCACGCCGCCGGCGAGCGGCCGGGTCGTGTGGAAGGGCCGCGACATCACCGCGCGAGGCGCCGCTTCCGCGCGGCCGCGCCTGGGCATCGGCTTCGTGCCCGAGGACCGCCGGATCTTCGCCGATCTCACGGTGTGGGAGAACCTCGACGTCGCCGAGCGCCGGACCCGGCCGGGCGGCTTCGACGACCGAGCGCGTGTTCGACCTGTTCCCGGAGCTCCGCCGAGCTCCGCGACCGGCCGGGCGGCTTCCTGTCCGGCGGCGAGCAGCAGATGCTGACGATCGCGCGCACGCTGATGGGCAATCCCGGAGCTCTTGCTGCTCGACGAGCCCTCCGAGGGCCTCGCGCCGCTCGTGGTCGATCACTTGCAGGAGCAGATCGGCCGGCTCAAGGCCGACGGGCTCACCGATCCTGCTCGCCGAGCAGAACGTGGACTTCTCGCTCGATCTCGCCGACCGCGTCTACGTGCTCGAGAAGGGGCACATCCGCTACGAGGGCACGTCGCGTGAGTTCCGCGAGAACGCGTCGATCCGCCAGCAGTACCTGGCGCTCTAGGCCCTGGCCAGCGCCCGCTGCACGGCGTTGAAGAACGTTTCCTCGTCGAACGGTTTGGCGAGAAAGTCGACCGCGCCCTCCCTCGCTCGCTCGGCCAGCGGAACGCGTCGCCGTGGCCGGTCATGAAGATGATGGGGATATCGTGGCCGGCGACCGCCAGCACCTCCTGCAGCTCGAGCCCATTTTGGCCCGGCATCCTGATGTCGAGGACGAGACAGGCGAGCGCGCGCGCAGTCACCTCGCTCTGGAAATCCACGCGCCGACGCGTACGTCTCGACCCCGAAACCCTGCGATCGGAGCAACCGAGAGAGACTCGCCGGACCGATGGGTCATCGTCGGATCACCGCGACGATCACCTCGCCCTGGCTCACGCCGACTCCTTGCCGGCGACCGGAAGCGAGAAGTGGAACGTCGCCCCTCCCAGCGAATTGTCTACGGCCCAGATGAGTCCGCCGTGAGCCTCGATGATGGACTTCGAGATCGCGAGGCCCATTCCCATCCCTCGAGGACTTCGTGGTGTAGAAGCGGTTCGAACACCAGGTGTTGCGTGCCTGGCGGAATCCCGTCCCGGCGTCCTGCACGGACACGTGGACCGCCTCGACCTCGGTGTTCTCGGTCCGCACCGTGATGGTCCGCTCGTCCTCAGCACGCACTCGGCCATCGCCTCCATGGCGTTGAGGAGCAGATTCAGGACCACCTGCTGCAGCTGAACGCCGTCCCCGCTGCACGAGCACCGGATCCGGGTCGAGCTCCAGCCTGACCGAGAGGTTGCGAATGATCGCATCGCTGCTCAGGAGCTTTGCCACGTCCCGATCACGACGTTGAGATCGAGGAGCCTGAACTGGACGTCCTCCTTCCGGAGCAGGCTACGCAGGCGCCGGATGACCTCGCCGGCACGCTTGTCGTCGTCGACGATGTCCTTCAGGATCTCCCGGATCTCGAGGAGATCGGGCGGCGTCGCCTCCAGGAAGCGCATGGCCGGCCTGAGCGTTGGCGAGAATCCCGGTCAGCGGTTGGTTCAGCTCGTGAGCCAGCGAGGCGGTCAGCTCGCCCATCGTCGAGACGCGCGTGAAGTGCGCCAGCTCCTGGCGGCTCCGCTGCGCTTCGAGCTCTGCACGCTTGCGCTCGGTGATGTCGGTATGCGAGACAACCGCACCACCGTCCAACACGCTCAGCGGGACCACTGAGATCGTGAACCACCGCTCTCCGCTCGGCGCGCGACTCGGATAGTCGAGTGCGAAGCCCGCTCGGGACCGGTCCAGCACCGCCTCGATCCCGGCGAGCACCTCGCGGGTGTGGGGCATATCCTTGGTGGCGGCGTGCCGCAAGACGTCGAGATAGCTGGCGCCCACGCCGCCTCCGGCGTTCCGCCATTCTCGCGCGCGAAGCGCATCCAGCCGTCGTTGACGGTGACGATCCGGCCGTCGCGATCCAGCACGGCGACGTTGCTGCTGACCGAGGCGAGGATGGCCGACTTCATCAGCTCGCTGCCGCGCACGGTGTCCTCCGCCTCCTTCTGCGCGAGCGCGTTGGCGAAAACCTCCGCGACGAGCACGCAGGCGCTGCACCAGCTCGTCCGGCCAGGCTCGCTCGACGGTGAGCGTCACGAAGGCGAGACTGCCAGACAATGCGGCCACCGGCCACCATCGGGATGGCGAGGTTCGAGCGGACTCCGCGCCGGCGGAACGTCTCGGTGTCTCGCACCGCTTCCCGCCGTAGCTCTTCCGGGCGGGAGAAGGCGACGGGCTGCTCGCGGAGGATCTGGGAGATGACCCAGGGAAAGTCTCGGCTCACGCTGCCGCGCGGTATCGGGCCCTACTCCGGGACCACTCCACGAATAGGCAACCACGAACTCCTCGGCGTCCCGGGAAAGACGATAGAGCGTGACTCGGTCGAGCCCGAGGAACTGCCCGAGCTGTCGCAGCGAGGTCTCAAAAGCGGTCTCGACCTCGTGGCTCGACAGGTGAACGAACGTGCTGGAGAGGTGGACCAGAAGCTCTTCAAACCGTAGCCGATCCGTCAACGCCTCGTTGGCCCGTCGCCGCTCGTCGAAGACGGCCGCCAGGCACACGAGCGGAATGGCGACGACGCTCATGAGTATCTGAATGGCGGTCACGCCTTCGGCTCGTGGCAGCGACGCGACTGACCGGTGGCCATGGGTCAGTAGGACCACCACCAGCAGCAGTGGGCACAGCAGCAAGAGACTCGTGCCCCCGGGTCCGAAGCGCACGGCTGCCCACAGGATGAATGGGAGGAACAGCGCCAGCGCGCGTGTAGGGCGCGCCCGGAATGGCGCTCGCGCCGTGGATGGGCTCGGCCATGACGACAACACTGACGGTCACGGTCGCCACGGCCAGGAGCGCTGCTTCGATGCAGCGGCGAAAGGTCGTGCTCCTCCCCTGCCCAATCGCCAGGTGATGACCGTCACGATGGCCGGCACCAGCGTGAGCTCCGTCAGGACGTTCGAGAAAAATCGGGTCCGCCACACGAGCCAGTACGGTTCCGTGCAGCAGCCCCGATACTGCCGCCGCAGCCGGAAACGAGGACACGAAGGGCGCGACCAGAACGGCGCCCGCGATGAAAACACCCACCCGGCGCAGCGTGTCGAAGCGCGCAGGCGCATCGCTGAATAGGCGAACGCAGACGGCGGCCACGAGGGCCTCGCTGCACATGGTCCCGTACAGCGCCAGGACGAGCGAGATCGGCCAGGAGATCCCGAGCTCCGCCAGCAGATGGGCCGGGAACGCCGCCAGCAGGTAGATCCACCACCGCGGCACCGGCGCGAGCAACAGCGTGGCGGTCAGGATCGCGGTGGGCGGCCAGAGAACCGATAGGGTCGACGGTGGTATTCGAAGGATGAAACCGACGTTCGCGCCGACGTAGTATGCGACCGATACCAGCAGGGCGGTCGCCGCGACGCGTTGGGCTGACCCTCGCCGAGATCCGAATCCCGGCGCCGCGCTCCTGGATCATCATCCCTGGAGCATCCATGCTTTCCCGGGGTTCCAGCGACGCCTCGCTGCAGGCGGCGCCGATCCCGAGAGGCCCAGATCTTACTCCTTGCGGTCGGGCCTGTCATCCGGCGGGCGCCGGGCGAGGCAGCAAGTCTCGGCGCCTCGGAACCCGCTGGCGCGTCCGAGCCGATCCATCGAACTCAGTGCCGACTCGGCCCTCGAAGGGAGATTTCCCGGGAGACTGCGGCGACATCACGCGAGAAGAGCCGTTCCGCACGGCCCCGTCAGCTTCTTTCGGCAGAGAGTGCACCGTAGTCCAGCTTCACGACCCGGTCGCCCAAGTGATAGTAGCGGTCGTCATGGCTGATCACGACGACAGTCTTGCCGCGGTCTCTCAACTGAGGCAAGAGGCGCTCGTAGAAGATCTGCCGGTAGTGCGGGTCCTGGTCCGCGGCCCATTCATCGAAGACATAGATCGCGCGGTCCTCGGAAACGAGGTGAGAGGGCGAGGCGCTTCCGCTGTCCCTGTGACAGCGCGGTCGTGGAAAATGCTCCGGCTAAAATCTGCACTTTCGCGTCCAGCTCCAGCTCGACCAGGTAGCGGTTTGCGCGGTCGTCAAGAGCCGGGCCGCGGAGACCGAGCAGGGTATCGAATAGATAAAAATCGGTGAACACCGCCGAAAAGTTGCTTCGGTACCATTCTCGGTTCTCATCGGTGATGAGCCGTCCGTCCAGCCGAATGGCTCCCCGCCTGCGACTCGTAAAGGCCGGTCAGCACCTTCATGAACGTCGACTTCCCGCTGCCGTTACTCCGACGACGAACAGGAGCTCGCCTCTCTTGAGCGTGAAGTCGAGCGGACCGAGCACGAAGGCGCGCCCTCACTATCGGCGGGATATGCGAACGTCGACGCGCCGTCGAGCTCGAGCCGCTCCCACGCGCATTCGGCCGCTCGGTCCTCCATATCGTCGCGTCCCGCCCCGGCTGCCTCCAATGAGAGCCCGAGGTCGTGCACCTTCTTGAGCGAGATCCGGGCCTGCGCAAAACCGCCCACGCCTCCATGACGCTCCAGACGGGGCTCATCACGTAGAGCATCACCACGACATAGGCGGTCAGCGTCTTTGATCCGATACCGACGGCGCGCGCCGCGAACAGTATGCCGCCGACGAGGCCGTAGAAGAGCAGCTGACTCCATGTGTCCGCGACGATGTGGTGCCGAACCCCGGTGAGAGCGTCGCGCTGAAGAGCGTCCGTCGTCGTCGGCGGATTCGCTCGGAGAAGTGGCAGCCTCGCGGCGGGCCGCGTGCAGCTTCAACTCCTTCATCCCTTCTGTCAGCGCCGCGAAAATGCTGATACAGGAGGTCGCGGGTGTCGCGTGCTCGCTGCAGGTATCGGTACGCCCGCCTGATCAGGAACCGATACACAACGGCCCCCGATGCCATGACACAGGTCAACAGGATGAGGGTCGACCATGATAGCCAGCCGAGGTAGATCGCACAGCTCCCGATGACCGCGACGTTCATGGCGAGGGACGGCAGAGTCTGGGCGGCCCAGCCGAGCATCGCCACGTCATGGGTCAACGTAGCGAGGATGCGCGGGGATCCCGATCCGCTCGAGCTGCCAGAGCGGGGTCGCGAGCACCCGGCGGCAGAGACTGCGGCTGAGAGCTGACGAGCGTCTCCTGCGTGAATCGATTGAGCAGAAGTCGAGCAGCCCCATTCGCCATGGCTCTCGCCACCAGGAACCCGAAGAAGCCGACGGCGAGCAACCTCGTGACGATTCGGGATTGTTGAGGGCCGTGCTGATCACCGCGATCAGCGCGGCGCTGAAACCGCCGCCGGCCAGCCCGGCGACGACCGCGAAGACGGCGGTCAGCCAGGAACGCGCGGCACGAAAGAAAACAGACTCACACTCGTGACGTCGCTGTCCGCCAAGGGCTACATCTTCTTCCCGCTACACGCCCAGAGCGCCGGGGTCGAGGCGCGGTTGTACGGCGGCACCGGCATGCGGGCCCGGAATTCGTCGTTGAACTTCCCGTCCACTCTGACGCTGAACGCCATGCCTGGCTTGGCCTCCACTCCGTGGAACTGGTTGCACGTATCGAACCATGCACTCAGCCATCCTGCCCAGGATGTCATCCCTGACCGATCTCACCTTCCGCGTTATCCGTTCGAGTATCTGAGCCATCGACGCCTCGCCCAGTGTTTAGCGTTCGGCCGAATCCGCCGAAGCCGACGCAACCTCGAAGCAGATCTTCAATCGCTCGGCCAACATCCGCACGCTCGGCTCGATGAGCATCAGCCCGGAATCGGCTGCCGGAAGGCTGTGGATCTCGAGCCCGCCCGAGATGAGCTGGCGCCAGAGCAGTCGCCGGTCATCTTCCGTAGTCACCCTGCGGTCTTCGGCGCGGATGAGCAGAGCCCGCCCGGGATAGACGCGTGGCTCGTACTGGCGAGCGCCAGCAGATTGGCCTGCGTCACCATGCGCAGGGACAGGTCGCCCGGTCACCGCGGAACATGTCACGCTGAGCCAGGATTTGCGTGAACGTCCTCCAGTCGCTCGCGTAGGTAGCCGAGCCGCTGTCGGCCCCGGAGACGCATGAGCATCCTGACGTACAGCTGCAGTCGGCTGCCTACGAATCCCGCGACAGCCCGGACGCGGGGCCCTAGGCCTAGCCGCTGCTCTGACGGTGCCCCGGCAGCCACGCGTCGATGAGCACCAAGGGAGCTACCTCCTGCCCGGCCGCGCGTAGCTGTTGCGCCATCTCATACGCCACGACACCGCCCATGCACACGCCCAGCAGATTGTAGGGCCCGTGGGGCTGCACTTGTCGGAGCTCTTCGAGAAACGCCGCCGCGATGTCCTCGATACGCGTCAGCGGCCTGTCCTTCCCATCGAGTCCGCGCGACTGTAAGCCGTAAAACGGTCGCTCGGGCCCCATGAGTCGCGCGAGGTCGTGGTAGCACAGCCATTGCCTCCAACGCCCGGCACGCCGAAAAGAGGGGCTTGATTTCCACCCGACTGAATCGGAACCAGCGAGCGCCGGGGCGCCGGCATCTCGCCCTGGGCGATGATCTCTGGCGAGGCCTTCGATCGTGGGTGTGCGAAAGAGTGTCGCGAGCGGAAGCCTGATCCTCAGGGTCTCTTCCAGCCGCGCGAACATGCGTACCGCAAGCAGGAGTGGCCGCCCAGGTCGAAAAAGCTGTCGTGATGCCCACCCGGGCGATCGAGAGAACCTCTCGCCAGATCTCGGCGAGCCGGCGCTCCATTTCGTCGCGCGGCTCGACCGAAGCCGCTTGTCGGCGGTCTCCGCGGGCTCGGCAGCGACCGGCGGTCCACTTTGCCGCTCACGTTCAGGGAGGCGGTTGAGCTTCATGAAAGCCGTCGGGATCATGTACTCGGGCAGTGTCTGCCGAAGAAACTCGCGAAGCTCCCGCGCGTCTAACGGATCTTCACCGACGACATAGCCGGTGAGGCGCGCGTCGCCCGAAGGCGCTCGTCGCGCCGCGACCGTCGCGGCCCGACCCGGGGATGGCGGGCCAGCGTGGCCTCGATTCCTCGCCGGGCTCCACGCGAAATCCCCGGACCTTGACCTGAGGTCGTCGAGCCGCCCGATGAAGTCGATGGTTCCATCGGCGAGCCATCGCACGACATCGCCGGTCCGGTACATACGCTCCTCGGCGCGTCGGCGACAGCCGTTGCACCACGAATCGTTCGGCCGTCAGCTCCGGGCGCCCGACGTAGCCCCGCTAAGGGCTACCGGCATCACCCGCGATCCACAGCTCGCCGGGCACACCGGATCCGGGACCGGCTGGCGCTGCCGGTCGAGCACATAAGACGCGGGTGTTGGCGATGGGCCGACCGGATCGGCACCGAGTGCCCGGGTGGCAGGCGTCAGCTCACGGTATGACAACACGCGAAGGTCGCGCCCTCGGTAGGTCCGTATCCATTGATGACGGTAAGCGTTGGCAGCGCTTTGCGAGCACACGCCGGACGTGGGCGCGGGAAACGACGTCGCCCTCCGACGAGCGGCTGGCGCAAGGGCCGGAGGCTATCGAGCCCGTGATCCACCGCTTGCCTCGAAGAGTCCGGAAGTGAGCCACAAGGTCGCCACGCCGTTGCGGGCTATGACGTCGCGCAAGCAGCCCGCGCACACCTCGGGACGCCGAGGCGGAGCCATGACGAGGCGCGACCGCCGTTGAGTCAGCGCGCCCCAGGATCTCGGTAATCGCCGGGACGTCGAACGAGAGCGCGCGGGTGAGCTTGCAGAATGACTTCGTCACGGCCGAAACGCGCGTAGCTCGTTCCCCTGACCAGACGGACGACGTTCCGGTGTGTCACCGCGACGCCCTTGGGCTCGCCGGTGGAGCCCGACGTGTAGGTCACGTGGGCGAGATCGTCCGCGCTGACCGAGCCACTCGAGCCGCGTCTGCGGCTGGGCCGCGATCGCGCCCCAGTCCGCGTCGAGACGAATCACGAGCGCATCGAGCGCGGGCGGCCGATTCTGCATCCGGGCCTGCGTGAGGACGCAGACATCGATCTTCGTGTTCCGGAGCATAAAGGCCAGGCGCTCCGGCGGCGCGAGCAGATCGAAGGCACGTGAGGCGCCACCCGCCTTCCAGAATGCCGAGGATGGCGACGATCATCTCCAGCGAGCGGTCGATCAGGACGCCCACCCGGTGCTCCGGACAGACGCCCGCCGCACGAAGATGATGGCTCAGCTGATCTGCGCGCGACGGTCAAGCTCGCGGGTACGTCACCGAAGCGCCCTCAAACACGACCGCGACGGCGTCTGGCGTAGCCGCAACCAGGTCACTCGAAGAGGCCGTGAATCGACCGATCGCGAGGATAGTCGGTTGCCGTTTCATTCCACTCGACCAGCAGCTGCCTCAGCTCGTGATCTTTGAGGAGCACGACGGTGGAGAGTCGGCAGTCCGGATCCGCGGCCACGCACTCCAGCAGGGTCCCGTAGTGGGCTGCGGGGCGATGCGATCGTCGCTGATGCGAAGACCTCGCTTGTACTGGATGGTCACCCGTAGCGCGCCGTCGATTCCGTCCCTGGACGAATGCGGTGATGTCGAATGGTGACGCGACGGTGACGAATGGCCGGACTCGGTGCAGCGCCTTGGAACACGAACGCAATCTCTGGGAACAAAGCGGGTTCCCGCCGATCGCCCGGTAACGGCTGGAGCTCCTCGACGAGCCGCTCGAACGGCATGTCCTGATGGTCGAAGCCGCGCCGAGACTGACCTCCCGAACCCTCTGGAGCAGCTGTCCGCAAAGGTCGGGTCACCATCGAGGCTGGTCCGGAGGACCGGGGTATTGGCGAAGAAGCCGACGAGGGACTTCATAGCTCCACGCGCGTGCGGTTCGCGACCGGCGTTCCGACGACGATCTCTTCCTGATCCGTATAGCGGGAGAGCGGTGATCTGAGGCCCGCCAGCAGCGTCATGCAGAGCGTGGCGCCTCGCTGCGGCTCAGCTGACGGGCGAGTCTGGGGCGGCGAGCGACCTCGGCAGCTCGAAGTCGGAGGTGGCTGCCGGCGAAGGTCTGTCGTTGCGGCCGAGCGTAGTCGGCCTGGAGCCTCAGCGGGCCCGGGGCCGGCCCCCAGCTGCCCGCGCCACATGAGCGCCGCTGCGCATCGAGAACGTCGCCGGTCAGCCACCGGCGCTTGCCACGATGCTGAAGTCGGCGTACTGGAGCCCGGCAGCTCTGGCAGCGGAGACGAGGCGTCCGGGCCAGGTACGCCGAGTACAGGGCGTCGAGCCCGCGAGCGACGATACCGAGGACCAGCCGTCCACGATGATGTGGTGAAACGACTACGAGCAGCTCGTGCTCCTCGGGGCCCCAGCGCAGCAGGACCGGACGGAACAGCGGGCCGCGGGCAAGGTCGAACGGCCTCCGTACCTCGATGCGGACGAGTCACTCCGCTGCGCGCTCCCGAGCGGCGACCGGCAAACGTCTCGAGATCGAAGATCTCGACCGTCTACCGGCTTCGGGTCCCCGATTCTCTGAACCGGCTCCCCGCCTCGGGTCGCGAATGTCGTTCGAAGCGATTCATGTGTCGGCGCACCAGCTCTGCTCAACGCGCTGGTGAGCGCGGTCAAGTCGAGCGGCCCGGTGCATCCGACGACGACCCGCGATGGTATAGGCCGACGTTTCAGAGCTCGAGCTGGTCGAGGAACCACAAGCGCCGCTGGGCAAACGAGAGCGGGATGTCGCTCTTCCACGCGGCCCCGTCGGCCTGCCGTGCAGGCCCGCCCGGGACGCGGAGTTGAGCGCGAACGACGGGGATCTCATGGCAGGCCGTCGGCGCCGAGGCCTGCGCCGCCGCGTGGTCATGACTGTCCGCATTCGCTTGAATCCACACCCACGATTTCGGCCTTTGCGCGCCGCGAGCTCCGCGCGCAATTCATCAGTCAACACGCCCCTGGGCGCACTCAGCTTAGCCGTTCGCCGTCGATCGCCACTCGGATGTCGAGCTTACGGAGGCGGACGACGAACTCGGCCGTGGTCACACCGTCACCTTAAAACTCCTCTGTCACCCGCTGCTCTCGCCGCTTGGCACGAATGGCGAGCAAAGCTTCCACCTCCTCGTCGGACAGCTCTGCGAGCCGGGCGCCCAGTTCCTCTCTATGCACGACTCCCCTCGTCGGAGACAGCGTGGCCGGTGCGTTGCCCGCTTTCTCCGCCTTCACGATTTCGAGCGCGAGTCCCGCCACGGTCGGTTCGTCGAACAGACGGCGCAAGCAATGCGTAAGCAA
>ERZ1370068.2459-contig-1609_pt1 | contig 48958 bp, 56 predicted proteins | sample MGYA00561227_ERZ1370068 | MGnify/ENA primary metagenome ERZ1370068 (study PRJEB38410, sample SAMEA6850437) | metagenome | study: Metagenomic assessment of the ecological functions of the soil: analysis of the soil microbiota associated with the... | reverse complement strand
GTACGTACTTCGTTCAGTTGCAGCCGCTCGGCGCTCAGCGCGGACGGCGTGTATTCCGTGTCGCGCGCGGAGATGCAGCGCCGCGGGGCATGCCGTCGAAGACGCTTGCGCGTTCGCCCGCACCACGTCGATCCCGCCACTCTGGACGCAAACGCACTTGCCACCCAACGGCACCGGGGCCACTTCTTCGCCGCCCGTGTGCCGCGAGACGTGGGACCGTCCGCTTTCTGCGGTCGATCGACACGAAACGGCAGGTAGCCACGCCACCAGGACGCCGACGCGCGGGGTGCGACCACGTCCACTCGCCGTGGCGCAACAGGAGGTTCCATCACGCGATCTCTCGCCTCGAGCTCTGGCTTAGTGTTGGCGTCGCCTCCGAGCATGCCAGCTGCGACGTGCAACGATCGCGCCCGCTGCCACCGAAGCCGCGGCGCACCGCACATCCTCCACCGGAAGGGTCGCGCGGTGCAGGCTCTGCACGAAAGTCGCGACGAGCGCGTCACCCGCGCCAGAAGCCCGTTGACCGACCTCGACCGGATGGCCCGGCACATCGACTACCGTTACCTTCGTGGAGAGAGGAGCGCCGCCGCGTTCGCCCCCCCGACCCGAGCACCAGCGATGCCCACTCCGAAGCCCGAGCAGCGCACGGGCTCTCTCACGCAGCGGCTTCGACTTCCTCCTCGTTTCGCCGATCACGATGTCCGCATGTCCCGGCGGCGCTGCTCCGAGCGAATTTCGCCTGTATTCGATCGGCTTGCTTGCTCCCAGAGCGTCGGGCGCCGGTCGAGGTCGAAGATCGTCGTTGCCCTGGTGTGCTGCCAGTGCGGCCAGCGTCGTCTCGCGGCTGGGTGACTGCGCGAGGCCGGTGCCAGTCGCGGCTAGAGTAGGAGACGCGGCGGCGACCTCGTCCGCGTCGAAGTCTTCCGGGCGAGCTGCCAGTCCGGCGCGGTCGGGCGTAGATGAAGGTGATCGGGAAGTTGTCGGGCGGCCAGACCTCGCAGAAGGTCGGTGGTGTCATGGGGCGTCCGTCGACGGCGAGGAAGCGCGACGTCTCGACTCCTTCCCCCGGCAGGAACGTCGCGAGACGAAGTCGCCGTGTGGATCGGCGGGGACCCGACGCGCGAGACGATCGCCCGGTGTCAGCCCGAGGCGCGCAAGCCCCTGTTGCGACGATTGCCCGCAGAAGCCGCCGACGTGGCGCGTGATAGCCGTGTGCGTACCTTGCGAGAGCCGGTGCGGAGCTGGTTCGGATACAGGTCGATGCCCGCGCCCGGGCTTGCGTCGATCATCGGGCCATTTCCTTCGGGAGGAAAGAGGGACTGTGGCAGCGACATCTCGTCACGAGCCGTTCAGCCGACTGCATCGCCTGTGTTCTTCATCATGACCTGCCTGGTCTTTGCGCAGCTCTCGGCGGGCTGAACATCACGAGCACCGTGCCGAAACTCATTCATCGCCGGGACGCCTGGCGGGCCCAGCGTGTAGAGCGCCGCGGCCTCGAAGAGCCTCCTCACGATCGGCGTAGCGGCGAAGGTCAGCTTGCCGCTCACGGGCATAGCCCCAGTAGGCACTGACGGCAGTCGTCAGGAAGCCTTTCAGCCCAGGGGTATCGCGTCGATCTGTCCTCGGCGAATGACGTGAAATTCACCCGTGTTGCAGTCAGGAGTTGGTCCGGACCGATCGTGATGGGGCGGGCACCACCTGCCGTCGCGCTGTCGCCCGAGCCTTCCCCGGCATCTTTTTGTCCTCGCCCTCCCTCGTTTAATGGTTGTAGCGGCAGGCTGAATCCCCGCGTGGTTCCGCGTCATGAGGCATTTGACCCATCTTTTTGCCTCTCGACGATCGGCTCCACTAGTTCCTGATTCCCGCCATCAATGCGCAGCTCACCCTGATGAACGGCGGGCCCGGTTCAGGCGCTTCATGCAGCGGGAGCAGCTGTTCCTCATGCCGAATCCGTGGGACGTCGGTTCGGCGCGGTTGCTCGAATCCGCCGGCTTCTGAGGCGCTCCGCGGACGACGAGCGCGGGCTTCGCCGCATGGTCGCTCGGCAGGCTCGACCAGAACGTTTCGCGCGACGAGCTCGTCGCGCACGTCGAGACGCTCGCCGCGGCCACCGACCTGTCGTTGAACGTCGACAGCGAGCGCTGCTACCCGGACGATCCCGGCGGCGTAACCCGGACGGTGGAGTTGCTGGCCGAGGCCGGAGCCGCGGGCTTTCGATCGAGGACTACAACCCGGACACCGGCAGCATCGGACGACGTCGCAGCCGCGGCCGAGCGTGTGCGCGGAAGCGGCCGAGGCATCGCGCAAGGACGGGCGAGCCGCTGTTGCTGACAGGACGCCGCGGAGGAACCACATCCGCGGCGTCGACGATCTCCGAGCGACACGATCGCCCGCCTTGATCGCCTACCGGGATGCCGGTGCCGACGCGGTGTATGCCCCGGGCCTGACAGAGCTACGCCCAGATCTGCACGAGTGGTGGAGGCCCTGCGGATTCCGGTCAACGTGCTCGCGTTGCCGTCGACCACTTCTCGGACGAGCTGTCGTCCGTTGGCGTGCGGCGTGTCTCCACCGGCAGCCTGCTCGCGAGCGCCGCCTACGGGGCGCTTTTGGCAGGTGCGAGCGAGTTGCGCGAGGAGGGGACGTCGCGCTACGCGGAGGGCGGCGCTTCCGCGTGCCGCCCTGAAGGCGGCGTTCGGCTGAGCGGTTTCGGCGAGCGCGATCGCGCCGAGTGACGCCTGACCTCGAGCCGAGACCTGGCAGGGTGATGTACTCGGCGATCTCGTCGCGGATCGCGCTGTGCATCGAGGTACCCGTTCATCAGGGCGAGCACGTCGCGCTGAACGAGAGTGAGCGAGCCCGTCGTGCTGGGCGACTCCGCCGCCGACGAACGATGCGCTCGGGAGAGCAGCACGCACATCACGGACACGAGCCCGAGGGCGAGGTACCGAGCCTCGAGCTCCCAGACCGCCTGGTCGCCGTCCAGTGATGCCGCCGCCTCGACCCCAGCGGCGCTTCGATGGCACGTCCGGAGGCCAGCCCTTCCCAACAGTCCCCGTGGAAAGGACACACGCCCGGAAACGGATCTCGCATCGCGATCGTGCGGGATGCGCATGTGGCCGAACTCCGGATGCAGCAGCCCGTGCAGGAGCTTCCCAGCCGGCCATTCCGCCACCGCCAATGCCCGTACCGACCGTGATGTAACAGAACGTGTCGAGCCCCTGGCACGCGCCTCAACGATGTTCGCCGAGCGCAGCTGGCGTTCGACGTCGGTGTCGAACGCCAACCGGCACGGACGAGGCGTCGCCGGATCTCCTGGCCCTACGTCCGGTGTGAGCCCAGCCCGGCTTGGGCGTGGTCGTGATGTGGCCCCACGTCGCAGATGAGAGCTTCTCGGTCGATCGGCCCGAACGAGCCGATCCCGATCGCGTCGACCGGCCCCTCGCGCTCGGGAAGAAGGCAACGGCCCGTCCAATCGTCTCTTCGGGCGTCGTGGTCTCGATCGTCTCGGCTGCGCGGAGATCGTCCGGCCCGCTCTCCGATCGCGCACTCCCACTTCGACCCGCCGGTCTCGATCCCGCCGTGAAGCAGTCACTTCGCACCGCACGACTTGCGGATGACGAAGTCGCCGGGCAGGACGACCTCGTGCCGGCGTTCGGTCCGCGGCCCTCGATGCGTTCCAGGAGGAGCTGCGTGCTCCAGCGTCGCCGAATGTCTGCGCCGGCTGCACCATCGCCGTCAGAAACGGATGGAGCCTCGAGGCGAACTCGATGTCGTCGAAGCATACGAGCGCGACGTCGTCGGGGACCTCGAGCCCGGCGGCGCGCGACCGGCTTCGATCGCGCCGAGCGCAACGAGGTTGTTGACGGTGAAGACCGCCGTGGGTCGTTCCTCGAGCTCGAGCAGGCGGGTCCATGCCGGCCGAGCCTCCGCTCGGATCCGGCGGTGGCGTTCGCCACGAGCGCCGGATCCGAGCGCGATGCCTGCAGCATTCAGCGCGGCTTCGTACCCGCTTCGCCGATCGCGGGCCGTCGACGACGTCGTCCGACTCCACGATGAACCCGATCCGTCGGTGGCCGAGCGTGACGAGGTGATCGACGAGTTGGCGCGCGCCGCCGGCACTGTCGCCGAGCGACGAGCGTCGCAGTCGACGCCGGGGACGCGCGCGATCGATGAGCACGAACGGCACGCGGAACTCGGCGAGCCGCCGCAGATGCGTTGGCCGAGCGATTGCTCACGGGCGCGATCACCGCTCCCTCGACTCGATGTGCAATCAGCTCTTCGATGATGTCACGCTCGACACCCAAATCCGCCCGCGTGTCGCCGAGGATCACGTGGTAGTCGGGCTCGGCGCGCAACCTCCTCGCGGCTCGCACGATCGCGGTGAAGAACGGATTCGCGACGTCCGGGACGATCACGGCAAGCGTGCCCGTCCGCTGGCGGCTCAGTCCACGCGCGAGGCGGCTCGGCACGTACCCGAGCTCGGAGATCGCGCCGCTCGACGCGTCGCCGCGTCTCGGGGCTGACGCGTTCGCTGTCGTTGATCACCCGCGACACGGTCATCGGGGAGACCCCGGACAGGCGCGGCCACGTCTCTGATCGTGGTGTCTGTCTCGACTCATTCTTGGTATCGGTAACACAGTTTTATGCCAGGAATCATCGCTAAGTCCCGCCACGCGCGCTTGACTTCTTAGGCCGCCACGCGTGTTATCGGTACCACAATCCGAGCCAATGAGGGAAGGGAGGAACGTAATGCGCCATCCGCAAGGAGGCGACCGCCGCACCATGGATGGTTCGGCCTCTGCGCGGCGCTCGTCATCGATTCGGCCGTCATGGCTGCCGTCGTCTCTGCGGCAGCGGCGAAGCCGACGGCGAGAGCGCGACGGTCAAGGTCGGGCTGATCACGAAGGACGTCGACGAACCCGTTCTTCGTCAAGATGAAGGCGGGAGCGACGGCGTCAGGCGAAGAAGCTCGGTGCCGAGCTGATCTATGCCGCCGGCAAGAACAGCTCCGACAACGCCGAGCCAGATCACCGCGATCGAGAACATGGTGACCGCCGGCGTGAAGGGGATCCTGATCACCGTCGCCGACGCGAAGGCCGAGAACGCCGCGATCGCGCAAGGCGACGGAAGGCCGGCGTGCTGGTGATCGCACTCGACTCGCCGACCAGTCCGACGACTGCGGTCGACGCGCTCTTCGCGACCAACAACCTCAACGCCGGCATCCTGATCGGCAAGTACGCACGCGCCGCGACGAAGGGCAAGACGGTGACGATCGCGATGCTCGACGAGCACGCGGGCTCGTCGGTCGGCGCGCTGCGTCACAACGGGTTCACTCAAGGGCTTCGGGATCAAGAACAGCGACAAGCAGATCGCCTGCGTCGCGAACGGCGGCGGCGACACGCCCGACTCGCAGACCGCGATGGAGAACTGCCTCCAGAAGAACCCGAACATCAACGTCGTCTACACGATCAACGAGCCGAGCGCCGCGGGCGCCTGGACCGCGCTCTGAAGAACGCCGGCAAGAATCACAGGGCGACGTGACGATCGTGTCCGTCGACGGCGGCTGCGCGGGCGTGCGCAACGTCAAGCCGGAGTCATCGACGCCACCTCGCAGCAGTACCCGCTGCTGATGGCGTCGCAGGGCGTCGCAGCGGTCGTGAAGCTACGCGAAGACGGGCAAGAAGGCGTCCGGCTACACCGACACCGGGCGTCAACCTGATCGCCAAGAAGCCCGTGGCAGGGCGTGCCTCCAAGAGCGTCGCCTACGGCCTCGCCAACTGCTGGGGCTAGCTCAGCCGCTGCCATCGACCGCGACCGGGGCGCCACCCTCCTGCGCCCCGGTCGCGGCCGGCTGACAGCCTTAGGATCGCGCCTATCGGGAGACGACGGACGGCGGACGACATGTCCAGCGGTCGTCCGGCTGCAGTGCTGCGCTGAGTCACGGCGCCGACCGGTGGGACCGCTCATCGCGCTCGTGCTCACGATGGCGTTCTTCTCGCTGAAGACGCGACCGCTTCCTGCAGGCGCAGAACCTCTCGCTCGTGCTGCAGCAGGTCATGGTCGTCGGCGTGCTCGCGATCGGCAGACGCTCGTGATCCTCACGGCGGGCATCGACCTCTCCGTCGGGCACGGTCATGGCGCTCGGCCAGATCGATCGATGACGAAGCTCGCGGTCGCGAACGGCGTTGCCGCGCTGCCTGCGCTCCTGCTCGGCATCCTCACCTGCGTCGGCTTCGGGTGCTGAACGGCGGGCTCGTGACGGCCGTCCGGCTGCCGGCCGTTCATCGTCACGCTCGGCACGCTGAACATCGCCTTCGCGCTTGACCCACATCGTCTCGAACGACCTCACCTTCACCGGCGCTCCCGAGCTGAGCTGCTCTTCTTCGGCCGGACGTTCACGATCGGCGGGCGCCGACTTCACGTACGGCGTCGTGCTGATGCTCGTCCTCTACGCGCTCGCCTGGTTCGCGCTCAACCAGACCGCCTGGGGCCGGCACGTCTACGCGGTCGGAGACAATCGCGAGGCCGCGCGGCTCACCGGGCATCAACACCAAGCGCGTTCCTGTTCGGCGTCTACACGCTCGCGGGCCTCACGTACGGGATCGCGGCGATGCTGCTGGTCGGCGCGCACCGAGCTCGGCGACCCGAACGCCGGGCAGACGACCGAGAACCTCGGACAGCATCACGGCCGTCGTGCTCGGCGGCACGAGCCTGTTCGGCGGCCGCGGAACCGTCATCGGGACGCTGATCGGGGCGATGATCGTCGGCGTGTTCCGGCAACGGCCTGACCCTGATCGGCGTCGCAGGTGATCTACCAGTACCTGGTCACCGGCATCCTCGTCATCCTCGCGGTCTCGATCGACCAGCTGACGCACCGGCGACGGCGATGAGCTGCCGACTCCGCCGATCCTCGAGGCGCGTGGCCTCGTCAAGCAGCTACGGCCAGGTCGTCGGCGCTGCAACGGAGCCGACTTCGAGCTGTATCCCGGACGAGATCACCGCGATCATCGGCGACAACGGCGCGGGGAAAGTCGACGCTGATCAAGGCGCTCGTCGGGCGCGCTGCAGCCGGACGAGGGCGAGATCCTCACTGGACGGCGAGCGCGTGCACTTCCGCTCGCCGCTGCGACGCCCGGCGGGCCGGGATCGAGACCGTGTACCAGGATCTCGCGGTCGCGCCCGGCGCTCGACATCGCCGCCAACATCTTCCTCGGGCGCGAGCTGCGGCGTGCGCGGCCTGCTCGGCGCGTGCTGCTGCGCGCGCTCGACAAGCGCGGCGATGCGCCGCGAGGCGGCCCGCCACTTCGAGAGCTGAAGATCGGCATTCCAGTCGATCGGCCAGGCTGTCGAGAACCTCTCCGGCGGCCAGCGGCCAGGGAGTCGCGGTCGCACGGGCTGCGGCCTGGGCGCGGCGGCTCGTGATCATGGACGAGCCGACCGCCGCCCTCGGAGTGAAGGAGACGCGGCAGGTGCTCGACCTGATCCTGCGCGTCCGCGAGCGGGGCCTGCCGGTGATCCTGATCAGCCACGACATGCCGCACGTCTCGAGCTCGCCGACCGGATCCAGATCATGCGGCTCGGCCGCGCGTCGCCGTCGGTCACGCCGCAGACGCACACTCGATGCCCGAGGCGGTCGCGATCATGACCGGCGCAACGCGCGGCCGAGCTCGAGCAGCGCGCTGACCACGGAGGACGTCGATGACCTACGTCCCCGCAGACGACCGCTACGAGCGGATGCGCTACAGCCGCTGCGGCCGCAGCGGCCTCGCAGCTGCCGGCGTCTCGCTCGGGCTCTGGCACAACTTCGGCTACGACCGGCCGCTCGACACGAGCCGCGCGATCGTCCGGCGCGCCTTCGACCTCGGCATCACGCACTTCGACCTCGCGAACAACTACGGCCCGCCGTACGGCTCCGGCCGAGGAGAACTTCGGCCGGCTCTGCTGCGAGCGACCTGCGCCCGTACCGCGACGAGCTCGTCGATCTCGACGAAGGCGGGCTACGACATGTGGCCCGGCCCGTACGGCGAGTGGGGCTCGCGCAAGTACCTGCTCGCGAGCCTCGACCAGAGCCTGCGGCGGATGGGGCTCGAGTACGTCGACATCTTCTACTCGCACCGCTTCGATCCCGAGACGCCGCTCGAGGAGACGATGGGCGCGCTCGACACCGCCGTCCGGCAGGGCAAGGCGCTCTACGTCGGGATCTCGTCCTACTCGGCCGACGAAGACGCGCGAGGCGGCGGCGATCCTGCGCGAGCTCGGCACGCCGCTCGCTGATCCACCAGCCGTCGTACTCGATGCTCAACCGCTGGATCGAGCGACGAGCTGCTCGACGCGCTCGGGCGAGGTCGGCATCGGCTGCATCGTCTTCTCGCCGCTCGCCCAGGGGATGCTGACCGACAAGTACCTCGACGGCATCCCCGAGGGCTCGCGGGCGAGCCGGCACGGCTCGCTCTCGCCCGACCTGCTCAACGAGCGAGACGCTCGGCGAAGATCCGGGCGCTGAACGAGATCGCCGGCGCGGCGCGGTCAGACGCTCGCGCAGATGGCGCTCGCCTGGACGCTCCGCGACCCGCGCGTGACGTCGACGCTGATCGGCGCGTAGCAGCGTCGAGCAGCTCGAGGCGAACGTCGCGGCGCTCGACCAGCTCGACTTCTCCGCCGACGAGCTCGCCGAGATCGACCAGTACGCGACCGAGGCCGACATCAACATCTGGGCGGAGTCGAGCAAGACGCTGATCTCACACCGGGGACCGGCCCGGCGTTATACGCAAGGTGCAGCGCGCCGGCCAGCTTCCGCGCAGCGAGGGCTTCGCGCTCCGCCGCGGCGCTCGTCACCGTCGTCCCGTGGGCGTCGGCATTCGTCGGCATCCGTTCCGCCGGACGCTTCTTCTCGCCCGAGGCGCTGGCGCTCGGGCGGCTGCTCGTGAGCAGCGCTGTGCTCGGCTCGCTCGCCCTCGTTCGCCGGGAGCCGCCGCCAAGGCGCGTCGATCTGGGCCGAATCGCGCTTTACGGCGTGCTCTGGCTGGGCGTCTACAACGTCGTGCTGAACAGGCGGAGCGTCGAGTCGATGCGGGAACTGCAGCGATGCTCGTCAACGTCGGGCCGATCCTGATCGCGCTGCTCGCCGGGCTGTTCCTGCGTGAAGGCTTCCCGAGGCTCTGCTCGCCGGGTGCATGCGTCGCGTTCGCCGGGACGGCGATCATCGGCGTGGCAACCGCCGCAGCACGGCGTCGCAGCAGGCTGGGAGCGGTGCTGCTGCATAGTCGCCGCCTTCGCGTACGCAGCCGCCAGGTCGATCGTCCAGAAGCCGGTGCTCGGCCGCGTGTCGGCGTTCCAGGTGACCTGGATCGGCGTGCACGGTCGCGACGATCGCGTGCCTGCCGTTCGCTCAGTCCTCGTCCGCGATCTGGCAGCGCGCCGGCACCGCGGCGTCGATCGCCTGGACCGTCCATCTCGGCGCGTTCCCGACGGCGGTCGGGTTCGTCCTCTGGGCGTACGCGCTCGATCGAACGACCGCACAGGACGTTTGGGCTCGCTGACCTATCTCGCACCGCCGATCGCGATCCTGCTCGGTTGGGCGCTGCTTGGGCGAGACGCCGCTCGGCTTGCGGTGGCTGGCGGCGCGCTCTGTCCTCGGCGGCGTGATCCTCGCCCGCCGCTGATCGAACTTAGTGGCTCTGAGCCACTATGTCGCTTCGGCTGTAACGCCTGCCGGCCTTGCGAGACCGGGCGGTATGCGAATCCGACTCTATCTCTTCCGGCGTTCTGGCTCTGCCGCTGCTTCGGCCTCATCCGCTGCTCTGGCGTCGCCGGATGCCGTTCGGTCCAGGCTTACCGCCGGACTGTCCTCCTACGGGCGCATCCTCTTCGACGGTCGTGGCTTCGCGCTCTACGCGTTCACTCGCGATCCACGGGCAGGAGCGTCTGCACGAGTGCGTGCGCGAGAGGCCTGGCCGCCGTACGTCACGCCAAGACACGGCCAGCGGGCGGCGAGCGGCTCAAGGCGCGCCTCCTCGGTACGACGAAGCGCGGAGACGGCAGCCTGCAAGTCACGTATGCGGACGCCCCTTCTACTACTACGTCGGCGATCGCAGCAAGGGCCAGGTCCTCTGCCAGAACGTGACCGAGTTCGGCGGCGTCTCGCGCGCGTGATCCGTCCAAGCGGCGCGCTCGTGCCCCTAGCCCCGACCCCGGCCCTCCTGGCCATGTCCCGGAGCTCGAAGGAGGGACGACGCTACTGCGCGCACGGCACTGCGAGCTGCGTCCAGACGGTGCCGCCCTCGACCGGTGCCGGACACTCGGGCTCGCGTGTGGAGATGCTCGCGACAACGCAGACGTCGAGTACGCGCGGCCGACCACGACGGCGAGGCTTGCGATCGAATTCGCCGTGGCTGCGTTCGGCGCGAGCGACCATTCCGGCCAGGTTGCGGCGTGGCTGTCCCGGCGCGATGCCGAAACACGCGCAGCGTCATCGAGCGCGCCAGGCGCTGGGGCAGGTTGCGAGCCTTGAGACTGACCAGTAAAGCGCGCGGCGCCCTGACGAACGCGTCTCCTACACGACCGAGAGCTGGGGACGCTCCAGGGGCCGGGGGATGTGCACCCGGACGCAGTCCTGCTGTGTTCCCGCGCGTGTGGCAAGGACGCGGCTCATCGCCGACCCAGGCCCGCGCGCGCCGAGGTCGTCGAAATCTCCTGCCGGCAGCGAGAGGTTGACGGTGTGCTGGATCTCGCCCGCGCCGTTTGGGCCGAGCGAGCGCTCCGTAGAGCGGCTGGCCCGGGCGCCAGGTCGGATGGCCGCCCTGGTCGGACCCGCGGAGCAACTGCTCGACCTCCACGACAATGTGGTCGGTCGAGCGCGCAGTCCGATGCCGTGGACGGACGCCGACCACGAGCACGATCCCGACTTTGGCGTCACGGTGACGCTCGGCTGCGCCCGGTCGCCCCAGGTCTCTGATCCCCGGCATAAACCCCGAAGACGAGCGCGGCACCGAGCACGAGCGATTCCCAGGAGAGCACGCCGCGCTCCTCGCGCGATCCCTCACGCAGGCCGTACGCCGCAATCGCACCGAGGAAGACGGCGAGCGCGGCGACCCGAACGCCCCGAAGCTCGCCAATGGATGGTTCCGCGCCATTCTGCCGATGAGGTCCCCGCTGATCGCAAGTGCGGTGAGCAGGGCCCCCAATGCTGGCAAGGCGGCGCGAAGAAAAGCCTGCGGCGCTCCTTGGCTTCCCTTCCCGATTGGGAGGAACCTCGGCATGACGGCAGAGGTACCGTTACGCCCTCGCCGGGCGTGGAGTCAACGGCGTCCACGAACCTTTTACACCGCGGTTACAAGCCGCGAATACGAGAGAGCGGAGCCGTCGTTGGAAGCCTGCCAACCGTCCGATGACCCGACAAGACCAATACCAACCGCTGGCTCGTCCTGGTGATCGTCTGCGTCGCGCAGTTCATGGTCGTCCTGGATGCGACGATCGTGAACGTTGCGCTGCCGTCGATCCAGAGCGAGCCTGCACTTCTCCGCCCCGAGCCTGCAGTGGATCGTCAATGCGCACACGCTCGTGTTCGGCGGCTTTCTGCTGCTCGGCGGCCGCGCCGCCGATCTGTTCGGACGGCAACTGCTCTTCGTCGCGGGCGTCGTCGTCTTCACGGCCGCGTCGCTCGCTGAACGGTCTGGCGACGACCTCCAACGTGCTGATCGGCGGTCGCGCTTCAAGGGCCTCGGCGCGGCCGCTGCTCGCCGCGCCGCTCTGTCGATCGTCGACGACGACGCTTTGCAGAAGCACGCGAACGGACGCGGGCGCTCGGCGTCTGGAGCGCGATCGCCGCGGGCGGCGGCGCCGTCGGCCTCGTCGTCGGCGGCTTTCTGACGGACGTCCTGTCGTGGCGCTGGGTTTTCTTCATCAACCTGCCGATCGGGATCAGCCGCGGTCCTGCTGGCGCTGCGCTACGTCCACAACTCACGCGCCGAGGGGCGGCCCGAGACAGTCGACGTCGCAGGCGCCGTCACGGTGACCGGCGGGCCTACTCGTGCTCGTCTACGACATCGTGAAGGCGCAGCAATTACGGCTGGACGTCCGGGCGCACGCTTCGGGCCCCGGGAGCGGCTCGCGTCGCTGTTGCTCGCAGCGTTCGTGTTGATCGAGCAGCCGCTCGAGAGGCGCCGCTGATCCGTCTCGACATCTTCTCGCGTACGCTCGCTGACAGCGCCGAACGGGCGCGATGCTCTTCGTCGTCATCCGGGCCTGTTCGCGATGTTCTTACTTCGCATCGCTGTACGTGCAGGACGTGCTCGGAGTACAGCCCGCTGGCAGGCCGGTCTCGCCTTCCTGCCCGTGCACAGCGGGAATCGTGATCGGCGCCGGGCTCTCGCAGGTAGCCGATCAAGGCGATGAGCGCACGCCGCGTTCCGTTGATCGGGATCGTCCTCGCTGCCGGCGGGCTCTTCTTGCTGGAGGCATCCCAACGTACGGCACCTATCTCGCGGATCTGTTGCCGGGGCCTCGCCCCTGATGTCGATCGGCATCGGTCTCGTGTTCGTGCCGCTGACGTTGATCGCGACGACAAACATCGCGCCGGGAGACGCCGGCCTCGCGTCGGGCTTTGCTGAACACGACCCAGCAGGCTAGGCGGCGCACCCGTGCGCTCTTGCGGTGCTGTCGACGCTTCGCCACGAGCCGGACGAATAACGTCCTCAACAGCTTCGGCCACCCGGCGTCGATCGTCGAGAAAACCTCGGCCCAGGTCGACGGCTACCAGCTCGCGTTCACCGCGGGCGCGTTCCTGATGCTTGCCGCCGGAGCCGTCGTGCTCGAGTTCCTCCGCCGCTCCGACGTGGCCACGATCGACGCCGGCGAAGTGGTCACCGCACCGGTCTAGCTCCGCGCAACGACCCACCTCGCCCACGGCCAACACCGACACGTCCGGGGGTCAGACACCGTGACGGAACTGTGACGCCCTGCCCGCGAAGCGCTGGCCCGGTGACGGCTGGCTCGTTTGCGGCCGGTGTCGGACACCGTGCCGCAGGTGTGACCTGGCGTATCTCCTAAGTCCGGTGTGCGGACACCGAGCGCCGCGGGTCGGCCGGCGGTAGGGCCGTTCGCGTTCGATGCACTTGCGGGAGGACACGGGTCGTGCTGCAGAATCTCCGGTCGAAACCAGAACCTACGGGGATGGGGGTCGTGGCGTATGGCCGAGCATGCGGTGGTGATCGCCGGAGGAGGTCCGACAGGGCTGATGCTGGCGGGCGAGCTGGCGCTGGCGGAGGTCGACGTTGCCATTGTCGAGCGGCGCGCCAGCCAGGACCTCCCCGGCTCGCGCGCAGGCGGTCTGCACTCACGCACCATCGAGGTTCTCGATCAGCGCGGAATCGCCGATCGGTTCCTCTCGGAGGGACAGGTGGCTCAGGTCGCGGGATTCGCCGGGCGTCCGTTGGACATCAGCGACTTTCCCACCCGCCACCCCTACGGGCTCGGGCTGTGGCAGAAGCACATCGAGCGCATCCTGGCCGGCTGGGTCGGCGAGCTCGACGGTGCCGATCTATCGCGAACGTGAGGTGACGGGCTTCGCGCAGGACGACACCGGCGTCGACGTCGCAGCTGTCCGACGGCCAGTCGCTGCGGGCGCAGTATCTCGTCGGGTGCGACGGAGGACGCAGCCTGATCCGCAAGGCAGCCGGCATCGAGTTCCCCGGCGTGGGATCCGACGACGAGCAGCCTGCTCGCCGAGGTCGGAGATGACCGAGGAGCCGGAATTGGGCATCCGCCGCACTCCCTCGGGCATGCATGCCCTCGGCAAGGTGGAGTACGAGATCAAGGACGGCGAGGTGGTCTACGAGAAAGGCGGGACGGTCGGGGTCATGCTGACCGAGTCGCAGGTCGGAACACCGAGCGAGCCCACCCTGCGCGATCTCAGCGAGGGCCTCATCGCCGTCTACGGGACCGACTACGGGATCCACAGTCCCACCTGGATCACCAGGTTCACCGATATGACCCGGCAGGCCGCGGCCTACCGCGACAGACGGGTCCTGCTGGCCGGCGACGCGGCGCGTGCATTCCCCGGTCGGTGGACAGGGCCTCAACACCGGTGTGCAGGATGCGGTGAATCTGGGCTGGAAGCTGGCCCAGGTGGTCAACCGGACATCGCCGGAAAGCCTCCTGGATACCTACCATGCCGAGCGCCACCCGGTCGCTGCCCGCGTGCTGCGCAACACGATGGCGCAGGTCGCGCTCATGCGCGCCGACGATCGCATCGAGGCGTTGCGCGACACCGTGTCCGAGCTGCTGAGCATGGACGAGCCGCGCAAACGATTCGCCGCGATGATGTCCGGTCTGGACATTCACTACGACCTCGGCGAGGGACACCCGCTGCTCGGGCGCCGCATGCCCGATCTCGACCTGGTCACCGCCAACGGCCCGCTGCGGGTCTTCACCCTGCTGCACGATGCCCGGCCGGTGCTCCTCGACCTCGGTGAGCCCGGCGGCCTCGACATCGCTCCATGGGCAGATCGGGTTCAGTTGATCGACGCCAACTACGACGGTACGTGGGAGCTTCCGGCACTCGGGGCGGTCACCGCTCCCACCGCCGTGTTGATTCGGCCCGATGGATACGTCGCCTGGGTCGGGGACGGCACAGATGCCGGATTGCGCGACGCGCTGACTACCTGGTTCGGATCTCGGCGGTCGTAGCGCCTAGGCCGTGACAGTCTCGGTCGAGAGTCGTTGCTCTTCCGCTTGCCGTCTCATCCACGTGAAGGCTGCGCGTCGCCGAGCGCCGTGAAGAGGCGGAAAAAGACTCGCGATGACAGATCGTGAGGATCCCGATCACGCCGTAGACGAGCGCGACGTTGCCGGTGGCGCTGACCGCCCAGCCGCCCACGAGCGCGCCCGCCGGTATCGCGAGACCAGGCAAGGACAGCCCGCGATCGATAGGACCATCTCCGAGCAGCTGGTTCGGGACGATCGCCTGGCGCAGGCTGCCCGTGTTGATGTTGAAGAGGATGCCGAGCCCACCCGCGGCCGCCCAGAGCGGGCAACGCAATCCAGTATGAGCGAACCCCCGCGAAGATCGTGATGCAGAGGCCCATCAACATCAGCGACGTCATCGCGAGAGTGGTGAAGCTGAACCGTTTGCGCAGGCGGCCTGCAAGCAGACCGGTGACGACCACACCGCGGCGCGCGCGGCGGCGAAGAGGCCGCCGACCTTGGCGCCATGCGCGTCGAGCCGCTGATCCGCGAAGGACACCGAGTTGGGCATAGCGTCGTTGCGCTGACAAACGTTGATGAGGGCCATCATCACCGAGATGTTCCTCAGCACCGTGGTGCGCGAGGACACGTAGCGGAGCCCTTCGCGGACGTCGTGGAGGATCGTCGTCGCCTCGGTCGGCTCGTCGCTCTTCACGTTGAAGCTGGCTCGGACGAGCGAGAGACTCACCGCAGAGAGTCAGAACGACCCGGAGTCGAACGCCAGTCACCCAGGTCAGAGGTAGGAACGAGATCAGCGCTCCGGCCAGCAGCGGACCGACGACCTGACGCCGCCGAGTACGTCGCCCGGATCCGGCCGTTCGCCGTGACGAGGTCGTCCGTCGAGACGAGGCTGGGGATCGCCGCGAACTCCCCGGCAGCGAAGGCGATGAGCGACCGTCGACTGGATGAACGTGACGCCGTAGATCCACCAGACGTTCAAATGGCCGAACTGCGCGACGAGCGGGATCGACAGGATCACGATCGCGTTCAACCAGTCGAGCCCGATCATTGCCTTATCCTGGTCGACACGATCCATCCACGCGCCGATGATCAGGCCGAACAGGAGGTAGGGAAGAACAGTCGCGGCAGTCGCGATGCCGAGGCTCACGGCCGAATCGGGTGAGCTGGTAGACGAGCAGCGGCACGCGCCCACTGCGTGAACGAGGTGCCGAGGTTGGAGATCGTCTGTCCGCCCCAGAACTTTTGAAGTCCGGAGCTCACGCAACCTCGCGCGAGGATCTCGAGCAGCTGATCCCGTGCCGCTCTCGGGGACAGGGCGTGGATTGCGGGATTCTGGGAGAGGCAGGCAACGAGGCGGCGGCGAAGGCGAACGCCGTCGGCACGTGAGCCGGATGATGCGAACACGCCTGTCGTGAGCCGCGGGCTGGCTGACGTAGCCGAGCCCGCGATCCGTTAACTGGCATCGATCGATGCTGGCGAGATTCGAGGGATCGACTCCGCAGCGTCTGGCCAGCTCCTTCAACGACAGCTTGTCGCCGACCTCGAGGCGCCAGAGGAGTTTGGCTTGCGCGTAGTGTCAGCCCGAGGGTCTCCAGGCAGTAGTTCCCTGATGATCGAGCGTCCGGGCGGAACAGATCCATCAGCAGCCGCATGATTTCCTCGCGCGGCTCTGGACTCACACACTCATTACCGGTACTTCACCGCTTTCTCGGGCTCTGTCTAGCCGCCCTGGCTGCTGGCGCCTGCGCCACTGGTGCAGCGCCTTCGACTTACCGGCCGACTTGGGGTCTGCTGCTTGGGCGGCGGGTCGTGCCCGTCGAGCCAGCGAGTCGCCCTATCGTCTCGGATCGAGGCCGACAGTCCGCTCGCGCTCCCCGAGCTTCTTCGCGCCCTCGTTCGCCCAGCTGGTCGTTTCTGGCCCACCGGCGCAGGTTAACCACCGCGGCCTCTGCCGTCACCATCTGACCTCGAGGCAGGTGAATGAGGGGTCGACGAGCATTCGGGGGCTGCGGGCGGCAGCCGGCCGCCGCGGTGCGTTGCTCGGGCCTCTCATCCTCCGCAGGCGGCGCGATCGAGGATGACACCGCCTGGTTGCAGGCGAAGCCTCGACGCCGCGGCGGCACCATCTTCCTCCGCGTCTGCCGAACGGCCAGTGCTAGTGCGACCCGCGGGCTCTGGGTCCCGCACGACGACAGACCGACCGTCACCTCGGACGGCGCGTGCGTCGTGGCGCCTCGGCCCTGGAGAAGGTCGCATTCCAAGAGGGACGGAACGTTCGTCACCGCAAACGCCGTCTTCTTCGTCGACCACTCGGACCTACGGAAGCCGCTGCCGGTGCGCATCGCGATCAGCGGGCTGCACATCACGGTTCCCGCGGGCAAACGCACGTACGGCATCAGCGTCCTCGGACACGAGGTGACGCTGACCAGCCTCTCCATAGATGGTTCGCCGCTCACCGACGTGCGAATCGGCGCCGGAGCCAAGGGATCCCGGAGGAATGAGCGGCCGGGTTGCAGTGACGGACTCGACTCCTGTCCGGCGGGGTGCGCGACGTCGTGTCCGTGTTCGGGCCGGTAGGTCTCGCGTCGAAGGCAATGTCCTCTCGGGTGCACGGGGCAAGACGGCCGCGGGTCTCCACATCCGTGCCGCGTGACCGCGGCCAACCCGACACTCGATGTGCACGTCACCGGCAACAAGGCCGCGGCCAACAGCGGGTCGGGATCTTCCTCGATCTCGCACCGGCGAACGGTCTGGCCGGTCGCTTGCCTCGGGGATCGAGATCGCGCGCGAACGAGATCCTGAGCAATGCGCGGGCAAGCTCCCAAACGAGCGGCGCGGCGGCATCAGTGCTCAGTCGGCGGGCAGAACGACGGCGAAGGGTCAGATCCTCGTCCACGAGAACTTCTTCCGCGGCAACCGCGGGCCTGACCTGCTGCGGAGGCGGTGGACCGCAGTGGACACCGCGCCCGTCGGGCCAAGGCGGAGCGTCCGCCGCCCTCGACCGTGCCGGTCCGTGACGACACGTGTCGTGGCTCCAAAGGCGGCTCGACGCCAATCGGAACGGGACGATCTTCCTGCCGAAGCTCCCGAACGGCGAGTGCTACGCGACGCGCGGCCTCTGGGTCTCTCGCGACGGGACGACGATCACGCCGGATGGGCGTGCATCGTCCCCGCTCGGCTCGGCCTTGGTCCGTCACTGCTGCACTCGATCGACGGTGACCCGATTGCAGCGAGTGCCGTCTTCTTCGTCAACCGCTCGACGCCCTCACAAGCGGCCCCCGTGCACGTGACCATCTCCAACCTCCGGCTCATCGTGCCCGAGGGCCAGTCGATACGCGGCGTTGCACTCTTCGGCCACCAGATCACGCTGAGCCATCTCGACATCGGCGGCTCGCCGAAGGACGACGATCGTACGATCAGCGGCCGTGGCAACGGCAACTCGTATGCGCGGGGGCATCTCGATCCTCGACTCGACGCTGAGCGGCGCCGGTACGCAACGCGATCTCCGCTACCGCCGTCATCGGGCTGCGCATCGAGCGAAAACACGATCGTCGGCGTGCGCGACTCCCCGGCGGGTCAGCCCGCTGCAGGAATCGACGTCGAGCCGGACGACCGCGGCCAGCCTGCGCTCGACGTGCGAATCATCGGGAACACGATCTCCGACAATCGTGGACCGGGGATCCTGCTCGGAGCTCGAGCCGAACGCCGGGCCTGCGGTGGTTCGCAACGGCGCTCGTAGATCAGTGGCAACACCATCGGCGGAACTGCGATGAAGCGAACGCCACCGAAAGCGCGGCGGGATCAAGTGCTCGCCGGCGGACAGGACGGCGACCACGGGACGCTGGTCCTGCAGAAGCAACGTCATCAAGGGAACGGGCGGCCCCGGGGATCCTGAAGAGCCGACTCAGGCTGGTGGTGGACTCGACCGGCAACGACGTCACCGGCAACGAAACGGCGTAACGAGGCGTGACTTTCCGGCCGCACCGGTGCCAGGCACGGGTAGCTGAAACCAGCCGCCGAATCGCGACAGCGTTAGGCGCGCAGGGAGCGCGGGGCGGTTCACGAAGACGTTGTCGAGCGCAGAGCGGAGCCCGACGGCCAGAGCGCCCATGAGCACGGCTGCCTCGCCGAGGGCTCGAGATCTCGACCCGCGGCGGGTAGGACATCCACGCTGGCCAACAAGCGGCGCACCGGTGTCGAGCAGCAAGTCACCGTTCGTGCCGAGCCCGCCGCCCAGAACGACGAGCGCGGGATCGGCGACGGCTGCGATGGGCGTGATGTGCGCGGCGATGCGTCGCGCTACCTCCTCGACCACCGCGCGTCCGAGGGGGTCGCCGCGTCGTGCAGCGGCAAAGACGGCGTCGGGCATCGTAGGGGAGGCACGAGACGTTCCGGGTCGAGCCCGCGGGCGCAACGCGCGCGAGCCAACGGCTGCGACTCCTTCCGCCGAAGGATCGACGTCCTCGGCCAGACCGGCGAGCGCCCAGTCGCACCTCGCCGGCCGGCGCCGTGATTACCGCGGTGCAGTTCACCGCCGAGCACGAGTCCCATCCCCATGCCCGTGCCGACGGACAGAAACGCAAAGTCGTCGACGCCGCGGCGCGACTCCGGCCCACCGCTCGCCGACCGCAGCAAGGTTGACGTCGTTCTCGAGCCGTGACGTCGATCCCGAGCCGGTCGCGCCAGCTCGACGCCGAAGGCGCGACCTTCGAGGCCCGGGATGTTGGGCGTCGTAAGGTGCAACGTCGACGTCCCGCGTCGATCACGCCGGGACGCCGAGCAACGATCCCGTCGATCCGCTCGACCGGTAGCGCAGCGGCCGCGATCGAGCGATCTGCGCAAAGCTGCGATCACCTGCGAGTGCACGGTCGGCGTCTGCGCCGCGCAAGCTCGACGTCCTGACGCGCGCGTACCTCGCCCGGCGAGGTCGCACGCGCACCGCGCAGGAAGCGCGTTCCGAGGTCGAGCGCCGAGCACGAACGCGGCTCCGGGATCGGCTCGAAGAACACCGCTCCGTAGCTGGGGCCGCTCGGTCCACTCGGCCGCTTCGCGCACGAGCCCGGCGTCGACCAGGGCCTGCAGCGCGAGCGAGACCGTTGGCTTCGAGATGCCCGCCCGGCGCGAGATCTCGGCCCGGAGATCGGCTCCGGCACGGATGGTCTCCAGCACGCTGCGCTCGTTGAGGTGCTTGAGGAGCGGTGGCGTGGCTCGGGCGAGCCTGAGTCGATTCTCGCCATCCTGGTCGAGGAAGGTTAACTCTCGCAAGCACGGTATTCGTCAGAGCTTGACTCTGCTTCGGCTCCGTCGCGAGTCCTCGTTCGGAACCTTTACGAGACTCCAGATGGTCGGCGCAACTCGGCGACGGCTCTGGATTGAGAAGACCGGGGTCGATCGACAACTCACCCCAAGGGAGGCAGGGTATGAGACGCGTGGTTGGGCTTGCTCGTGGCGCTCGTGCTCGGCGCGGCGCTCATCGCGGCAACCGCGAGGAGTTCGGCTACGGCCGGCACGTCCGGCGCAAAGGCCGACAACATCACGATCTGGGTGGGCTGGAGCGCGGCCGAGCTGAAGGCCTTCAAGGGCGCTGGTCGCCGAGTACGACAAGAAGCACCCGGAGGTCGACGGTCAAGGTCGTCGGCGGCATCAACGACGACAAGATCACGGCCGCGATCCGTAGCGGCAAGGCTGCCGGACGTGGTCAGTTCCTTTACGTCGTCGCGAACGTCGGCCAGTACTGCAACTCCGGTGCGTGGATCGACCTGAAGCCGTTCCTGTCGAACGGACAAGATCGACGTCGAACATGTTCCCGAAGGCGTCGCAGTACTACACGCAGTACAAGGGGAAGCGGTGCGCTCTGCCGCTCCTCGCGCGACTGTCTACGGCTTCTACTACAACAAGAAGATGTTCAAGGCGGCAGGGCTCACGAGCCCGCCGAAGACGATGTCGCAGCTGACCGCGTACGCGAAGAAGCTGACGAAGAAGAATTCCGACGGCTCGATCAAGGTCGCCGGGTACAACCCCGTTCCTCGGCTTCTACCGAGCAATGCTCCAGACCTGACCACCTACGCGCCGCTGTTCGGCGCGAAGTACGTCCGACGGCAGCGGCAAGTCGGCGCTCTCGAAGCGATCAGGCGTGGTCGAAGATGCTGAAGTGGCAGAAGAGCCTCGTCGACTGGTACGGCTACAAGAAGCTCCAGAAGTTCAACGCGGGTGCTGCCGACGAGTTCTCGGCCTCGCACGCGTTCGAGATCGGCAAGCTCGCGATGATGATGGACGGCGAGTGGCGCGTGGCTTTCGTCAGGACGTGAGCATCCGAGCCTCGATTACGGCACCGCGCCGACGCCGGTTGACGACGCTCATCCTGAGCTCTACGGCGCGGGCTACGTCAACGGGCACGATCATCGGTATCCCAAAGGCGTAAAGCACAAGGATCAGGCCTGGGCTCTGGTCAAGTACCTGACGACCGACAGCCATGCGCTGGCGATCTTCTCGAACGGTGTGCGAAACGTCCCGACGACGAAGGCTTCGCTGACGTCGCCGGACATCAAGCCGGACGCGCACTTCAAGACGTTCCTGAAGCTCTTCGCGAATCCCAACTCGAAGACGAGTCCCATCACTGCAGCTCGGGCAATGCCTACGGCTCGCTGATCCAGGCGTTCGCAGTCAAGTGGCAGGCCGGGCACGCCGGTGACCTCGCGAAGGCGGCTTCAGAAGCTCGACAAGCAGATCGATGCTCAGCTGAAGCAGGCGCAGGCGGGCGGAGTGCCGTAATGGCGAGCGCCGCGCAGCGGCGGCCGCTCAACCGTTGGACTGCGGACGCGAGGCGAGGCGGAAGGCGGCGTGGCGCCGCCGCCGCCTCGTCCTGCTGTTGATGTCGCCGTGGCTCGATCGGCTTCTCGGTCTTCTTCGGCTATCCGCTCGTGATGAGCGTGTACCTGTCGTTCACGCACTACGACCTGCTGTCGTCGCCCGAGCTGGATCGGCACTGCGAACTACCGATATCTCTTCACCCAGGATCCGCAGGTCGGGGACGCGGTGAAGAACACGCTCTGGATCATCGTCGTCGATGGTGCCGCTGCAGGTCATTTTCGCGTTCGGCATCGGTCTGATGCTCGCGCGCGCGCGGCGCGGCGGCGGCTTCTTCCGGACGATCTTCTACCTGCCCGGCGCTGGCGCCGCCGGTTGCCGCGACGCTGGCGTTCGTCTACATCCTCAACCCGGCGACCGGCCCGGTGAACGTCCTGCTCAAGCACCTCGGGATCGAGGGACCGCTGTGGTTCCAGTCGCCTGGCTGGTCGAAGCCCTCGCTCGTGATGCTCGGCCTGTGGGGCGTCGGGAACATCATGATCATCTTTCTCGCTGCCATCCTCGACGTGCCGAAGCACCTCTACGAGTCGGCCGAGCTCGACGGAGCAGGGCCGTTGCAACGGCTGCGCTGGGTGACGCTGCCGACGATAAGTCCCGTGATCCTGTTCTCGGTCGTGATCGGCGTGATCGCCGGGCTCCAGTACTTCACGCAGGCCTACGTCGCCGCCAACGTCGCCTCCGGCCAGGCCTCGCAGGCGGGCGACCAGACGGTGAACAACCTTGGCTATCCCGGAAGGGTCGACGCTCTTCTATCCAGTGCTGCTCTACCAGCACGGGTTCCGCTATCTTCAACATGGGCTACGCCTCAGCGATGTCGGTGCTGCTGCTCGTCGTCGCGTTCACCATCACGGTCCTCATCATCCGCAACTCGCGGCGCTGGGTGCACTACGTGGGGTCGGCGAAGTGAGCGCGACGACCGCTCCCGTCGCCGCTGCACTCACGAGGCGGAAGCTGCCCGGCGAGCGTCCGGCGACGCCGGTTCCTGCTGGCCGTCGCCAACCACTCACTGCTGATCGTGGCGGCGATCGTTTTCCTCGCGCCGTTCGTGTTCATCGTCCTCACCGCGCTGATGACGAACGGTCAGGCGCTGTCGTCGCATCTCTGGCCCAACCCGTTTCGCTGGCAGAACTTCGTGGACGTCTTTCACCAGGCGCCGATCTGGCACTGGGCGCTGAACACGATGACCTACGCGGTGCTCGCCACGCTCGGCGTGCTGGTCTCGAGCATCCCTGTTGCGTACGCGCTCTCGCGAATCCGCTGGCGTGGCCGGAACTTCGCCTTCGGGCTCGTGCTGATCGCGTTGATGCTGCCTCCGGTCAGGTCGCGGTCGTGCCCCTCTACGTGATGTGGGCGAAGCTGGGCCTCGTCGGCGGACTCGGCCCTCTGATCATCCCGAACTGGTTCGGAGATGCGTTCTCGATCTTCCTGCTGCGCCAGTTCTTCCTCACGATTCCCGAGGAGTACCTGGACGCAGCGCGCGTCGACGGCTGCGGCGAGCTGCGCATCCTCTTCACAGTCGTCCTCAGGCTCGCGAAGCCTGCGATCGCGGCCGTTGCGCTCTTCTCGTTCCTCTACACCTTCAACGACTTCTTCCTGCCGCTTCTCTACACGCGTGAGAACCCGAGCAGCTGGGTGCTCCAGATCGGGCTCTCGGAGTTCCGCTCTCTGCACCAGGTGCAGTGGAATCTCGACGATGGCGGCGACGCTGCTCGTGATGGCGCCCGTGATCATCGTCTTCTTCCTCGCGCAGAAGGCCTTCGTCGAGGGCGTCACGCTGACGGGGGTCAAGGGATGAAGATCGCGGTCATCGGCGGCGGCTCGACGTACACGCCCGAGCTCGTGTCGGGGCTGTCGCGCGAGCGTGAGCGGATCGACGTCAGCGAGCTCGTGCTGCAGGACATCGATGCGGAGCGGCGCGAAGTCGTCGGTGGGCTCGCGCAGCGCATGCTCGACCGGCAAGGGTACGAAGGGCGGCTCGAGATCACCGACGATCTCGACCGAGCTGTCGACGGCGCCGACTTCGTCCTGATCCAGATCCGGCGTCGGCGGCCAGGAGGCTCGCCTCTCGGATGAGACCGTGCCACTTGCCTGCGGCTGCATCGGGCAGGAAACGACCGGCGCCGGTGGTCTCGGCAAGGCCCTGCGCACCGTTCCGGTCGTGCTCGGGATCGCCGACCGCGTGCGAGAACGTGCGGCGGACGACGCCTGGATCGTCGACTTCACGAATCCGGTCGGCATCGTCACACGGTCGTTGCTCGATCACGGGCACCAAGCGGTCGGTCTCTGCAACGTCGCGATCGGCTTCCAGCGGAGCTTCGCGCGGATGCTCGGCGTCGACCCGAGCCGCGTCCAGGTCGATCAGGTCGGGCTGAATCATCTGTCGTGGGTCCGCCAGGTGCGGGTCGACGGTGAGGACGTGATCGCTGATCTCATGTCGGCGCACGGCGACGAGATCGCGCGGGACAGCGGGCTGTCACGGCGGCTGCTCGACGAGCTCGGCGTGATTCCCTCGTACTACCTGCACTACTTCTACTCGCACGACGCCGTGCTCGCGGAGCAGCTCGACGGCGTCCCTCGCGCGACGACGGTCGCCGAGATCGAGCGCGAGCTGCTGGAGATGTACCGCGATCCGAAGCTCGTCGAGAAACCGCCTCTGCTCGAGCAGCGGGGCGGTGCCTTCTACAGCGAGGCGGCGATCGGACTGGTCGGTGCGCTCGCCGCAGACACCGGCGAGCCTCAGGTCGTCGACGTGCGCAACAACGGGACCGATCGAGGGCCTCGCCGACGACGACGTGATCGAAGTGCTGGCCGAGGTCGGCGCACGCGGTGCGAAGCCGCTGCCGCAGGCGCCGGTCGCGCCGGAGCTGCTCGGGCTGATGCAACACGTCACCGCCTACGAGCAGCTTGCCGCGCAGGCGGCAGTCAGCGGCGACCCGGCGATCGCGCGCAAGGCGTTGCTGGCCCATCCGCTGATCGGCCAGCATCCGCTCTCCGAGGAGCTCGTCGACCGGCTGCTCGAAGCAGGCGCCGCGCACCTGCCGCAGTTCCACGCGGAGATCAGATGAGCAGTGCAGCCGTGCTCGCCGTCGACGGCGGGAACTCGAAGACGGATCTCGCGCTCGTGAACGCCGACGGCTCGGTGCTCGCCCTCGTTCGCGGTCCGCTCAGCTCGCCTCATCACCTCGGCGTCGATGGGTGCCTTGCTGGTGATGGAAGGACTATTGGCGGAGGCGGTGCGTGAAGCGAGGCTCGCTGACCATGCCGGCCGGATTGCGCGGGTCGCCGCGCTGTTGATGGCCGGAGTCGACTTTCCCGCGGAGGAGGAGGCAGTTCGAATCGCCGTCGAGCAGCGCGGCTGGGCGGGAGAGCGTTCACGTCGGCAACGACACCTTCGCCGTTCTGCGCGCGGGCACGGAGCGCGGGTGGGGCGTTGCGATCACATGCGGCGCCGGAATCAACTGCGTAGGTGTTGCGCCCGATGGAAGGCACGCACGGTTCCCGGCACTCGGCGCGATCACGGGCGACTGGGGAGGAGGCTACGACCTCGGCCTGGCGGCCGTGTCCGCCGCCGCGCGCGAGCGAAGACGGACGCGGCCCGCGGACGAGTCTCGAGCGGGCCGTTCCGGCGCACTTCGGCCTGACCACGCCGAGCGAGCTCGCAGAAGGAATTCACACCGGGCGCATCGAGCAACGCCGTGTCATCGAGCTCGCGCCGCTGGTGCTGGCGGAAGCCGTGGACGACGCGGTCGCGGCGGAGATCGTCGGCCACCTCGCGTCCGAGGTGGTCGCCCTCGCGCGGGTCGCGCTGACGCGACTCGAGCTCACCCAGGAACCGGTCGAGGTGCTGCTCGGCGGCGGTGTGTTGCAGGACGTCGACGGCGACCTGCTCGCAATGATCGACTCCAGGCTTGCGCGAAGTCGCCCCGAACGTCACCGTCAGGCCGACCGCGTCCGCCGCAATCGTCGGTGCCGCCCTGCTCGGGCTCGACGAGCTCGAGGCCGGCCGGGACGCGCAGGCGAGGCTTCGCGGTGAACTCGGGGCCGCGTTCTCCCGGCTGGAAGGAGTGGCAACGCGTTGGCTGAGGTTCGCTACGTCCAGGCAACGAGGCTCTACCCGGGAACGGACGCGCCTGCGGTCGATGCGCTCGACCTGGACGTCCACGACGGGAGTTCATGGTGCTCGTGGGACCAAGTCGGGGTCAGGCGAGGACGACAGCGCTCCGCATGCTCGCCGGTCTGGAAGAGGTCGGACGCGGGCGCGGTCTACATCGGCGCATCGCGATGTCAGCGACGTGCCGCCCAAGGACCGCGACGTCTCGATGGTGTTCCAGAACTATGCGCTCTACCCGTATCTCACCGTTGCCGCAAACATCGGTTTCCCCTTGCGGATCGCGAAAGTGAAGAAGGCCGAGCGTGGAAGCGCGTCAAGGAAGTCGCGAAGCTGCTCGGCCTCTCCGAGTACCTCGAGCGCAAGCCGGGCCAGCTGTCCGGAGGTCAGCGCCAAAGAGTCGCCATGGGCCGGGCGATCGTGCGCGTCCCCAGCGTCTTCCTGATGGACGAGCCACTGTCGAACCTCGACGCGAAGCTGCGCGTGCATCTGCGCGCCGACATCGCCGCTCTGCAGGCCGACTTCGGCATCACGACCGTGTACGTGACGCACGACCAGTCGGAGGCGATGACGCTGGGCCACCGCGTTGCCGTCCTGAACGAGGGCACATCTGCAGCAGTGCGGCCCGCCGCGGGGCTCTACGAGCGCCCGACGAACGTGTTCGTGGCCGGGGTTCGTCGGCTCCCCGTCGATGAACCTCTGCACGGTGCGGTGTCCAACGGCGCCGCATCGTTCGGCGGCGTGGACGTGCCGCTACCGCAGGGCGTCGCCGCCAACGGGCGAACGAGCCTCGTGATCGAGATGCGACCCGAGTCGCTCGAGGTCGCACCGGACGGCATTCCGGCGAAGGTCGACGTCGTGGAAGACATCGGCGCCGACGCGTTCGTGTTCTGCAGCGCCGAGCTCGGAGGCGATGACAAGCGAAACTCGTGGCGCGTTCCGAGTCGCGTAAGGCACCAAAGCAGGGCGACCGGCGTGACATTGCGGCCGCGCTCCGACGAGGCCCACCTCTTCGACCCGGCGAGCGGCGAGCGGCTGGAGCGCTGATGTCCGCCGCAACTGGGCCGCACGGTCCGGGCGAACTGTTCCTCGGGCGAGATCCGAGAGCAGCCGGAGGCGCTCCTGCGTCTGCTCGAGCAGGAGGCCGAGTTCGAGGCCGTCACGAAGGCGATGCGCGAGCGTCGTCCCGCGGTCGTCCGCCTGGTCGGGCCACGGCTCGTCCGACGCAGCCGCCTCCTACGGCGTGTACGCGTTCGGGCTCCTGCCGGGCTGGACTGCGATGCGGGACTCCATCTCGCTCACCGTCTACTACGACGCGAAGCTCGATCTCTCGGACTCGGTCGTCATCGCGCTCTCGCAGTCGGGCGAGACACCGGACGTCGTCGAGTACGTGAAGCGCGCGCGCGGAAAGGGAGCGTTCACGGTCGCAATCACGAACGGAGCCGAGTCGAGCCTTGCCGACGCGGCCGATGCGACTCTCGCGCTGGCGGCCGGCCCGGAGCGTGCCGTGGCCGCGTCGAAGACGTTCCTCAACACGCTGGCGGCCCTCGCGTGGGTGGCAGGCGGTGCGGCGGAGCGCGGGAGGCGAGATCGCGGAAGGGCTGCGCCGTGTCGCGGGTCAGCTGTCGGAGACGCTCGAGCCACTCGAGCAGAGCGGTCTCGAACGTCGCAATGGCGTTCGCGTACGTCGGGCGGATGTACGTGATCGGGCGGGGCATCGAGTTCGGCACAGCGCGCGAGGTCGCGCTGAAGCTGACCGAGACGTGCCGGGTCGCCGCCGAGCCACTCACGGCGACCGATCTGGCGCACGGCCCGATCGCGGCGCTCGACTCGATGTTCCCGGTCTGGACGATCGCCTCGCGGGACGAAAGCCTGCCGGCGGTACTCGAGGCCGCAGCGCGGGTGCGTGGAAGCGGGCGCGACGGTGGTGGCGAGCGGCAATGCCGCCCACGAGATCGAAGGCGCCGCGTACGCCCTGCCGGTGCCGGAACCGCCCCATCCGATCCTTTCTCCACTTCTCTCGGTCGTGCCGGGCCAGCTCTTTGCGGGCGCCTGGCGCATGCAAAGGGGCTCGATGCCGACTATCCCGTGGGCCTCAGCAAGGTCACCCGCGCGCGCTGACCGACTGACGAGGCCGAGCGTCGCTCAATCGGGTTAGCTCTTTGGGGGCTAGACACCGACTCCTGATCTGACGAAGTTGTGCGTGGAGAACTGCGGCACCATGACTATGCATGAGACCAGCCAAACGGCGTCGGCTTCGCCGACCGTCCCCCATTCAGCACCGCGGAGATGCGGAGCTATCCGCTTGGCACGCTCGTGCATCGCTCGGGCCTGATGCCGCTCGAGACCGTCAACCGCGCGCTCGCCGAAGCGGCGGAGAGCGGACGGCGGCTTGGAGAGGTCCTGCTCGACTACGGCTTGCCCGAGCGCGATCTGACCCGTCTGCTCGCAGCTCAGCACGGACAGGAGTTCGTCGACCTCACCGAGTACCCGATCGATCCTGAGGTCGCGCATCTGCTACCGCGCTCAGTCGCGGAGACGTACTGCGCCTTGCCGCTCAGCCGCGAGGGAGATTGCATTCTCGTCGCGGTGCCCGACGCCGACAACGCGTCGCATCTGATCAGGTTGCAGGACGCGCTGCACGGCCCGATCAGGCAGGTGACCGCCGCTCGCTCCGACATCAAGGACGCGATCGAGCGGGTGCACATCGAGCCGCAGGGAATGATCACGCGGATGGCTCTGGCCGAGGTCGGGGCCCAGGCGCGCTCCGAAGCCGGAGCCGACGACCATCTACCGCGTCGAAGTGACCCTCGAGAGCGGTGCGACGCTGCTGGTCGCGGAAGCGACAGATTTCGAGTACGCGAAGCAGCGTAGGCATGCGCGTGATCGACGAAGCCGAGGCCGGCGGAACCGTCGCCATCGGCGACGCGACGATCGACGGCCGGCAGGTCGTGTCGGTCGACGTCCTCGGCCGTAACGGCGCGTGAACTTCCGGTCGCCGCCGTCCGCGAGCTCATTTCGGCGGTGCGCAAGGACGGGACGCCGGTCGTACGCCTGACGTGCTCCGATTACGGGACAGAGTGGGTCGTCGCTGCCGACGTCTACCCGGTCGACGAGCTCACGGTGCAGCCCAGGAGCGCCGGGCCGTACGTGTTCGACACAGCGCCCAAGAGGCCCGAAGCTTTATCGAGAGCTCGCTCCTGCGCACTGCGGCGTCTCGGCTGCAGAGTCGCGTAAGCGCTTACCGCCTCGACTTCTGCCGCGTGACGGAGGCCATTTGCTTCCAGCGCTTCTTCCGCGCGATGCGAAGACGATCAGTGTCCGTGCGCGCGGCAATCGCCTCGAGCTCCCGTTGTCAAGCTTCCGCCAGGAACGCAATCGGTCGAGCTCGAGCGTGCCGTTGTCGACCGCGCCCAGGACTGCGCAGCCAGGCTCCGCTCATGGTCGTGCGCAATTCCGGAACTTGCATTCCAGCGCGAGCGCCTCGAGGTCCTCCGAACGCGGCACTAAGGTCGCCTTCCCAGAACTGAAGCTCGCGCAGGCCGGGCGTGTCGATCACCATGCCGCCGCCGGGTAGTTGGACGAGCTCACGGTGCGTGGTGGTGTGCCGCCCGGTTCCATCTGCTGCCACCTCACGCGTTGCCATTACCTCTTCCCCGGCGAGCCGGTTCAGCAGCGTCGACTTGCCGACGCCCGAAGAGCCGAGCAGGACGACCGTGCGACCGGGCTGCAGGTAAGGGTCGAGGGCCGCGAGCCCGTCACCTGTGACGTTCGAGATGGGATGGACCGGCACGCCGATCGCGACGGCTCTCGACTGCGAGCACCGACTCGGCGACATGCCGGAGAGATCGGCCTTCGTGAGGACGATGATCGGCTGGGCGCCGCTCTCCCACGCGATCGTGATGTACCGCTCGAGCCGGCGCAGGCTGAAGTCGTCGTCGAGGCCCGGCAAGCAGGAAGGCCGCGTCGACGTTCGCCGCGAGCACCTGCTCCGGTCGAAGTCATGGCCGGCGTTCTTGCGTGATGGACGCACTTCGCCGTGGTAAGGATCGACGCGATCGTCGCCGGTGGCGTCACCGCGACCCAGTCGCCGACGGCAGGCAGTTGCCCGCCCACCTCGTGGTGCGTAGAAGATGCGCCCGGCGGCGCGCGCTCGCACTTCGCCCTCTTCGGCGAGCGAGTGCGAAACTGCGCTGCGGTGTTGTGCGGCGATGCGGGCCGGAAACAAGTTGTCGTCTTGCAGTTGCTCGAATGCGGACGCCGGTTCGGCGTTCACCCGAGCGCGTCAAGAGCAGGCAAAGCGAGTCTCCTTTGTGAGTGAGTGAACGACAGAGATCCGCCGTAGCGGGCGGATCAGCTCCACGGACTCGCGCTAGTTGTGTCGGGTGCCGGCTAGACGACGAGCCGCGTGGCTCTTCGGAAGGAGGCAAGCGCAATCGTCATTTCGGTCGACCTCCTTATCGCCGGGAACGGCACTGACGGTAGCACGCGGTTACGGACAGCACCAGCGGCGGCGCGGCGTCAGGCTCCCGTCTACGCGAGAGAACTACGAGACTGGGAGCGCGGCAGGTCCCGGCGGGCGCAGCACGGCAGAACTGGTCCGTGATCTCGAGCTCCGGCGTCCGGAAGCGGAAGAGCGAGCCGGGCCGGCCGCCCGTAGGGCCTGATGCGCGCCGCTCGCCGGTCGGCTCGAGCACCCCGCGCCGCAGCAGCACACGCTGGAGGTTCGTCGCCGAGACGTCGTGTCCGAGCGCGGCTGCGTAGAGATCGCGCAGCTCCGAGATCGTGAACTCGCCGGGGGCGAGCGCGAAGCCGAGGTTGGTGTACGAGAGCTTCGCGCGCAGCCGCTCGCGTCCGGCGAGGACGATCGACGCATGGTCGAACGCCGGCGCGCGGAAGCGTCGTCGACCGGGTGCCAGTCGGTGTCGCCCGGTAAGGTCCGGATCGGCATCGCTGGGGACGAGCCGAGGTACGCCGTCGCGAGCTGCCACTCCTTCGGCGAGCGCTTCGGATCGCTCAGCGTCTCGAGCTGCTCGAGGTGCGACAGCTCACGCACGTCGACCTTCTCGGCGAGGTGGCGGCGGATCGACTCTTCGAGCGTGTCGTGCTCGGCGAGGTAGCCACCCGGCAGTGCCCAGCGACTCTGCGAACGGCGCCCGCGCACGTTGCCAGAGGCAGCGCCTGCAGCGCGCCGGTCGCACCTGGAGGACGACCGCGAGCGTGACGTGGGCGGGATAGGGTGCCGCGTGGTAGCGCTCCGCTCACAGTTTTCGCCCCATAGTCGCAAACCTTAGCGGAAAGGACAGGATGAACGACGATCGCTCGCACTTCTGCGGTCGTCCTCGCGCTCCTCGTCGCGCTGCCGGCTGCGGCGGCGACGGGAACGAGTCGTCCGCGAACGACGACCACTGCGGCGACGGGTGGCGGCAAGATGAAGATCGGCGCTGGTCACCGACGTCGGCGGGCTCAACGACCGCGGCTTCAACCATCTCTCGTACGTCGGGCTCTGCAGAGCGCAGCGCAGAAGCTCGGCATCCGACCAGCGGTCTACCGAGTCGAAGTCGCACCGCCGACTACGTCCCGAACCTCTCGACGTTCGCGCGTCAGGGCTACGACCTGACATCGGCGTCGGCTTCACCGAGAGCGACCGCCATCGACACCGTGGCCACGAACGTTCCCGCACATCGAAGTTCGCGATCGTCGACGTCGACCAGACGAGGAGCCGCACAAGCCCGCGAACGTCCTCGGCCTGCTCTTCCGCGAGCAGGAGGTCGGGCTACCTCGTCGGCTATCTCGCCGGGCTCGAGGAGAAGCGGCTGCCGGGCAAGGACGTGATCAGCTCGGTCGGCGGGCAGAAGCAGCCGCCCGTCGACCGCTTCATCGCCGGCTACCAGGCGGGCGCCGAGGCAGGCCGATCCCGGGATCACCGACGCTGAACGGCTACTCGCAGGACTTCGCCGACCAGGCGAAGTGCAAGGCAGATCGCGCTCAACCAGATCGAGCAGGGCGTCGGGCGTCGATCTTCCAGGTCGCCGGGCGGCTGTGGGCTCGGTGCGCTCGACGCGGCGCAGGAGAAAGGCGTCTGGGGGATCGGCGTCGACGCCGACCAGTCGTTCCTCGGCCCGCACATCCTGACGAGCGCGGTCGAAGCGGGTCGACACCGCCGTCTTCGATGCGATCAAGCTCGTCGTCGACGGCAAGTTCAAGGGCGGGAACATCGACGTTCGGCCTCAAGGACAACGGCGTCGGCCATCGGCAAGATCAGCGCAAAGGTGCCGAAGTCCGAAGTCGCGAAGGTGATGCAGATCCGGCGCCGACATCATCGCCGGCAAGATCAAAACATCCCGACCACGGTCGGGTAACGCCTGAGGGAGTACCAGCAACCAAAGGAGCTGGTTAGGACGGAGACGCGGGCAAAGCCCGCGTCTCTGCATGCGGCATCGCAAGCGACGCCGCGGAGGAGTTGGGTAATCCGAGCGGAACAGAGGTCTGCTGCGGACGGATGGTCCAACGGGCCTCCGTCGTAGCACTGCGGGAGACTGGTACTCCGTCGGCTCGTTCGGATAGCCGCGTCTGAACAACCAGGCCTGGAGATGCCTTCGCCGGCCTGCGTCGGCACGCCGAGCCGCTCTGCCACGAACGCCGTGTTCTGCAGCGCGTAGCACTCGGTCACGCCCTCGTCCTGGAACCCGCGCAGGTGGAACGCCTCGTGCGCAAGCGTGTGCGCGCGCCCAGCCGGCGTCGAACTGCTTGAAGCCGCAGTCGCCCCGGTCGATGCACGTGAAGTCGACGGCGTCGAGATGGCGAAGCGCCTTACGTCTGCGGGGAGAGATCCGTGTGGTTCGCCGGGCGTCCCGTGTCGTCGAACTGCACGCGTCCCGCTTCGCCTCGCACGTCGACAAGGCTTGCGAACAGCTTCGGGCAGCGGACTGCAGACCTGTCCGGCCGGCGAGATCGCTAGCGATCGCGGCCCAGCTGGCCCTGCTCGCGCACGCGCTCCTCGTGGCGCGCGAAGCCGAGCGCCCGCGAGGCCGCCCACGACAACGAGGATTGCAGCAATGGCCCGCACCGACAAAGGATCGGCAGCGCCTCGACAGCCTTGATCCCGACTTAGTGGCTCAGAGCCATCAAGCCCGTGAGTCAGCCGCCGGCCACCGCGCCGACGATCCGACCTCCGACCCCTCGGTCAGCGGCTCGTCGAGCAGGCGGCCGCCGCGGCGTCCACGCCGTCGACGTAGACGTTGACGAGCCGCCGCAGTTCGCCGCGACTCGTCGAAGAGAAGATTGGTGACCGGAAGCTCGTGCAGGGCCTCGCCGACGGTCGCTCGCATCGAGCTCGAACCGCCTTCTGCCCGCCCGCCTCCGCGGCGAGCGTTCCCGGCAGGAGGATCGACCGCCACGTCAGATGTGCGCGCGCTTCGACGGAGAGGATCGGCGGCAGGATCGCGCACCGCCTCGATCCACTCGCCGCCGCCGGCGGAGCAGTCCAACACGGAGCCGCTCTGCGTTCCGAAGTACAGCCCGCCGTCGTCGTAAGCGCGAAGCCCTCTCGCAGCACCGCGGCCCAGGCGCGTTCTGGGGAGCCCGTTCGGCGAGTGAGCTGCCACGAAGCGCCGCCGTCGCCGGTCCGGTAGACGCCGAGCCGGCCGTCGGGCGTGAAGTGTTGCTCGCCCGACACCTCCGGGATCACGTAGGCGACGTCCGGGTCCGCCGCGTCGAGCGCGAGCTCGGAAACCGAAGTCGGACGGGCAGCCCGTTTCCGTCGAGCCGCTCCCAGTTGTCGCCTCGGTCGTCCGAGCGATAGACGCCGCAGTGGTTCTGCTGCCACAGCTCGGTCCGGGTCGCGCCGGGTGCACGAGCAGCTTGTTGCACGCACTGGCCGACCTCCGGATACTTCTCCGGATGAAAGTCGCGCTGCGACGTCCTTGTTGATCGGCGTCCAGGTCTCGCCGCCGTCGTCGCTGCGGAATAGCGCCCGCCGCCGAGATCGCGATGTAGCATCGTCGCGTCCGACCGACCTGGATCGAGTGGCAGCACATGCCCGCCTGCGCCGGGCTGCCACTTCTCCGCGCGTCGGGTGCTCGAGAAGGCCGACGGTTCACTTCCCAGGTGTTACCGCCGTCGTCCGACCGAAACAGCACACCCGGGGTCGCCACCGAGCCATGAGCTCCGAGCTCTTTGCCGGGCTCGACGTGCCAGGTCGCGTTGAGCTTGAGGCCCGACTCTCCTCGGAGAGGCCGATCTCCTCCGGCGCGCTCCCAGTTCTCGGCCGAGGTCGCGTCGAGCGGTGCACGGTCCCGCCGTAGATGTAGCTGTTCGTCGCCGCGTACAGAACGCCGTCGCGCGGATCGACGATCGCGTGGTACACCGGCCAGCCCGGTAGCAGCGGGCCCTCCAGCTCCCACGTCCTGGCGAGTCGTCGTCGCTGCGGAGGAGGAACAACCCCTTCCTGGTGCCGACGGGTAAGAGCACGGCCATCGGGAAGACGCTAACGGGTGGCGTCGTTGTCAGTCAAAACAACCGGAGGTGAGGGATGGCAAAGCTCGGGGAGAAGCCACGCGAGGTTCCTGGACGAGAGTCCATACGTCGGAGTCGTGACAACTCTGCGGGCGCGGATGGCTCGCCGCATTCGACGATTGTCTGGGTCGACGTCGAGGGCGACAAGGTCTCGTTCAACACGGCCCGAGGCCGGGCGAAGCGACAGCATCTGGAGCACGATCCACGTGCCTCGCTGCTGATGGTCGACCCGAACGACGCCTTCAAGTGGGTCGCCGTGAGCGGTCCGGCCGAGTTGACCGAAGAGGGCGCAGACGCCCAGATCGACAAGCTCGCGAAGAAGTACCTCGGCAAGGACGAGTATCCGTGGCGGAACCCGGCGGAGACGCGGGTCAAGGTGCTGATCGAGCCCGAGAAGGTCGACGCCACAGGCTTCGACGAGTAGAGGCTCCGTAAGATCGATGGATGACCGTCGCTCGCCTTCGGCTCGCTCCCGTGAGGGAAACCATGTTTCCCTCACGAGCTCCCTTCTTTAGGTGTCGCTCGGCCCCCGCGCCCGCTGAGATCGCCGCGTGGGCCGAGGAGAACACGAGCGGGAAACCTCACGGTTTCCCCCGATGCCTTCCCTCGCTCATTGGGCAGCCGTCTGCCCAATGAGCGTCGAGCAGACGAGAGAACGCCTTCGTGCTGAGAAGACCGTCCCCGGTCTGCTCGGCGCGACTGCGCGCGCCTATGTCGAGCTACTCGACGCGCCGGCTTGCACGATCTCCCGCGTGATCGGCGACCTCCTTGTCGATCTGAATCAGCATCAGAAGGATGGGGGCCGCCCGCATCGCCTCGGCCATGGGTATCTGATCTCGGACTATCCACTGACCCGCGCGGTGATCGAGGAGCGGCGGCCTCAGACGGTGTCCCAGGACGATCCCGAGCCCGACGAGAACGAGCTGAGACTGCTGAATGAGCTGGGTTACGACGCGCTCCTGATGGTGGCGATCGAAGGCGGAGACGGGGCGTGGGGGCTCGTCGAGGTGTACGGCGAGAAGGGACGCCGCTTCAAGGACGAGGAAGTTGAGCTGGCGCAGGACCTCGCGGGCGAGGTGGGGGAAATCCTGAAGCAGCTCGAGCGGCCGAGCGCGCTAGCCCCGTCGTGCACGTGACGATCTGCGACGTGGGACCGCGCTGATCGGTCTCCAGAACGAGCCGGAGACGCTCGACCCGGCGGTGCGCGCGGAATTCGTCAACAGGCTTGCCGCCGCAGGGCTGCCGCGCATCGAGGCCGCGAGCTTCGTCCGTGCGGACGCGGTGCCGCAGATGGCGGGCGCCGAAGAGGTCGTCGCCGGAATCGAGCGTCGTGATGGAACCGAGTACTCGGGTCTGGCGCTGAACGAGAAGGGTTACGACCGGCTGGCCGCGGCCGGTCTCGACCGCGTCAACTTCTCGCTTGCAGCGACGGACAGCTTCAGCAGACGGAACGCGAACCAATCCGTCGAGGAGGCGACGGCCACAGCGGCAGCTGTGATCGAGCGAGCCGAGCTACCTGTGACGCTGACGATCAGCGTTGCCTTCGGCTGTCCTTTCGAAGGTCGCGTCGATCCGGGCGTGGTCGCTGATCTGGCTGCGCGTTTTCCTTCCGCCGAAGTCGTGCTGGCGGACACCGATCGGCGTCGCCACACCCGTCAGGTGCGCGACCTCGTTGCGCGCACGAACGCGCCGGGGTTGCACCTGCACAACACGCGCAACACTGGCTACGCGAATGCGGTCGCCGGACTCGAGGCCGGCGCGACGCTCCTCGACTCCTCCTGTGGCGGCCTCGGTGGTTGTCCCTTTCGCGCCGCGCGCCACCGGGAACATCGCGACGGAAGACTTGGCCTACCTGCTTGAAGGCGAGGGGATCGAGACCGGCGTGAACCTCGACGCCCTCATCGAGACCTCGGTGTGGCTGGAGGGTGTCCTCGGACGCAGACTCGAGGGGCAGGTTTACCGCGCAGGTGCGTGGGCCGGTGGAACGACTCGCATTCCGTCACGGAGTCGACTGGACGCGCCGGATCGTGCCCCTCTGCGGCAAGCGCCCCGAGCTCGGCGTCGCCGTGGCCGAGGTCACGCAGGATCTCGTCCGGTGTGCTCGCCGAGTCGCGGCGGCCGCCGCTGGTGGCGGACGCGCTGCCCGTCGATCGATAGCGGTAGGGCCATCGTCGGCTCGGGCATGGGCTGGATCAATCCCAGCGCGGCGGTCTGCTCGTGCTGCGCTACCTCGCGTACGTCGTTGACGGGCGCTGCGGGAACACCCGCCCGTTCGAGGCGGGCGAGCACGTTGGACGAGCCGCGTCGCCGCCGAGCCTCTCCTGAATCAATTCTGCGAGCTCGTCACGTCGCGCTACCCGATCCGGATTCGGTCGCGAAGCGCGGGTCGGCGGCAAGCTCGGGGACGTCGAGCGCGCTCGCAGAGGCGCGCGAACAGCCCGTCGTTGCCTGCGGCAATCATCAGGTCGCCGTCACTCGTGTGGAACACCTGGTACGGCGCGATCAGTGGAGAGGCCGACCCGTGGCGGCCTGGGACGGGCCGCTCGCGAGGTGCGCAGTGAGCTGGTACGGCAGCAGTCCCACCGCCGTCTCGAACAGCGGGAGACGTCGACCTTGTGGCCGCCGCCGGCGCAACAGGGCTGCGAGGATCCCGAGCGCCGCCCACATCCCCGTTCCCTGGTCGATGATCGACGCGCCGACGCGCACGCCCGGCCGGTCGGGCTCGCTCGGTCACGCTCATGATGTCCGCCGAATGCCTGCAGCAACGGGGTCGTAACCCGGGCGCTCGCGCAATGGGCCCGCGCGTCCGAATGCGCCGATGTCGCAATACGTCAGGCGAGGGTTCCTGCGCGCGGAGCTCGTCCGGGCCAAGGCCGAGCCGGTCGCGGTTCCGGGTCGCAGGCTCTGTAGGAAGACGTCCGCGCGATCCACGAGCCGCAGCAGCACCTCGCGGCCCCGTTTGATGTCGAGTGCGAGCGAGCGCTTGTTCAGGTTCGCCGCATAGAACATCACGCTCGAGCCTTCGAAGAATGCGGGACCCCACGCGCGCGCTTCGTCGCCGCGTTCCGGATGCTCGACCTTGACGACGTCGGCGCCGAGCGCACCGAGGATCTCCGTACAGTAGGGGCCCGCCAGCGAGCTCGTCACGTCGACGACCCGCACTCCTTCGAGCGGCAGGAAAGCTGTGGCCATACGCGCGCGACCATACGAGAAGCAGCTGCGGAAGGGGCGCTGACGCTGCTCGGCTCGCTCCAGGGCCTGATCGACATGCTGACCGGATCGCTGCTGGACGTACCCACTGCTCTTCGGGATCTGCGCAGGCGACGCGCTCATCCCGGCGTTTCCCAGTGAGACGGCGGTGATCGTCTGCGGCATCCAGGCGGCCCGCGGCCAGTTGTCGCTGGAGTGGGTGATCGTCGTGCGCGGCCGCAGGCGCGTTCGCCGGCGACAACGCGTCCTACGCGGTCGGCCACTGGCTCGGCACGCCGGCGGTGAAGCGGTTCTTCAGCGGGGAGGTTGCGCAGGGCAGGCGTCGACTGGGCGCGGAACTTCCTCGAGGAACGCGGCAGCTATGTCCTGATCGTGGCGCGGTTCATCCCAGGCGGCCGCACCGCGGCGACCTTTACGGCCGGGTTGGTGCACCTTCGCTGGCTGACGCGGTTCGCGCCGTACGTCTTCGTCGCGGCGATCCTGTGGTCGCGTCTACGCGGCGCTGCTCGGCTATCTCGGCGGAGCATTCTTCAAAGATCAGCCGATCTACGCCCTGCTGCTCGCCTTCGGGATTGCAGCGCTGGTGACAGTGAGCGTCGAGGGCTGGCGCCGCTTTCCGCAAGTGGACCTCCAGCTACGGTTCTTGCGTGAACCGTCTCGCTCAGGAGACGAGCCCCTACCTCCTCCAGCACGCCGACAACCCGGTGGACTGGTATCCGTGGGGATGAAGACGCCTCGCGCGCGCCAGAGACGAAGACAGGCCGATCCTGCTCTCGGTCGGCTACGCCGCCTGCCACTGGTGCCACGTGATGGAGCACGAGTCGTTCGAGGACGAGGAGACCGCGGCGCTGATGAACGAGCACTTCGTCCGCGGTCAAGGTCGACCGCGAGGAGCGGCCGGACGTCGACTCCGTCTACATGGACGCCGTCGTCTCGCTGACCGGCCACGGCGGCTGGCCGATGACGGTGTTCCTCACGCCCGACGGGCGAGCCGTTCTTCGGCGGCACGTACTTCCCGCCCGAGCCGCGTCACGGCCTGCCGAGCTTCAGGCAGTTGCTGCAGGCGATCGCCGATGCGTAGCGCGAGCGGCGCGCGGACATCGAGCGCGCATGCCGGCGCGATCACCGACGCAGTTCGCGCGCGGCCGGCGCGAGCCGTCGCGCGAGCCGCTGACCGGCCTCGCTCCTGTCGGACGCGGTGCGCGGGCTGCGGCAGCAGCTTCGATCCGGTCTGGGGCGGCTTCGGCAGCGCGCCGAAGTTTCCGCCGGCGTCGACGCTCGAGTTCCTGCTGCGCGCGCGGCGAGCTCGAGCCGGCGACGAAGACGCTGGACGCGATGGCGCTCGGCGGGATGTACGACCTCGTCGGCGGCGGCTTCCACCGCTACTCGGTCGACGCGCGCGTGGCTCGTGCCGCACTTCGAGAAGATGCTGTACGACAACGCGCTGCTCGTCCCGCGTACCTGCACGGCTGGCTCGTGACCGGGAAGCGAGCGCTACCGCGAGGTCGTCGAGGAGACGGTCGACGTACATGCTGCGCGAGCTGCGTGCTGCCCGAAGGCGGCTTCGCCTCGGCGCAGGACGCCGACACGGACGGCGTCGAGGGACTGACGTACACGTGGACGCGGGCCGACGACGTCCCCGCGAGCTCCTGCAGCCGTTCGAGCACGGTCGCTTCATCATTCGCGGCGAGCTCGACTCCGAGACGCGTGGGCGCGGCTCTTCGAGGAGCGCGAGCTGCGGCCGAAGCCGCTGCGCGACGACAAGGCGATCGCTTCCTGGAACGGCCTTGCGCTCGCCGCGCTCGCGGAGTCGGGCCGCCGACTCGAACGAGCACGACTGGCTCGAGGCGGCGCGTGCGTCTCGCGGAGTTCCTGCTCGGCCCGCTCTCGACCCCGGAAGGCCGGCTCTTCCGCAGCTGGCGCGCGGGCGTGGCGAAGCACGCGGGCGTGCTCGAGGACTACGCAGACGTGGCCAACGGCCTCTACGAGCTGCACGTCGCAACCGGCGAGCTGCGCTGGCTCGAAGAGTCGCGCCGGCTCGCGATCCTCGCCGTCGCGTTGTTCGGCGACGACGAGCGCGGCGGCTTCTTCCTGACGCCCGAGCGACGGCGAGCAGCTCGTCAGCGCGCAAGAAGGACTTCGACGACCACCCGACGCCGTCGGGCAACTCGATGCTCGCGTACGTGCTGCTGCGCCTCGCGCGCATCTGTGGCGGCGACCAGAGCTGGAGCGCCGGGCGGTCGGCGTCTTCCGCTTCGTCGCTGCGCCTGCTGCCGCAGGCGCCGTCGGCGTTCGGCCACGCCTTGAACGCCCTCGATCTCCATTTCTCGCCCGCCCCGCGAGCTGGCGGTGATCGGCGGGCCGGACACCGAGCGTCGCGCGCGCCGCGCTCGCCCCTTCGACCCGAATGCGGTCGTCGCGTTCGGCCCGAGCGAGGACGTCCCGCTGCTGCGGGAAAGGACCTCGTCGACGGGCGTCCCGCGGTCTACATCTGTCAGAACTTCGCCTGCCGTGGCGCGCCGATCACGCAGCCCGCAGATCTTGTCAGCGCGACCGGAGGGGCATAGGCTCGAACGCAAATCAGCGACGTTGCGAAAGGGAGCCACCTATGCGCATCCAGTCCTCCGTCACCGCCATCTCGTGGATTCCGTCGGAGGCAGTCGAAGCGGCTGCCGAAGCTGCCGTTCACGATGGGTGTCGCGCACTACGACTCACCCACCGCCCGACCGCATCGACCACCTCGACAACCATGCACCGCGCCGACCTCTTCCGCGAGGCGAACGAGCTGCATGCGTGGATCGAGGTCGAGGACGGCAAGATCACCGACTACGGTCAGACGGGCGGTGGCCGCATCGGACTGACCAGGCTCAAGCTGGGGCCGAAGGAGATCGCCGTCCCCGCCGTTGCGCATGCCGACGCTCCAGAACGCCGAGGTCGGTGACGGCTGGGTGCGTTTCACGCAAACCGCAGGTGGTCGCACCGGGATGCCGGCGCCCAGAAGCGTGCGCGGCAAGCCGTACTTCCAGATCAACTCGGCGATCGCGTGGACGACCCTTGCGCTCACGATTCACGCAGACGGCACCTCCGAGCACGAGCTCGTCGGCGCCAGCCCTTCCCGCGCCACTGGATCTACGACGAGGATGGGAGCGCTCGTCCAGAAGAGCGGCAGCGATCGACTTCGACAAGTGGTACCGCGAGGCGCACGAGGCAGAACACCCCCTGGGGCGAACGAAGACTCCCCAGCGGTCGTCACCGCCGTCGAGACCGCGGTGGAGCGCGAGCTCTCGCTGGAGATCATGGGCGGCGACGGCAACGCCGCGCCCGACAGTCCGTTTCCGCGGGCGACGTCCTCGTCGAGCAGGGGGAAACGAGTGACGGTTCTCCGCTCGTCTACCTCGTGCTCGACGGAGTGCTCGAGGTGGTCGTCGACGGTGAGGTGGTCGGAGAGCTCGGCCCAGGGTGCGATCGTCGGCGAGCGCGCGCAGATCGAGGATGGGACTGCGAACGGCGACGCTGCGCGCGAAGATGCCGCGGGCAAAGTCGTCGGCATTCCCGGCGAAGAGTTGAACCGCAGAGGCGCTCGAGCAGGTCGCCGCGGGACATCGGCGCGAGGATGACTAGGCGCGCGCTTGAGAAAGAGTGAGGCGCTGCCGCGACTGTGACTTCTAGCAGGTCGACAACCGCGGAGGCGCGCCCCTCAAGCTGAGACAGACCAGCGGCGCGGGCGAAACCCTGCACTGAGTTCTCTAGGCGATCTCTCGGACCTCGGCGTTCGGAATCGCCGCGATCAGTGCTTCGGTGGCGACCGGGAAGACCGCGTGCGGAGTCCCGCCTGCGCACCAGACCGTCTCGAACCGTCGCAGCGAGGCATCGACGACTGTGCGCACCGGCCGGTCATGGCCGAGCGGCGGCACCCTCCGATGGCGTAGCCCGTCGCCTCGCGCACCTCGTCGCCCTTGGCTTGCCGTACTCCGGCGCCGAGCTTGTCCGTGTCCACCCGCCGGTCGCCGGCGCACAGACACAGAAGCGGTGACTCCTGGTCGCACGAACACGAGCGACTTGACGATCTGTCCGACCTCGACGCCGACCGCGGCCGCCGCCTCCTGGGCGGTCCGGGTGGAGTCGGCGAGCTCCGAACCTCGACATCGAGGCCGAGCTCCCGGAGGCGTGCCTGGAAACGCTCTGCTGTTGGGTGCATGCCACGCAATCACAGGCGCCGGTCTCGGCGGCGCCGCATGAGACGCGGCGAGTCGATTCACTCCCTGAACCTCCGCGGCGCTTCGCCGTAGGCTATGGCGCTCTTGCCCCTCCTCGAGGTCGACAACGTCTCGAAGGCGTTTCGGCGGCATCGTCGCGCTCGATGCCGTCTCCTTCACCGCCGAGGCGGGGAGATCGTCGGGCTGATCGGGCCGAACGGCGCCGGCAAGACGACGGCGTTCAACGTGATCACGCGCCTCTACCACGCCCGACGAGGGTGACGTTCGCTTCGACGGCGAGACCTCCTCGAGACGCCGCCGACCGCGGTCATCCAGCGCGGAATCGCGCGCACGTTCCAGAACGTCGAGCTCTTCCGCGGGATGACGGTGCTCGACAACGTCAGGCGTCGGCGCACACGCTCGACGCAGGCGAGCAGCGCGCCGCGAAGACGTCCTCTTCTACGTGAACCTCCACTCCGTTCGGCTATCGCTCGCCCCTGGAGCTCCCGTACGCGACGCAGAAGCGCGTCGAGCTCGCGCGCGCGCTCGCCTCGGGCCCGCAGCTGCTGCTGCTCGACGAGCCGGCAGGCGGGCTCAGTCACGAGGAGGTCGAGCGAGCTCGGCGACGTTCATCGCGCGACTGCGCGACGACTTCGAGCTGACGATCCTGCTCGTCGAGCACCACATGGGGCTGGTCATGAGCGTCGCCGACCGCGTGCACGTGCTCGACTTCGGCAGGAAGATCGCCGAAGGCACCCGACCGAGGTGCAGGCGAACCCTGCAGTCATCGAGGCGTACCTGGGGACGCAGTCGTCGAGATCGAGGCGTACCTGGCGCCACTGCTGCGAGCTCGACGACGTCGAGGCGCGCTACGGCCCGGTGCAGGCGCTGCACGGCGTGCTCGCTCGCAGGTCGGCGACGGCGAGCTGGTCGCGCGTGCTCGGCGCGAACGGTGCGGGAAGACGACGACGCTGCGCGCGATCTCCGGCACGGTGCGCCGCAGCGGCGACGTCGTGCTTCGCCGGAAAGAAGCTCCGCGCCGTCCGGATGCGACGGCGCGCGCGGCGATCGCGCACGTTCCCGAGGGCCGCGGCACCTTCAGCGAGCTCTCGGTCTGGGAGAACTCTGCGCCTGGGCGCCTATGCGCGCCGCGCAAACGCTCAAGACGGAGGCGCAGCGTGCTCGACAAGTTCTTCCCGCGGCTGGAAGACCGGCGCAACCAGCAGGCCGGCACGCTCTCCGGCGGCGAGCAGCAGATGCTCGCGCTCGGCCGCGCGATCATGGCGCAGGCCGAAGCTGCTGCTTGCTCGACGAGCCGTCGCTCGGCCTTGCTCCGATCGGTCGTCAACGAGATCTTCGAGCGTCCTCGACGCGCTGAACGAGACGCGAGGGCCTGACGGTGCTCGTCGTCGAGCAGAACGCGAACCTCGCGCTCAGCGTCGCGCAGCGCGCCTACGTGCTCGAGGTCGGCAGTCGTCGTCGTCGAGGGCACGAGCGACGAGCTGCGTGCGAACGAATCCGTCCGCAAGTCGTACCTCGGCTACTGATGCTCGTCTACGCTCTTCACCTGGACGGAGTTCGCGCAGCAGCTCGCGGCGGGCATTCGCGAAGGCGCGATCTACGCGGGCCTCGCGCTCGCGATCGTGATCATCTATCGCACCGACGCGGCGTCATCAACTTCGCGCAGGGCGAGATGGCGACGTTCACGACGTTCATCGCCTGGTCGCTGATGAACCACGGGCTCGTCGTTCTGGATCGGCGCTTCCCATCGTGCTCGCGATCGCCTTCGTGGGCGGTGTGGCGATCGAGCGCGTCGTGATCCGACCGGTCGAGGATGCGCCCGTCGCTGACCATCGTGATCGCTGACGTCTCGGTCTCGCGTCGCTCCTCAACGGCCTCGATGAGCGTGGATCTGGGGCGGCGCGAACCGGCAGTTCCGCGGCCCGTTCTCCACGCGGACGATCGACGTCGCGCGGCGTCCCGATCAGCGTTCAGGACATCGGAATCGTTCGGCGTATCCATCGGGCCGTCGTCGTTCTGCTGGCGCTGTTCTTCCGCTTCACGAAGCTCGGGCTGGCGCTGCGCGCGGCTGCCGTCAACCCGATTCGTCGCGGCTCGTCGGCATTCGCGTCGGCTGGATGCTCGCGCTCGGCTGGGGACTCGCCGCGGTGCTCGGCGCGGTCGCGGGATGATGATCGCCCCGGTCGTCTTCCTCGACCCGAACATGATGCAGACGATCCTGCTCTACGCGTTCGCCGGCGGCGGTGCTCGGTGGACTCGACAGCCCGATCGGCGCGCGTCGTCGGCGGGATCTTGCTCGGCGTCACGCATCACGCTTGCTCGGCCGCTACGTCGGCTTCATCGGCTCGACGTTGAAGCTGCCGACGCGCGCTGCATGCTCATCCTCGTCCTGCTGCTCGTCGCGTCCCGGCGGGCTCTTCGGTCGGGTGGCGGTGGGACGCGTATGAGAAGCCAGGCTCTGTGCTCGAGCTCTGTCGGCTTCGCGGTGCTCGCTCTGATCGTCGCGGCCCTGCCGCGCTTCATCAGCGACTTCCGGGCCCGCGAGCTCTGCGATCGTCGGCATGTACTTCATCGCGCTGCTCGGCCTGTCGATCCTCACCGGCTACAGCGGCCAGATCTCGCTCGGCCACGGCGCGTTCATGGCGATCGGCGGCTACACCACGGCGATTCTCAGCGTCGACGGGATCTACGGGCATCAGATCCGGGATCTCTGGACGATCCCCATCGCCGGCGTGATCGCCGGCGTCGCGCGGACTGCTCGTCGGGCTGCCGGCGCTCCGCCTCTCGGGCTCTCTATCTCGCGCTGATCACCTTCGGCATCGCGGTGTCGTTCCCGCAGTTGCCGAAGAAGTTCGACCATCTCTTCGGCGGTACGACCGGCAAGATCCTCTAACCTCGCCAAGCCGCCTTTCGGGCTCTCGACCACGACGAACAACTGGATGTACTACCTCACCTGGGGCATCGCGCCTCGTCCTGCTCGTTGCGGCGTGGCTGCTGGTCGGAAGCAAGGCCGGGCGCGCGCTCAAGGCGATTCGCGACAGCGAGGTGGCGCCACCTCGTCGGGCATCAGCCTCGGCAGGTACAAGACGCTGGCCTTCGGGATCTCCGCGTTCTATGCAGGAGTTGCAGGCTCGCTGCACGCGATCGCCAACGCGTACGTCAACCCCGACGTGTTCCCGATCATCCTCTCCGTCTACCTCGTCGCCGGGCTGGCGGTGGGCGGCCTCGACTCCTCGTGGGGCTGATCGCGGGCGCCGGGCTCATCTACTTCCTGCAGAACCACGCCGACAGCGTGGCCGGCTGGATCAACCATCTGCCGGCGCTCAATCTCGACCCGAAGCAGCCGGGCATCCCGAGCATGGTCTTCGGCGTCGTGTTGATCGTCGTCATGCTCCTGCTGCCCACCGGGCGTAGGCGGCTTGTTGCGTCGCGTATTCGGGCCGCTAACAAGTCCGGCTATACACTCGGTCCCAGGTGGGAGTGGGCGCGAGGGTCATCTTTGTGTGCGCGATCGTCGCCGCGGTTGCCGTGACGTCGGCGGAGCGCGGCCGGTCGCCACTCCCGGCGTGCTCGGCCACCGAGATCCATCTCGGCTCGAGCGTTCCGCTGAGCGGCGAGGCGGCGATCGCCGGCAACGTCGCGCGCGGGATCGACGCGTACTTCAAGTACGTCAACGACAAGGGCGGCGTGTTCGGCCGCAAGATCACATTCACCTATCTCGACGACAGCTACGACCCGGGTCGCGCGGTCAACAACACGATCCGCCTCATTCAGCAGGAGCAGGTCTTCGCCGTGTTCAGCTCGCTCGGAACGAGCAACAACCTCGCGGTGCGCAAGCTGTTGAACGATGCGAAGGTGCCGCAGCTCTACGTCTCCTCGGGCGCGACCACCTTCGGGCGCGACTACAAGAAGTACCCGTGGACGATCGGTTACATCCCACCGTACTCCGAGAGAGGGTGAGCTCTACGGGCGCTACGTCGTCAAGAACGTGAAGAAGCCGAAGATCGCCGTCCTCTACCAGAACGACGACTACGGGCGCGATCTGCTCGCCGGCCTGAAGCGCGGGCTCGGGCTCGAAGACGAAGTCGATCGTCGCGAGCGTCGGCTACGACCCGACCTCGGCGGACGTCCAGCCGCAGGTGACGCAGCTCAAGGCCTCGAAGGCCAACGTCCTGATGGTCTTCGCCTTCCGGGAAGTTCTCGCTGCAGGCGTTCAACGCGGTCTCGCGGCCTCGGCGTGGAAGCCCCAGATCTTCGTCAACGACGTCTCGTCGGCGTCCGCGCTGATGGCGATCGTTCCCGCAGAAGGCTGCGAACGGATCGATCTCGATCGTGTTCGGCAAGGATCCCGCGTCGCCACTCTGGCGGTAACGACAAGGGCATCAAGCTCTTCCAGTCGATCCTCAAGAAGTACGGGTCGAGCGTCAACTCACGCGACCTGCAGGACGGCTACTTCACCGCAGGAATGGCGACCGCCTACACGATGGTCGAACACGCTCAAGAAGGCCGGCAAGAACCTGACCCGGCAGAGCGTGATGAACGCGGCCACGCACCTGAACGAGAGGGCAAATCCCTTCGTGCTGCCGGGCATCGTCATCCACACGACACCGTCGAGCCGGTTTCCGCTGACGCAGGTCCGGCTTCAGCGCTGGTCGAACAACAGCTGGCATCCCTTCGGCAAGCTGATCTCCGCCAAGCCGTAGTCTACTTAGCACAAGGCTCAGGCTGGGTGCCGACCATCGCTTCGAGGGCGCGGGTAGCGGTGACGGCGAAACGGAGCGACACGATTCCCGTGCGGCGCACGGTCAGCTCCGTCATGCCGTCGGGAGTCTCGCGTGAGGCAGCCCGCCCGCGTGTGCCAGTAGGGGCGTACGTCACGTTGAGCCGGTACGTGCCCTTGGCCGGGACGGCGAGCTTGATCGACGTGTACCCGAGCGCGAGGACGCGCGCCGGCGCCGTGATCAGCGGGCGCGGGGAGGAGACCTCGAAGATCGTGGTCGTCGCGGTCCGGTACACGGGCGACAGCCCCGAGCGGCCGCTTCTCAGCAGACGACGCCTCTGCCCGCGCAGCTGTAGTCGGGACGTGCCGACGTGAGGACGACATAGCGCACGCTGACCCGGCGCAGCCAGGCGACGTAGGCCTTGGCCCCGAACTCCCCGTACAGCACGCGATTCTGCGGGAAGTCCTCCTGGCGGAACCAGCCGCGCGCGAGCGGAATCCGCGCCCGGGCGAGAAAGTCCGCGGGCCAGTGTCCAGCCGTGTCGACCGCCTCCACGCGGTACGAAGGACGGAGGTGGCGCTTTCAGGTAGGTGATCGTCGGCGACCAGTACTCCGCGTGCGCGGCCGGGTCGTTGACGCCGTGCACGAAGCTGGCTGCAAGCGGGCGTGAGATTCCAGGAGAGCGCGAGCGTCAAACGCGACGGCGCAGAGGAAGCGCGGCTGCCAGCGCCGGAGCGAAAGCGTCAGGATCGCGAGCGGGGCGGCGACGGAAACGCAGGCGCGCGATGTTCTCGCCGACCGGTGACGAGATCGCGAAGGCGGCGGTGCAGGCGACGAAGTACACGACGTAGGTCCAGCGAAGCAGTCGCGCGCCGGCGACTCTCCAGGTCAGCGCCACTCCGAGTGAGACAGAACGTGCCCGCGGCGAGGAATTCCTCGGGGAGAACGGATAGCTGCCGCGTCCCGGAACATGCGCCGCATCAGGAACTCGAGCACTGCGATCGAGCCGATGGCCGCGGCAGGCGCGACGAACCGGCGAGGCTCGCCGCGGCCGTGGCGAGCGCCACAGCTGCCAGAGCAGCACGACGAGCAACAGGAAGGCGAGTGGGCTCGCGGCGAGGGTCAGGAGTGTGAGGCACGCAAACACCCAGCGGCGGTCGTGTTGCAACGACCAGAGCGCGAGCAAGGCGAGCGCCATCCCGAGCATGAACGGATACGCGGCGGAGACGACGAGCAGACGCCCAGACGAGCTGCGAACGCCCGGATCGTCCACCGGCTGTGCAACTCCCACTCGTGGCGCACGACAGCGGAGAACGCGACCACTGCGACCGTCACGCGTGAGAACGGCGAGCAGCTTGATGCCGATCGCGGCGGCAGCGGGGTAGTACAGGACGCTGTAGTTCACGAAGCTGTAGCGGCCCGCGTACCAGAAGTTGTTCCAGAGCACGAAGCCGTGCTCGATGAACAGCGTGCGCTGGTAGACGTGCGCGGCGAGATCCGGTTCCCGGGGGCCGAGCCAGACCAGTAGCGCAGCGAGGAGCCCTGCAGCGGCGGCCGGGCCGAGCAGATCGACGCGTGGGCGAAGCCAGACCGTTCGCATCAGCGCATGTTGCCGGTGTGCCCGAGGGAGTATCTCCCGGCTGCGGCCACGACGAGAGCCGTGAGGCTCGCGCCGACCGGGATCGCGCGCGATCAGCCTCCCCGTGCCGCGTGTCTGATCGCATAGACCACGGAGTTGTAGCGGCCGGACAACCAGAGCACCTTGCCGTTTGCAGAGACGTCGCCCATGTCCGGGCTGCCGCCGCCGGGAATGCGCCACTTGTGGATGACCTTGCGCGTGCGAAAGGAGATCACCGAGACGCTACCCTCGTTGCGGTTGGCGACATAGAGCACCCTTGCCGTTCCGTCCGACGACGAGAGCCGTGGGCGCCCGATCCGGTGTGAATGAAGCCGATCACCTTGAAGCGGGCCGGGTCGATCTCCCACACGCCGCCTGCAGCGAGGTCGGCGACATAGAACACCTTCTGCGTCGGGTGAGGAGCGGACGTCCTGCGGCACCGAGAATCTGCGCGGGAGCGTTCGAACGCCCAGGACGCGGAACCGGCGGACGTCGACCTTCAGCAGGCGGCCGGAGAACTCGCAGCTCGCGATCACGTAGCGGCCGTTCGGCGAGAAGTCCATGTGGTTGACGCCCGCGCAAGGGACGGTCAGCGCGCGCACGAGGTGGAAGGTGTGCGCGTTGCGAAAGTCCAGGCGATGCAGCCGTTCCGGCGACCACGATCGCGTACCTGCCGTCGATGGTGAAGTAGAGGTTGTAGGGGTCGTCGACGGCGAAACGGCTTTCCGGCCGGCCGGCGACCGGATCGATCGGCGTCAGCGTGTTGCCGACGTCGTCGCTGACGTAGAGCGTCTTCAGATCATGCGAAGGCGGTGACGTGCTGCGGGCAACGCGCCGACCGGAAAGTGGTCGACGACCTTGTAGTGTGCGCGGGTCGATCACGTCCACGGAGTCGCCGGCGCTGTTGGGGACGTAGACCCGACGCGGCCGTCGTGCGACGGCGCCGATCATCCTTGTGGTCGTGGGCGTAGAGGTCGAGCGGGAGCAATACGTAACC
>ERZ1370068.1975-contig-11936_pt1 | contig 48965 bp, 79 predicted proteins | sample MGYA00561227_ERZ1370068 | MGnify/ENA primary metagenome ERZ1370068 (study PRJEB38410, sample SAMEA6850437) | metagenome | study: Metagenomic assessment of the ecological functions of the soil: analysis of the soil microbiota associated with the... | reverse complement strand
TCGCACAACGTCGACTATCTGACGCTGCGCGCACTGGCATCGTTTCCGATTCCGGCAGGGCGCGGTCCTTGCGCTCTGATCGCGCGCGACGAGAGCTCAAGCTCGACGCGGTGACAGTTCGACAACGGCGGATGAAACTCCTGCCGCCGCGGTCCGTGCCGTACGACACGCTGATGTTTTGCGTCGGCAGCGTCAGCAACGATTTCGGCGCGTTCCCGGAGTCGCGGAACATGCGATCGCGCTCGATACGGCGGGCGACGCCGAGCGGTTTCACCGGTTGCTGCTCGCGGCGTGCGTGCGCGCCGATTCGCGCGCGCGCGTCCGGCGGGACCCCGGATCGTGAACATCGTCATCATCGGCGCCGGCGCGACCGGCGTCGAGCTCGCGGCCGAAATCCGGCAACGACGACGCGCGCATGCCGGCTACGGTCTCGACCACTTCGACACGGGACAGACATTCCGACTGACGCTGCTCGAAGGCCTCGCCGCGGTATCCCGCCGGCTGTTGTCCGAAAAGGTGGCGCGACGCCGCGACGGAATTGTTGCGCTCGTTGCGACGTCGACGGTGCGCGCCGAACGAGCGCGTGTCCAGTCGATCCGACGACGGCGTGCGCACCGCCGCCGGCGCGCTCCATCCGGCCGATCTCGTTGTTTGGGCGGCGGGCATTCAAGCGCCGGCATGGCATCGACAATCTCGACGGACTCGAAGTCAATCGCGCGTCATCAGCTCGTCGTCCGACGCCGACGCTGCAGCACGACGCGCGACATCGGACGTCGTTTGCACTCGGCGACTGCGCAGCGTGTCCATGGCCCGAGGCGGGGACGCGCCGGCGCGATGATGCCTCCGCGCGCGGGCCGCGCACCAGCAGGCGACGCTGCTCGTCAAATCAACGGCGCGCGAGTCGCGGACAGCCGTTACCCGAATTTCATTTCCGCGACTACGGCTCACTCGTGTCGCTGGGCGAGCTTTCCGCGGTCGGCAGTCTGATGGGGCGGCTGATCGGCGGCAGCATGTTGATCCAAGGCTTGATCGCGCGCTGGATGTACACGTCGCTCTACAAGTTGCACCAGGTCGCGATCTACGGCTATCTCCGCGTCGCGTCGACACCGTCGGGCGATTTCTGCGCCGGCGTCTCGAGCCGCGTCAAGCTGCATTGAAGTAAAGCGCCATGCCGATCGACCAGATATTTTCCGCCGCGGTGTTGCTCCTGCTCGTGATCGACCCATTCGGCAACGTGCCGGTGGTCGTGGCGGCGCTGATGCAGCGTGCCGCCCGCGCGCCGCGCCGCGAGTCGTGCTGCGCGAATGCGTCCGCCGCCTACATCGTCCTGCTCGTATTCATGCTAGGGGGCGCACGTTTCGCAAATGGATGCAGCTGTCCGGAAGTCGTCGCTCGCGATCGCCGGCGGGATCATCCTTTTCCTGATCGCGCTGCGGATGGTGTTTCGCGCACCCGGAGGGCATCTTCGGCGACTGCGCCCGACGCGGGAGCCGTTCATCGTCCCGCTGGCGGTGCCGGCGATCGCGGGTCCCTCGGCGCTGGCTGACGGTCAATGCTGATGGCGTCGCGCGATCCGGCCCATCTTCCGGCGTGGCTCGGCGCGTCACCGCGGCGATGATCGTCGCTGACGATCGTCATGCTCGCCGCACACAAGCTGCAGCGAGTGCTGGGCGAACGCGGGATGATGGCGGTCGAGCGGCTGATGGGGCTCGTGCTGACGGCGATCGCCGTGCAGATGCTGCTGGATGGCGTCGGCGCACTTCGTCGCGGGACTCGGGCGGTGACCGCGATGCCGAGACCCGATCCTCGTCGCGGAATAAACGGGTCGACGAGTCTGTTGGCTCTCGATCCACATCTCCAAGAGCGAGCGACGACCGACGGCGGACGATGAGGGAAAAGTACAGTGGACACCGCGATTGCGCTTGCATTGGCTCGACGGCGATCCTGATCGTCGCGAATCTCTTGCTGGGATTGTCGATGGTTGCGCTTCCGATCTCGCCGCGCAAAACTGCAGTGGTATCTCTGGCACAAATGGGTCGGCATCGACGGTGTTCCTTCCTGACCGGCGGCGCGGCTCGCTATGGCGCGCGATCCGTCCGCATCCGTCCCCGGTGCCCATGCCCGAATGGCAACGGCGCGGCAGCGGTCGTCGCGCACGGGTTGCTTTACATGCTGCTACTCGTCATACCCATCTCGGGCTGGCTCTACAGTTCGGCGACGGGCGTGCAGGTCGTCTATCTCGGTGTCCTCCCGCTTCCCGACCTCGTGCCGAAGGACAAGGCTTTGGCCGGCACGCTCAAGGCGGCGCATGTAACATTGAACTCGGTGCTGTTTTCGCTGGTCTGTGTGCATACCGCGGCCGCGCTCAGGCACCACTTCGTCGAACGCGATACCGTGCTGTCCCGAATGCTGCCGATCTCAAGCCCAAAGGAGTCGCCCGGATGAGGTTCTCGCTCTATGCGTCCGTGCTGGCGTTCGGCGTGCTCTCGCTGGCCGCCGAGCTGCGTCGAGCGCAGAAGGCGTGCGGGTCGACAAGAAAGCGAAATCCGCTTCGTATCGAAGCAAATGGGTGTCAATTTCGAGGGTCGCTTTCGGAAGTGGAAGGCCGATGTCGTATTTCTGCCGAACAATCTGGCCGCATCGAAAGCCGAATTCGACATCGACCTCGTCCAGCATCGACCTCGCGAGCGAAGACTCGGAATCGGAGGCCAAGGGTTCGGTCTGGTTCAACTCGGCGAAATTTCCGACTGCGCGTTTCGTCTCGACGTCGATCAAGAACGTGGGCGGAGACAAGTATGACGTCGCGGGCGGCTTTCGATGAAGGGCATCACCAAGGATGCCGTCGTGCCGATCGTGCCTCAAGAAGGATGCAAGTGGTGATCGCATCGCCGAGGGAACCTTCACGGTGAAGCGCCTCGACTACAAGATCGGCGAAGGATTGTGGGGCGACACGGACACCGTCGCCAACGAGGTCGTCGTGCGCGTCCGCATGTCGCTTGCGCCCGCGACTTGAAATCCGACTGCTGGACGAACTCAGGCGCCGAGTTGTTTTTGATCGGCGCGGCTATGCACGACGTCAATCAAGAAAAGGAGGGGACATTATGAACTTCGCGTGCTCATTGCCGGCATCGTGGCGATCGCCGCCGTTCCAGCGTTTGGCCAGGAGACTTATGTGATCGATCCCGTGCACTCGCAGCCGATGTGGGAGGCGCGCCATATCGGGATGGCGGTGCACCGCGGGAGCTTCGGCAAGGCGACCGGCAAGGTGATCCTCGACCGCGCCGCGAAAAAGGCTCGGTGGACGTCACGATCGACGCGACGTCGATCAAGACCTTCGACACCCGGCTCGATGCGATCGTGAAGGGCGAGCGGTTCTTCAATGTGGAAAAGTTTCCCACGATGACGTTCGTGTCGAGCAAGTTGACGTTCGACGGCGACCGCCCGGTCGCGGCGGATGGTGAATTGACGATGATGGGCGTGACCAAACCGGTCAACCTCAAGATCATCGATTTCGTCTGCGGAGAGAATCCGTTCAACAAGAAGGCGATGTGCGGCGCCGACGCGACGGCGACGATCAAGCGCTCCGATTTTGGACTGACCGATGGGCTCAAAATCGGAAACCCGAGCGATGAAATCAAACTGACGATTCCAGTCGAGGCCTGCAAGGGTAGTCAGCTCGCGCGAGGCACGGTGCGTCAACCCGGGACCAGGAAGCCTCCATCGCGGCGGACCGCGCCCGCCGTTTCGAGCGAGTTGACGAGCTTTCGAGCGAAGTCTCGGCAGGCGTTTCCCGGAAAAAGCGCGCGTTGAATTCGCGATAGATCTCGATCCGGTCCGACGTAGGCGGGCAGCTCGGCCAACAGCAGCCGCTGCCGGTCGAGCAGCGCGAACATCAGCACGACCTTGAGCGCATGACGAGCAAGCCGCGGTTGGATCAGCTTCGAACGCCGCCGTCCGCTTGAGCGCCCGCTCGACTGCTGGTGCGAATTCGGTGAACGGTTCGCCGTGGCCGGGAATCCACGATGCGGACGTCGAGCGTCGCCAGCATCTCGAGCGTCGCGCGCGTGGCGGGCAGCGCGGCGGGATCGATTTCTTCCGGCATCACGAAGCCGTAGCCGTTCTCCCACAGCGCGTCGCCCGAGATCAGGAATCGGTGCTCGGGGTTGTAGAACATGAGCGCGCGCATGTCGTGACCTGGCGCGGCGAGCGCCGCCATTCGAGATCGCCCCAGACGTACGCAGCGCCCGCGCGCAGCGTCTCTGTCGACGTCGAAGCGATCGGCGGACTGGTCCGCCATAGTCGAGCAGCAATGCGTCGTGTCCCAGCAAGCGACGAGCGGCGCTTCACCTTCCGGGACGGCGATCGAGCAGCCGTACGCGCGCGTCGACGCGGCGTTGCCGCCCATGTGGTCGGAGTGACAATGGGTGTTGACGATCCTCGCCAGCGCCGCCGCCATCCACGCCTTGGCGCGACGCCACCAGCGCGAGCGTCAGCGGCGCGTGACGAACGTAGCCGCTGTCCACGATGACGTTGCCGTCGCCACCCTTCAGAACGACATTGTTCGCCGACAGCCAGTCGCGGACGAAGACGCGCATCTGCGGCGGAAAGATGGGGCGGTTCACGCCGGCGTCAGCGTTGTTTCGGGCACGAGACGCAACAAGAAATCGCGCACGAGCGCGACGCGCTCATCGAGCGCGGGTGCCGCACGTTCGATGCGCACGCGGTCAGGCCCGGCGAAGCGGATCCGCCCGTCGCGCTGCACGAGAAGGATCAGCGCGCCGGGATCGAACGGTGGATGCTTGACGAACTGCAGCGTGGCGCGTTCCGGGCCGGCGTCGATCTTGACGACGCCTTTCGCGCTTGGCGACGAGCCGCAGCTTGATGGCATGCGATCAACGCCTGCACCGGCTCCGGCGCGCGGCCGAAGCGGTCGGCGAGCTCCTCGCTGCAACGAGATCGAGGTCCTCATCCGGTCTCGCAGCTGGCGAGGCGCTTGTACAAGCACGAGCCGCTCGTGCACGTCGCTGCAATAGGTTTCTGGCAGCACGCGCCGGCACGTGGAGGTTGATCTCGGTCGTCACGCCGAGCGGCTCGCGACAGATCGGGCTCGCGCCCGGATTTCAATGCCGACACCGCGCTCTGCAGCATGTCGGCGTAGAGCTGAAAGCCCACTTGCTGCATTTCGCCCGACTGCTCGTCGCCGAGCACCTCGCCGGCGCCGCGGATCTCGAGGTCGTGCATCGCGAGGTAGAAGCCGGAGCCCAAGTCTTCCATCATCTGTATCGCCTCGAGGCGTTTCTTCGCCTGCGCCGACAGCGCGTCCTCGGGCGGCGTCAGCAGGTACGCGTATGCCTGATGGTGCGAGCGTCCGACGCGGCCCGCGGAGCTGGTGCAGCTGCGCCGAGCCCGAATCGGTCGGCGCGGTCGATGATGATCGTGTTGGCGGTCGGAACGTCGATGCCCGTCTCGATGATCGTCGAGCAGACGAGCAGGTTGATCGCGCTGCGCGTAGAAGTCGCGCATCACGTGCTCGAGCTCGCGCTCGCCCATCTGGCCATGCGCGATGGCGATGCGCGCCTCGGGCAGCAGCTGACGCGAGGCGCTCCGCCGTCGTGCGTGATCGTGTCGATGTCGTTGTGCAGGAAATAGATCTGGCCGCCGCGCTTCAGCTCGCGCAGCGCGGCCTCGCGGGCAATGCCCATCGAAAACGGCGCGACGAACGTCTTGATCGCGAGTCGCCGCTGCGGCGCCGTGGCGATCACGGAGAAGTCGCGGATGCCTTCGAGCGACATCGCGAGCGTGCGCGGGATCGGCGTCGCGGTGAGCGTCAGCACGTCGACCTCGGCGCGCAGCCGCTTCAGCTGTTCCTTCTGCCGCACGCCGAAGCGATGTTCCTCGTCGATGATAACGAGGCCCAGGTTCTTGAACTTGACGTCGGGTTGGATCAGCTTGTGCGTGCCGATGACGAGATCGATGCGTCCCTGCCGCGAGGCCGTCCAAGCGCAGCCTTGGCTTCCTTCGCCGGAGCGAAACCGCGACAGCTCGGCCAAGCTTCACCGGCCACTCGGCGAAGCGGTCGGAGAAGACCTGGAAGTGCTGCTCGGCGAGCAGCGTCGTCGGCACCAGCACCGCGACCTGCCTGCCGTCGGCGAGCGCGACGAATGCAGCGCGCAGCGCGACTTCGGTCTTGCCGAAACCGACGTCGCCGCACACGAGCCGGTCCATCGGCTTGCCCGACGCGAGGTCGTCGATGACCGCGTCGATCGCCGCCTGCTGGTCCGGCGTTTCCTCGAAGGCGAAGCCTTCGGCGAACGCCTCGTAATCGTGCGGCTTGAACTGTGAACGCGTGGCCTTTGCGCGCCGCGCGCTGCGCGTAGATGTTGAGAAGCTCGGCTGCGGTGTCGTGCGCTTGCTGCGCCGCCTTGCTTCTTCGCCTTCTCCCATTGACCGCTGCCGAGCTCGTGCAGCGGCGCGGCATCGGGCGACGCGCCGCTGTAGCGGCCGATCAGATGCAAGCTCGACACCGGAACGTACAGCTTGGCGTCGTTGGCGTAGATCAGCTGCGAGGAACTCGGTCTCGCCCTCGCCGACATCCAGCGTGACGAGCCCCAGGTAGCGGCCGATTCCATGTTGTTCGTGGACGACCGGGTCGCCGATGCGCACTTCCGATAGATCGCGCACCATCGCGTCGACGTTCGATCGACGCACTGACGTCGCGCTTGCCGCGGCGGATGGCGTTCGCGTACAGCTCGGTCTCGGTAACGAAGGCGAGCCGCGCGGCAGGCCACACGAAGCCGGCGGCGAGCGGAGCAACTGACAAGCGCGAGCTCGCGCTTCGCCGGCGACTGAACGACGGCGAAGTCGTCGACCAACGCGGGTTGCATGCCGTACTCGGCGAAATACTGCTGCATCGTCTCGCGCCGGCCGGCGCTCTCGGCCGCGATCAGCACGCGGCCGTCGAACATCGCGATCGCGCGCTTGAGGGCGGTGAGCGGGTCGTCGGCGCGACGCTCGACTTGCACCGCAGGCAGTCGTCGCACCGGTGCGTCGACGTCCTCCGCGACGGTATCGGCAAGCGCGGAGATGCCGACGCGCGGAAAGGTTTGAGCACGCCGTTGAAGGTATCCACCGGCAAGAAAAGCTCGTGCGGCGGAAGCAGCGGTCGCGCCTTGTCACCGCGCATGAGCTTCCAGCGCGACTCCGTGTCCTGCCAAAAATGGTCGACGGCGCCGCGTACATCGCCATGCAACGCGACGACGCTATTCTCCGGCAAGTATTCGGCGAACGTCGCCAGTTGCATCGAAGAACAGCGGCAGGTAGTACTCGATGCCGCCGGGCACGACGCCGCTCGCTGATGTCCTTGTACAGCGGCGATCGGGAACGGGTCGCCTTCGAACACTTCGCGAAAGCGGGTGCGAAAGCGAGCGCGCCGCGTTTCGTCCAGCGGAAACTCGCGCGCGGGCAACAGTCGCACGTCGCGCACCGGATAGAGCGTCCGCTGCGAATCGACGTCGAACGTCTTGATCGTCTCGATCTCGTCCCCGAAGCGGTCGATGCGAAACGGCAGCGCCGAACCCATCGGAAACAGGTCGATCAGTCCGCCGCGAACGCTGAACTCGCCGGGCGCGACGACCTGCGGTCACGTGCGTATACCCAGCGAGGCCCAGTTGCGCGCGCAGGCTGTCGACGTCGAGCTTCTCGCCGGTTGTCAGGAAAAAAGTGTGCGCCGCGAGGTAGGAGCGTGGCGCCAGCCGGTAGAGCGCCGTTTGCGCCGGCGTCAGCACGACGTCGCACTCGCCGCGCGTCATGTGATAGAGCGTCGCGAGCCGCGCCGAGACCAGATCTTGATGCGGCGAGAAATGGTCGTACGGCAATGTCTCCCAATCGGGAAACGGTGCGATGCGAAGCGCGGGCGCGAACCACGCGATCTCCTCCGCCAGCCGTTGCGCGGCCAGCGCGTCGGCGCAAACGATCGCCAGCGTTCGCCGATCCTGCGCGCAGGTACACCGCGAGTTGCGCCAGCGCAAGCGCGTCGGCGGATCCGGGAAGCGCGGCGGATACGATTTGCCGGCCGGGGATCGGCACGCGCGGCGCGAGCGCCGGCAGCGTCGGAGAGTGACGACGCACGCGACGGAGGCGGCGGGAACCGGTTGGAGTGCGTCGATGGCCGCGGCCGTCGCGGCGATGGTGGAGGCCGGCGACATCAGAAGAGCGTGCAAGAGAAGCCTAAATTATACGCGCGCCGTTCCCTGGGGCGATGCGCTGCCGGGTTGGCGAGCCCCAATGCGCGTGCGATAATCGTGTGGATGAACATCGCTCGCGACAAGCGTACGCGCGGTGACGCGCGTCGTCGTTTTTGATGCTTACGCTGGCGCCGTTCTTCTGGGCGTGCAACTGGATCATCGGTCGTGGTTTGGCCAGCGAGGTCCCGCCGCTCGCGATGACGTTTTATCGCTGGCTGTTTGCGCTGCTGATACTGCTGCCGTTCGCGCTGCCCGGCTCGTGCGGGACTGGCAGCTCATCCGTTCGAACTGGAAGGCACTGCTGCTGTTGGGCACCGTCGGGATCGGCACGCACAACGCGCTTGCGTATCTTGGGCTCAACTACACGACGGCGACCAACGGCGTCATCCTGAACTCGTTCATTCCGGTGATGATCGTCGCGCTGTCGTGGATGTTTCTGCGCGAGCGACTGACGTCGGTGCAGCTCGCCGGCGTCGCGACGTCGCTTGCCGGCGTTTTGACGATCATTTCAGGCGGCTCGCTTGCAGCGCTCGCCGCCTTCCGGCCTAAACGGCGGCGATCTGCTCGTCATTCTCTCGATGGCCATGTGGTCGGTCTACACGATCTGCCTGCGCTGGCGAGCGCCGGGCCTCGATATGATCACGTTCTTGTTCGTGATCGCGTGCGTCGGTGAGGTCGTGGTATTTCCGTTCTATCTCGGCGAGGCGGTTTTCGGCCGGCCGATGGTGTGGACCTGGACGAGCTTTGCCGCGCTCGCCGGGGTCGCGCTTTTTTCGTCGGTCCTCGCGTACATTTTTTGGAACCGCGGCGTCCTGCAGGTCGGCGCGCCTGTCGCGGGCCTATTCGTGCATTTGATGCCAGTATTCGGCATCGTGCTAGCGTGGCTCGTGCTGGGCGAGAGACTCGCGCCCTTTCATCTGCTCGGCATTGCACTGATTCTGACCGGAATCACGATCACGAGCCGCAAGTCGCGCGCGGCGCTGCGCGGCGCCGGACCGAGGACTTCCGAACGAGCCTACGCCAGCACGCGCCCGTACTTGTCGTCGAAGCGCACGATGTCGTCCTCGCCGAGATAATCGCCACACTGCACTTCGATCATCACCAGCGATTCGGTGCCGGGATTCTCGAGGCGATGGCGCGTCTCCACCGGAATGTAGGTCGATTGGTTGGCACCGAGCTCGAACACGTCGTCGTCGCGCGTCACGCGCGCCGGCCGCTGACGACGACCCAATGCTCGCTGCGACGGTGGTGAAGTTGCAGCGATAGCGCGCCCGCCGGCCGGACTTCGATGCGCTTGATTTTGAATCCCGGGCCTCCTCGCAGCACCGTGTAGGCGCCCCAAGGCCGCGCTACGGTCCGGTGCAGCTTGTAGCGCCTCGTGACCGCGCGCCTTCAGCTCGCCGACGACGTCTTTGACGCGTTGCAGGTGATCGCGATGCGCGACCAGCACGGCGTCAGGCGTATCGATGATGACAAGATTCTCGACGCCGACGGTTGCGACTACCCGGCCCTCGGCGTGCACGTAAGTCCCGCGAGTCGGATGGCGACGCGTTCGCCGCTAACCGCGTTGCCCTCACCGTCGGCGGGTGTCAACGCGGCGACTGCTTGCCACGAGCCGACGTCGCTCCAGTCGAACCCACCGCGCACGACGGCGACTTCGCCCGCGGCCGCCGCTGCTCCATTACCGCATAGTCGATCGAGATGTCGGGCACGGCCGCGAACATCGCCGTATCGACCTCGAGCATCTTCGATGTGCCGCTGGCGGCGAACGAATTCGCCAAGGGTCGTGTGGCGGCGAGCACGCCCGGGGCGTGGCGCGCGAGCGCGTCGACGATCGCCGACTGGCGTGAACGCGAACATCCCGGAATTCTAAACGTAGTTGCCGGCGGCGAGATATTCGCGCGCGGTCAGCAGCGGGGGCTTTCGACGAAGCGGCGGACGCGAAACGCCGGCGGCGTCGCCGGGATCCATCGGCCTGATCGGCTCGCCACATTCAATGTAGCCGAAGCCAGTTTCCGCGTGCGTCGGCGCGATGCCGAACGTCACGAGGCATGCCCTTCTGCGCCAGCGCCGCGGCGCGCGCGACCGCGGCGGCAAACGCGCGCGAATCGCGGATCAAATGATCGGCGGGCAGCACGAGCAGCACCGCGTTGCCGAATCCTTGCGACTCGGCGAATAGCGCACCGCAGTGCAATGGCGGGCGCGGTGTTGCGGCCGAACGGCTCGAGCAGGAACGTGGTGCCCCCGGCGGGCTCGATGTCCACGCTTGCGTAGACGTCCTTGGTGTTGAAATAGTAGTCGCGATTGGTGACGGTCAGCAAGCGCACGACGCCCGGCAGGTCGAGGCGCGCGGCGCGCGGTTTTGCCAAGCAATGTTTCGCCGTCGGGCAACGGCATGAACGGCTTCGGTGTCGCTTCCGCGACAGCGGCCACAGTCGCGTGCCGGCGCCTCCCGACAGGATCAAGGGAATGATTTCGGAGGTGTCATGGGCGGATGAAAATCGGGATAGATGCGACACGCAAGCCACGCACTCTACCGCGATGCGGCATGTAGGACAAATCAGGACAGGATCATCGGCCGCACGCCGATACGTCGTTTGCAATTCGTTCCATAGGATGCGTTCATCGCCGGTTTATGACAGCGGAGCGAGCCATGGATCTGGACCTTCAGAACTCCGAGAGTCAACGGAACGAATGTCGTCGCGCTGCCATTTTTGGCAGGCGGCGCGCTGGCATCGTCGCCGGCGCTCGGCCGATTCGTGCCGATTATTCGGGCAGCTCGCCTGCGATGCAGGAGGTCTACCGGATGATCGACAAGGTCGCGCCGACCGAGGCGACCGTATTGTTGAGCGGCGAGTCCGGTGGCGGCAAGGAGCTCGTCGCGCGGACGATCCACGAGCGAAGCCCGCGCGCGGAAGGGCCGTTCGTCGCGGTCAACTGCGGCGCGATCCCGGAAACTTGATCGAGGCCGAATTGTTCGGGCACGAGAAAGGCGCTTTCACCGGCGCGAGCCGCAACCATCGCGGATGTTTCGAGGCGCGCCGAGGGCGGCACGTTGCTTCTGGACGAGATCACCGAGATGAGCCCGGACATGCAGGTGCGGCTGCTGCGCGTGCTGGAGACCGGTCGCTACATGCCGGGTGGGCGGCGACGCCGAGATGCGCGCCCGACGTGCGCATCATCGCCGCGACCAACCGCAGATCCGCGCCGAGGCCGTGCGGAGAGGGCCGGCTGCGCGAGGACCTGATGTATCGACTGGCGGTGTTTCCGATCGCCTGCCGCCGCTGCGCGAGCGCGAAGGCGATGCCGAACTGCTCGCCGAGCACTTTCTGCGGCAGCTCAACACGAGAGCCGGGAACCGACAAGCAATTCTCCGCGCTGCGGTATTGGCGATTCGTACCCATCACTGGCCGGGCAACGTGCGCGAGCTCAAGAACGCCGTGCATCGCGGGTTCATCATGGCGGAGCGAGACGTCGATCTCGATCTTGCAGGGTATTGCTTGCCGTGCCGTGGACGGGAATTGCCTTCGCTTGCCGATCGGAACTCCGCTCGCGGAGATCGGAGCGCCAGGCGATTTTCGCGACGCTCGATCTCTGTGCCGGCAACAAGCGCCGTGCGCGCCGAAATTCTCGGTGTCAGCCTGAAGACGCTTTACAACCGGCTCGCCGCGTACCAGGCAGGAGCGAGCCGGGAGACGCCGTATCGCGCGGCGGATTCGCCGGGATAGAATGGGCTTCCTACCTACGTGAATCGATCGCCCATGATCCGCATCCTGATCGCCGATGACCACGCCATCGTCCGCGCCGGCCTGAGGCAGTTCATCGCCGATCAGACCGATATGGAGGTCTCGGCCGAGGCATCGACCGGCTCCGAGACGATCGCCGCCGTACGCGCGAGCGATTTCGACGTCGTGCTACTCGACATCTCGATGCCCGACAAGAACGGCATCGACACGCTCAAGACGCTAAAGCACGTCAAGCCGGAACTGCCGGTGCTTATGCTGTCGGCGTATGCGGAGGATCAGTATGCGGTCAACCTGCTTCGCGCCGGCGCCGCAGGCTATCTCAACAAGGAGGCGGCGTCGACGCAGCTCGTCGGCGCCATTCGCACCGTGGTCACGGCCGCAAATATGTGAGCCCGTCGCTCGCTCAGATTCTCGCCGACGGCGTGTCCGGGGACGTCGACCGCCCGCTGCACGCCGAATTGTCGCAGCGCGAGTTCCAGATCTTCTGCAAGCTCGCGGCGGGTGCGGCGGTGTCGAAGATCGCCGACGAGTTGAATCTGTCGGTCAAGACGGTCAGCACCTACCGGTACGCGAATCCTGGAGAAAGATGGCGATGAAGTCGAACGCCGACCTGACGTATTACGCGATCAAGAATGGATTAATCGAATGAATTCAGATTAGATGGGGTCGGAAGGCTAACGCTCCGACCCCATGGAAGAATCACGACGCGATACGATTATTGAAACGCTAGTTGGAGGCGAATCGCGGGCGGAGCCCGACGATTCGCTCCGATAAAGATAAAGCTGAATAGGCGCGGTGGCTTCGCGCGAGGCTGTTTGGAGGAACGTGGGGGTAGGACGGAAACGGACAGTAATTTGTCCGTCGCCCTGGTATTTTTGTTACGCACCATGACTGACAATTTCCCAGCGCCGCAAGGCGCTGGTTCATTTGGATAACGCGCATTCCGATTCGCGTCCTGCTGGTGGAGGATTCGCAGTTGATTCGAGAGCGCCTGGCGGAAACGCTGGTCGAGCCCGGGCGCATAGAAATCGTCGGACAGGCGGAAACGGGAAGAAGCTGCGGTCGCCCTGTTGTCTGCGACGTCATGGGATGTGCTCGTGCTCGACTTGCAGCTGAAGCAGGGCACCGGTCTCGGCGTCTTGCGCGCGCTCACCGGCCGGCGCACCGAGGGTGCGACGGTGATCGATGCTCACCAATTACGCGTTTCCTCAATACCGCGCCAAGAGCCTCGCGCTTGGTGCGAACTATTTTTTCGATAAGGCGCGCGAATACGAACGCGTGCGCGGTGTCCTCGACGGTCTGGCGGACACTCGAATGTCCGCGCCGCACTGACGAACCTATGAAAGGGGATCCATCATGAAACGCCTGATAGCCCTGATGGTTGCCATATCGTTCGCAATGCCCTTTGCACTGCTTTCCGGATGCAATACTGTCCAGGGCGCCGGCAAGGACATCGAGCGCGGCGGAGAGAAGATCCAGAAGCGAAGCCATCGAAAACAAGAAGTACTAGCGTTCCCCTTAGGACACCTGCCCGGATCGACCGCGCAACGAGTCCGCGGTGAGTGCGTGCGCGCCATCGTGCCGCCGAACCCGTCCTACATCGTTGTGCAATCTTCAGTTGGCATCGCACCGCATTACATCGATCATCGCGCGTCCGGATGCAACGCCTTGAACCACAAGGTGATTAATTCTGGCACATCGATTGCACATCGGTCAGGCACGCAGGCGATGGTCGCCCGCGGCGATAAATGGAGTCGAAAATGAACTGGGATCGCATCAGAAGGCAACTGGAAGCAGCTCAAGGGCAAGGTCAAGGAACAATGGGGCAAGCTAACCGACGATCAGATCGACATAATCGGCGGAAAGAAGGATCAACTGGTCGGCAAAGTCCAAGAGCAATACGGCATCTCGAGAGACGAAGCGGAGCGTCAAGTCGACGTGTTCGAAAACCGTTACGTCAGCCGCGCCGAGGAAGACGCGTTGCGAAGCACTGAGGCAAGACGCCCTATCGAAACAATGCGTCGGTGACGCAAAGATGCGCAACGGAATGGCTTGTTGACTTTGGCAGTAAAAGTGGAACGCCCCGGCGCGTCCGGGCGGATCCCGTCAGGCCGGCGCGCTCGCGGTGCCGGCCTTCTTCGTGCCTCGGGGCATCGTCACGTCGAGCGGGATGTGCACTTCGATCACGGTGCCGGCGCCGGGACGACCGCGGATTCTGAAATCACCTTTGAGCGCGCGCACGCGTTGCCGCATGCCGCTGATTCCGTGCGAGAGCGCGTTGGTCTCCGCACTCCGCAGGCAAGCCGATGCCGTCATCCTTCCAGGACTACCGAAAGTCCGGCATCGGTTCGTAGGAGCTCGACATTGACGTTTTCGCCTTCGAGTACTTGAGGGCGTTGGTAAGCCCCTCCTGGACGATGCGATAAAGTGATCGATTTCCTGGGGGTAGCTCGCCTTCCAGCTCGCACAAATTCAGCGTGCAATGGATTCCCGCGCGATCGCAGCGCTTGTCGCACTTGCCAGTCGAGCGCGCGCGACGAGGCCGAGGTTGTCGAGCAGCGTGGGCCGGAGGTCCTCGATCACTCGCCGCTTGATTTCGGACGCCCTCGTCCAGCATCTTGACGGCGCGCTCGGAGCTTGGCGGCCGCCGGTGCGTCCTTCGCCCGGATCTTGTCCATCGTCCACGCGACGTCCATCTTCGCCCCGACCAGGATGCCGCCCAGCTCGTCGTGGATCTCGCGCGCGAGGCGCGATTCTTCCTCCTCACGCACCGTTTGCAGGTGATTCTTCGACAGTTCGGAGACTCGCCGACGTGCGGTCGGACACGAGGCTCTCGAGGCGCGCCTGCTCCTGCATCGATCGCCGGCGCTGCTCCTCGCGAAGGCCGAGCCTCGCGGCGCGCGAGCACCCAGACGACGAGAAGAAGCGCGACAGTGAACGCCGTCACCCGTCACCATACCGAGTCGCGCGGAACTGGATGTCCTGCTTCCACCGCGTCGTCCGGTCGAAAGCGACGCCCGCAAGTCGTTCGACAACGCGGCGACCTCGCTGCGAATCTCGCGTCCATCGTCCTCTTGCCGAGCCCCGTGTCGATCAGCTGGAAGGCAGCCTCGCGTCCATTCTTTCGTTGAGCGCAAGCGTTGCCTCCAGACTCGTTGAATTTCCGCCCACAAGGCTGCTCTGAGCTTGGCGGTGCGGTCGTTCACCGCGGCATTCCCGCCGCTGGCAACGGCTTCGCGCAGCTGGAGCAGCGCGGGCTCGAGCTTTTGCGCGGCGTTCTTGTAGGGTTCGAGGTAACTGGGATCGCCGGTCAGCGCAAGTAGCGCGCTGGCCGGCCTCGGCATCAACGACGAGCGCAATGACATCGTTCAGGCGCGCCTGGGTCTCCAGGGCGGTCGTGCGTTTGGTTGGCGACGTCGAGACGCCGGTACCCGAATTCGAGAACACTGCGGATCGCGATCGACACGATCACGCCCCAATGCCAGCGGCAGGAGAACCCTTAAAGGGGGAAAGGACGGGACATCCGGATTTGCAGCGCGTGCGGGCGCGACCGCCACCGACGAATCTCCCGACTATACGCATCTCCGGGGCATTGCGCTCCAGCCGCGCCACGCCTGGATCGTCGGTGTTTGTCCTACGTGGGATTCAGAGCCGCACCGGTGGGCCGGCGGCGGATCAAGCGTCATCATGAAACCACTTCGCTCGCTATCCGACGGGTTGTTTCCAGCCCCGCGATGGAGGCGATAACTTCTCCCTACCCTCGCCACGCGAGGGATCTCGCACGTCGCCCAAACGCGGCGTCTTTTTTGGCCTCGCCGACACAGAACGCCGGTAGGCGGCGGATGCCCCTCAATGTCGACTGGGGGATGTCCGCGCGCTTGTCGCGAGTCGTCGGCGCCGGCAGCACCGATCCGCCTTCGCCTCCCACGCGCCTCGAGCGAATGCGCGGCGGCGGTGGAACGCAGCCGCTGCGCCCGAAGGCACGGAGGGTGACCCAAACGCCGAGCGCGCCCCCCTGCCGCGATCGCCATCGTCTTGACGATGGGTCTCATCGAACGCCGGTCGTCAAAAAGACGCTTCGCGACCCGTTTCGATCATGACTTCGTCTCCTTGTCGCTTGTCGGTGCGTAGGAGACTGACCGGTCGCCGCACCCTTGGACGCGTCCTGCGGCCGCCTCCGCGAGGCGCAGGCGCTGCCGCGCTCGAAGGCGCAGAAGACGACGACGCGGAGTCGGATGACGGACGCAGGCGATGCCGGGGACGAAGGCGATGCCGGAGCAGCCGAACTGGTCGGTGGCGGCGGCGCCGAGCGGGCTCTGGCGATCGCCGCACGCGCCCGAAGCAGCAAGGCGGCGCTCATGGCAATCGATAGTGCGGGAAAGCTTCATCGTGCTTCCTTTCAATGAGGCTCATGGACAGACCAATGCGCGTTCTTCACGGCGTTCTTCACGGCCTATTGCGCGATCAGCGTAGCGCCGCGACGTGCGGTGCACCATCGGCGCACGACACGGACGCTCCTGTAGGACACTGCCGACGGCTCCGAATCGTTTGCAATTCGGCGTGGCCGCATATGCTCGTGGACGTTGCGGTCGCCAGTCGACGCTGCGCCGGCAAAGGGATTGAGGGCGCAGCGCTTTTCCTTATGTGCGTTCATGCTGCACGAATCCTGCGACAACGAAATTGGCGAACTTAGCCTTGTTCGTCCAGTCTGACCGAAAGGAGTAAAAGCGTGCTCTTACTATGCCGTCGTATTATCTTTCATCATCGCGTTGATCGCGGCGTTGCTGGGTTTCGGGGGCGTTGCCGCCGCGGCCTGCGGGATCGCGAAGATCTTATTTATCGTGTTCCTCATCGTCTCGATCGTGACCGTTCCTCATGTCGCTGGCGAGAAAATAACGCCGGGCGACCTCGATCGCAGGAGACATGTTATGCAATTGAATTCCCGGGATCATTGCAATCAGCATCGAATGCAACACCGGCAGCATCGGTGATGGCGGCGGATTTCGATCGGCTGTCGACTGACTTTAGAGCGTTTATCGGCGACTGCGAGAAATTGCTGTTGACGAGCGCGCAGACGCTGTCCGGTGAGGGCGCGGCCGTGGCGGCGTGCCGAATTCGTGCGCCGGATGGCCGACGCGCGAGTGAAGCTCGATGCGCTCAAGACCACGGCGACGCATCGGGCGGCGCGCGCGCCACGTGACCGAGGCGTATGTCAGCCGGGAACCGCTGAAGGCGATCGGCATTGCCGCCGCGGTCGGCGCGATTGTCGCGCTCGTGCTCGTGCGACGCTGATTTCGGCGCGGGCTATTCGCCGGAGCGATGCCGCCTTCGTATTGAAATGCGGCAGCGGGGATCCTATGTATTCCGCGGGTTGATAGGCCGCACTGGTATCATTGCCGTTCCAGCGTGATTCGCCGGCCGCAATTTCGGCCCGATCCGATCGAATACCGGGGGTGAACTGGTTTCGACGGGGGTTGCGAAGCAGCGCGGGGCATGCCGAGGCGCTTGTCCTCGTAAAACTCGAGCAATCGCAAACTTAACTGCGAACGACGAAACGTACGCTCTGGCGGCTTAACCCGCCGGACCTCGCACCGGGCGGCGCTCGGCTCGGGTGACGAGCGGGTAACACCGCAAATCACAGCGGGGACCCTTTAGAGCGATCGCGCGCGGTCGGGTCACTTGGGCGCAGCGCTAAAGCAAGGCGGCTGGTTCGACCGCAGCCTGTCCGCCGGCGGTGGAAGGACGAGATCCAAATGACGCGACTAAGCATGTAGTCCCGACTGTGGAGTGCTTCCGGACGGCGGTTCGATTCCGCCCACCTCCACCAATTTGCCAACGGCCGCTTTGCGGTCGTTGGCATTTTGTTTGGAGAAGCGGAAATCGCGCTCACGACGCAGGAACGTAGCGACTGCGGTCCGCGCGTCAGCGAGATGAGGCACTCGCGGATGCAACGCGAGCGCCGAGCAAAGAAACGCACACCTCCACCACCAACAACGCGCCGCCCATGACAAGGTCATTGTGACCTACAATCGTATCGGTTGAGCGAATCGCGTCTCCTCGCATGAACTGCCGTTCCCGTTTCCCCTGGTGCGCAGTGGCGCCGAAGGTTGCGCAACGCCTTGATCGTGGCGGCAGCGCTGGTGGGGGCCTACGCGCTGCTGGGATTCTTTGTGGTGCCGCTTCTCGCCAAGTCGAAGCTCCGAGACGCTCGTCACCGCGCAGTTCGGTCGGCATGCGACGCTTCGCAGCGTCGAATTCAATCCGTTCACGCTGCGAACGACGTTGCATGAATTTGTGCTTGCCGACCGTGAGCCAGGGCGGACGCTGTTCAAATTCGAAATGCTCGACGTCGAACTGTCGTCGGCGTCGCTGTGGAAATGGGCCCCGGTGTCTCGACGCCATTCGGCTCGTCCGGCCCAAGCTCGATCTTGCCCGCAACGCCGATGGCAGCTACAGCATTCAGGATTTGATCGGACATGCGGCCGGCGCGCCCGGCGGACCGACGCCGCTGTTCTCGATCAACAACATCGAGATCGACGATGGTGCGTTTTCGCTGGACGACCGGCCGCATCATCGCAACGTTGCGGTCACGAACATCGGCATCGGCATCCCATTTTTGTCGAGTCTTCCGTACGAGGCGCAAATCCGTGTCACGCCGCGCTTCGACGGCGCCGTCGACGGCGCGCGGTTCGCGCTCACGGGTAGCGCGACGACGCCTTTCGCCGACAGGGAGGAGGCCGCGCTCGAGCTCAACCTGGATGCATTGCCCACTGACTCGCTACGTCGAATACGCGGCGCTGCCGCAGGGCGTCAAACTCAAGGACGGCGCGCTGACGACGCGACTCAAGCTCGCCTTCGTGACCGAAAACGGAACGCCGCGCACGTTGACGGTCTCCGGTACCGCGCGCGTCGATCGTCTGGCGATCGCGCGCAAGGACGATTCGTCACTCGTTGCGGCCCGCGCCGTCGAGACGACGATCGCAGGATTCGACCTGTTCCGGCGCTCGATCGTGTTGGATCGAGTTGCCGTCGACGCGCCCGAAATCGACTTGCGCCGGTTCGCCGACGGCGCGCTCGAACTCGAGCGATTGCTGACCGCGCCAGTGTCCGACCGCGGCCAAGCGGCAAAAGCCGAGACGTCCGCCGCACCTTGGAAGTTCGCGGTGGCCGATGCGCGAGTCCGCGACGGTACGTTGCGCGTTGTCGACGAGAGTGGTGTCGCCGGCGTTCGCGGTCACGCTGTCGAACGTGGCCTTCGACGGCAAGAAAATCGCATCGAGCGGTGGCCCGGGCACGGTCGATGTGGCCTTCGATGCCGACGCCGGCGCGCATTTCGGCGGCGCATGGCGACGTCGACGTCGGCGGCAAAGTCGGCGCGCGGACACTTTTCGTTGACGGCGTTCCGACTCGCGAAGCTTTATCCATATTATGCCGATGCGCTCAATCTCGAGATTCCTGGCGCGGAATGCTCGACCTCGCCGGTGATTTCACGGTCGCGGCATCGAGCCCGCCGGTGCAGTTCGCGTTGGCGCAGAGCGCGGCGACGCTCACCGATCTGGAGATGGCGGTGCGCGGCGACCGAGATCCGCTGTGGCGCATTCCGCGCGCGGACTTGGACGGCGTCGCCTTCGATCTCCGGAAACGCAGCATCACGATCGAAAAGGCTGAGTGTCGGCAGGGGACGATCCGTGTTGTCCGGCAGCGCGATGGCGTGACCAACTTCGAGCGACTCGTACGCATCGACGCCGCAAACGGGAACGCAGCCGCAACCCGCGCAGGGCCGGCGCCGGCTGGCAGTACGTCGTGCGCAAGATGGCATTCGAGCGCATTGCCGCCGACTTCGAGGACCGCGTCCCGCAGCCACCGGTCAAGCTCGCCATTGCCAACGCGAAAATCACCGCCGACAACCAGGCAATGCGCGCAACGCCAAGGGGACGATGGATTTGGCGGCGCGCATCGGAGCCGCCGGCCGCATACGCCTCGCAGGCGCGATCACGAGCAATCCCCTGGGCGGCGATTGGCGGATCGACGCGAGCGCGATCGATCTCGTCCCGCTCCGGCCTTATTTCGAGAACCGAACCAACGTCATCGTGACGAGCGGCGCGATTGCGGCGAAAGGTCGCGTCTCGTTTGCCGCGACGGGACCCGGCGGCCCGCGCGCCACTTACGCCGGCGATGTCGCGATCAGCGATTTCGGCTCGCTCGATCGGCCGACGTCGCAGGAGCTGGTGCGCTGGAAGACGCTGACGCTCGCCGGCGTCGACGCGACATCGGATCCGCCCAACGTCGCGCTCGGCGCGGTGGCGCTCGACCAGGTTCTACGCGCGACTCATCGTCAATCCCGACGCGACGCTTGAACCTGCAGCGTTGCTCGCGGCGCGCGACGCCGGCGCCGGGATCCTCCGACCGCAACCGACACTGCGGAGCGCGCGACTGCGCCGAACGCTCCCGCGGAGGCGGCGACCGACGCCAAGGCCAATGCGCCTGCGATGTCGATCGGCCGCATCCACGCTTTCCGACGGCGAAGTGCAATTTTCCGATTTCTTCGTCAAGCCGAATTACTCGGCGCATCTGACCGAGGTTGCCGGCAATGTATCGGCGCTGTCGGCGACGCAGGCCGGCGACGTCGATCTCGCGGCGCACGTGGAGGGCACCGCGCCTGTCGAGATCCGCGGCACCGTGAATCCGTTCGCGCGCGACTTGACGCTCGACTTGACCGCCAAGGCGAACGACATCGACCTTCCGCCGCTCACGCCGTACTCGACGAAGTACGCGGGCTACGGCATCCAGAAGGGCAAGCTGTCGCTCGAAGTGCATTACCGGATCGACAATCGCAAGCTCGCGGCGACCAACAAGCTCGTTCTCGATCAGCTCACGTTCGGCGAGCGCGTCGAGAGTCCGACGGCGACGAAGCTGCCGGTGCTGCTGGCGGTCGCGCTGCTCAAGGATCGCAACGGCGTCATCCATCTGGATCTGCCGATCGAAGGGACGCTCGACGATCCCAAATTCTCGGTGTGGGGCGTCATCGTGCAGATCATCGTCAACCTGGTCACCAAGGCCGCTACCGCGCCGTTCGCGCTTCTCGGCGCGCTCTGCGGGCGGCGGAGGCGAGCAGCACTCGCCTACGTCGAGTTCGCGCCAGGCCACGCCGATGTGTCCGCGGTCGCAGAAACGAAGCTCCGCTCGCTCGCCAAGGCGCTCGCCGATCGCCCGGGGCTCAAGCTGGATGCCGCGGGCCGCGCGGCGCCGGATATCGATCGGGACGGCTTGCGGCGCGCGGCGCTCGACCACGCCATGCGCGCACAAAAGCAGAAGACGCTTGCGGCGCAAGGCGAATCCGCGCCGTCGCAGGATGCGTTGACGATCGATGCCGCCGAGTATCCCGAGTACCTGGCGGCGGTCTATCGTGAGGCCAATCTCAAGGATAAACCGCGCAACGTGTTGGGGCTCGCGAAGGACATTCCGCCCGCCGAAATGGAGGCGCTGCTGCTCGCAAGCTATGGCGCCGACGACGAGGCGTTGCGCACGCTCGCCAACCAGCGCGCGCAATCGGTCAAGGAATGGTTCGTCGTCGATCAGGGCGGCGTCGCGCCGGAGCGCGTATTCGTCGTCGCTGCGAAGGTGTCGGGCGAGGGCATTCAAGACAAGGGCGCGCTGACGCGCGTCGATTTTTCGCTCCGGTAGGCGACGTCGATGCGAAGCGGCCGTTCAATCACGCCGCGACATCGCGCCGATCGGATTCCGCGCCGGCGTCAGCGTCGATCTCACCGCTGCGCCTGGTGCGGCGAGGACCCGCTCTATATCGCGCTATCACGACCGCGAATGGGGTTTCCCGTCGATCGAGGACCGGCCGCCTGTTCGAGAAGATCTGCCTCGAAGGATTTCAGGCCGGGCTGAGCTGGCTGACGATCCTGCGCAAGCGCGAGGCGTTTCGCGCGGCATTCGCCGGCTTCGACTACGCGCGTGTCGCGCGCTTCACGGTCGCGCGACGTCGAGCGGCTGCTCACCGACGCCGTCGATCGTCCGCCATCGCGGCAAGATCGAATCGACGATCAACAACGCGCAAGCGGGCGCGCGAGATGACGGCCGAGCACGGATCGCTGGCCGCCTATTTCTGGCGCCTACGAGCCGGATCCGGCGACGCGGCCGCGCCAGCTGAGCGCGCGAGGTGCTCGCAGACGATGAGCGACGTCGCCGGAGTCAGTCGCGCTATCGAAAGATCTCAAGAAGCGCGGCTGGACGTTCGTCGGTCCGACGACGGTGTACGCGTTCATGCAGGCGATGGGCCTCGTGAACGACCACGTGCACGGCTGCACGATTCGCGCGGAGGCGAACGCGGCGCGGGCACGCTTCAAGCCGCCGCGGCCCGAATCCGCGCGGCGCTACGCGTCGCCCTAACACTCGACCGCAACAGCCTTCGCACGTCGAGCGCGCCGGCGCTGCAGATGAGCTTGTCGTCGGACATGCCGCGATCGGTAAGCGTCCGCCCGCGTCGCAGGCGCGCGATCGTGAGTCTCATGCGGCGCGCCTGCCAGATTGCGCGTGCCTGTTTCAAAATGCCCTGCCGCAAGCGGTGCGCCGTTAACGCTATGCATGGTGCGGCGACGGCCCGTTACACCACACGGCGGAAAAATGACCCCGCCGCGAGGGCGGGGTCGCAACATATGAGTGGACAGCGTCGACCGCTACGGCGATGCGCGCATGATGACCGGTCGGCGCCGTAACCTTCGACGATGTAGCCCTTCGCGACCATCTGGTCGCGGATCAGGACGGTCGGCCGTGTAACGATGGTTGGAGTCGATCCGGTCGTTCCACAGTCGATAGACCGGCACCGTATCCTGCGGGCATTGGCCGCTCGTGAGATCGGGCGTCGTCGATCCGGAACACCTCGGTCGACCTCGTACACGAAGCCGGGGAACCTCTGTGCAACCTGCGCGCACTCTGCCGGCGTTGCCGAATAGAAGTGCGAGTCGCCATACTGAGGCGGCAGTGTAGAAGCGGCACCACCGGGCCGCCATCCGCGGTTCCGGCGTCGTAGACGTCGCGAGGCTGAATCCCGTCCTGCTCCATCCGGCGAAGTGTCCCGCGTCGAGCGCGTAGACCTCGTCGTCCATCGCCGTGATGAAGTAGTGGTCGAGCTGCGCATTGTAGTATCTCCGACCGCGAGTTTCCGCGGCTTGCCGCCGCCGTTGTTGGCCACGGTGACGCGTCACCGTTGCCGATGTCCCCCGGTTGCCGGCCGCGTCAACCGCGGCGACCTGATCTGCGCGCGCACCGTTGCTGACCGAGCGCGAGTTCCACGCGGAAGCTCCAGGGTGCGTTGAAGCCACGGTAACCGACGACGCCGCCGTTGATGAGCAGGTCGACCCGCGCGACGCCGACGTTGTCGGTTGCGCTTGCGGTGACGTTCACCTGGCCGGAGACGATTCCGCCGTTCGGGGACAGCAGCGTCACGACGGGCGGCGATGCGTCGGGCGGTGGCGCGACGACGTTAGCCACCGTCACGGCTACGGTCGCCGACTGCGCCGAATTGCCGGCGGCGTCGAAGGCTTTCGCGTACAGCGTCGCTTCGGGCCGTTGGCAAGCGCCGGTAGTGTTCCACGTGTATTGGTACGGCGCTGCCGCATCGCCGCCGAACCAGTCCCCCGTTCACGTAGAAATCGACGCGTGCGACACCGACGTTGTCGCTGGCGTTGGCCGAAACGGTCACCGTTCCTGCCGACGTTGCCCTCCGTCGGAGAGGTGATGGGCGACGGTCGGCGCGCGGTCGTGTCGGGCGGCGGCGCGACAACGTTCCGCGACGTTGACGGTCACCGTCGCTGACTGCGCGGCGTTGCCGGCCGCGTCGAACGCCTTGGCGTAGAGCGTCGCCGGACCGTTCGCGGACGCCGCCGTATTCCACGCGTACTGGCGCTGGCGTCGTCGCGTCGCTGCCGACGAGCGCGCCGTTGACGTAGAAGTCGACCCGCGTCACGCCACGACGTTGTCGCTGGCGTTCGCGGATACGGTCACCGTGCCGGAGACGTTGCCGCCAGGTGGGCGAGACGATTCCCACTGTGGGCGGCGTTGTATCCGGCGGCGGGCCGTTGGCAACGTTAACCGTCACGCCGGCAGACTGCGAAGCGCTTCCCGCTGCGTCGAACGCCTTCGCGAAGAGGCTCGCCGCGCCGTTCGGCACAGCGCAGCCGTGTTCCACGAATACTGATAAGGTGACGCGCCACTCAGTGCCTGCGTAGCCGCCAGTTGATAGGAGTCGATCCCGCGTCACGCCGACGTTGTCGCTGGCGATTCGCGAACACCCGTCACCGTACCGGAGACGTTGCCACCGGTCGGCGAGGCGATACTCAGCCCGTGGGCGGCGTGGTGTCCGGCGGCGGGCCGTTGGGCGACGTTGACGGTCACGAGCGCCGACTGACCCGAGTTTCCCAGCGGCGTCGAAGGCGACTGCGCGAAGCGTCGCGCTGCCGTTGGACTTGTCCGGTGGTGTTCCAGGCGTACTGGTAAGGCGCGGCGCTGTCGCTTCCGACCAACGATCCGTTGACGTAGAAATCCACCCGCGAGACGGCGACGTTGTCACTCGCGCTCGCGGCCACCGTCACCGTGCCGGAAACGGTACCGCCGGGTTGGCGACGTGATCGAGGCCGTGGGTGGGGTGGTGTCGGCGGGCGGCGGCGGTGGCGGACCGCTGCCTGCGATCTGGTTGGGGAAATTAGCCCAATAGCAGAACGGCGTAGCCGCCGTTGCCGGAAGCGCCGGCCTGCTCCGTCAGCACCATGGAAACGTACCAGAGGCCGCTCGGCGGATTTGTCCACGCTATTATGCCCGTGCTGATGCCGGTGATCCGAAGCGCCCGGTCCGAGCGTCGCAAAGCGGATAGGAAGCAACTTGGTACCCGCCGGCGAGCGACCCAGCAGAAAGGTACGGGCGTTGCCCAGAGCTCAGGCGCAAGGCCGCCGACGGCGTGGAGGCGTAATTCTTGACCTCGTCCACGGCGAGGATGACATAAGTGCGCCCCGAATATCCGACCGAGCCGACGAACCGGACGTCGGTTGCCACAGCCGAGACCGACCCCATCCGGCCAGCCCGACGAGCAACAGGCCTTTCCACCAGCGCCCTGCCGTGCGAAATGCATCTTGCATTGCGGTCTCCCCTGTCCGATTTCCGTCCACGATATCCGGCCCCGCTGGGACTTCTATGACGCGAGCATAACATCGATGGTGGCGCGTGCGCAAACCGGAACGGGCGCGCGGGTAATTCATTTCGCGTCCGGCGTTGGATTTATGCCGCGTCAGGGGGCATCGCCGGCACGGCAGACGGGCCAAAAAACCCGCCGAGCGGCGGGGTCTGTTTTTGTTTGCTGTTTGTTCCGGCTTAGAGCGATCTTCCGACGCCTCAAGCTAAGAGCCGCAAAGACCGAGGCCGAGGCCGAGGAGAGCCAGGACGCCGGGCTCGGGAAGGCTCACCCGCCGTAGCCACGAGCGGACAATGTCCCCTGCCAAGTCGCCGTCTCCGTGCCGGCCTCCGCAATTGGTGCTCCCGGGCTGGCTTCGTTGCAACTACCGCTGGCGCCGAAGGCCAGCCGAGCCAACGTTTGCTGGAACCCGGGTCCGTCCACCGTGCCGAAGCCGATCAGCGCCAACTGGTCGGACACTGAGCTCCCGTGTCGTTGGTACGGCGCCGATCCGAGTGATGCTGGTAAAGGGCAGTAGATGTTCCAGGTGAATGCACCGGTAATAAACTGCACCGTCATCCCGCCCGGTGCGGTGAGCGGGATCGTCATGGTCGTGGCGCCGCGCAGGTGACGCGGCGCACGCCGACGCGAGATCGCCCGCGCAAGGCGCAATGACGCTGGACCCACGTGGGTTACCGTAAGCAACCTGGCTGACCGCATCGAGCCCGGCAGGTTCGATAGCGTGATACCCGCGTCCGAAACGCCGACCGATCCGTTGATGAATGTAGCTCGAGCGCTGCCGGCCGTGAGACCCAGCGCGAGCAATCCCTGCCGCCATTACCTTTTCTGACGTTTGCGTGGCGTGCTCGGCTCCTCGTTGTGCAATCGATATTGCTGCGACGGACGTTTATTAGCGGCAAGCGTGCCATGCGCTTTTTTCCCCCATAACATCGAAGTGATTACATTCACCACCCAGCGCGCGTCGGCGGGCGAGCGTTTGTAAGATCTGTCGACAATGTAGTGGGTGCTAGCCATCCTCGGAATACGGAGTTGCTCAAACTCCGCCGCCGGTACTCCGGCCGGTCCGCGGTATCGATCTCGATCCTGTCCCCGGTCGAGACGAAACAGCGGGACGTGCAACCTCAAGCCCGTTCCCGATCTTCGCCGGCTTCGATGACTTTCCCCGACGGTGTCGCCCTCTGACCGCCGGCTCGGTGTACGACGACCTCGCGGACAACCGAATTCGGCAGCTCGATCGAGATCGCCTCGTCCTTCATAGAACGTCAGTTCGCAGCGCCAGGCCATCCTCGGAGATAGGGCAAGCGCATCCACGATGTTGTCTCCTTTTCGACATCGTACCTGGTTGAACTCCGTCGTCCATGAAGACGTACATCGGATCGGCGAAGTACGAGTAACGTGACCGCCTTCTTCTCGAGCTGGATCGACGTCGAACTTCTCGTCGGCGCGATAGATGGTTTCCGTCCCCCGGACCGAAAGCAGGTTTTTGAGCTTCATCTTCACGACCGACGCGTTGCGGCCGGATTTCGTGAATCTCGGCCTTCTGCACGACCATCGGGTTCGGCCCGATCATGATGACGTTGCCGGCGCGGACTTCCTGTGCGAGTTTCATGACGTTTCCTGCGTTTTTCCGGGGCTCCGGTCCATTTCCGGAGAACCTTAAATTATAGCCGATCCCGGCAGGGTTTGACCAGCCCGGAGGCGAGATCCGGAAGGAGGGCGAGTCGTTCCGCCCAACGTTTCCCGTGATCGGTCAGTGCCGGGACCGCCGCGCGAAACGCAGGCCATGCGGCGGCGGATGCCGCGCCATCGCCGTCGTTGAACGCTTGCAGAAACCGTTCAATGCGATTTGCCGCGTCGACATCGAGACCGGCTTCGAAGCGACGGCTGAATTCGTCCAGCTTCACGCGGTGCGCGTCGTCGGACTGCGGATAGATGTGCCAAACGAACGGACGCGCCGCCCATTGGGCGCGCACGAACGAGTCCTCGCCGCGGACGATGTTTGGCATCGCATTGCCATAGCAGCCGATCGTAGGCGTCTTGCGCGACGAACGGCAGCGTCGCGAGCGTCAATCTGCCGCGCGCGCGAGCGACTGTCCGGCATGCGGAACGCCGCCGCCGGTCCACGCATCGAGCGACGCGGTCGCGACGCCTTCAGGCACACGCGCACAGGATCGCGCTCGTACGCCCTCGGCCCACGCGTCGAGCAACGCGGGGAGCGCGGCGGTCGCGTAGCAGAAGAGCGCAGACCGTCAGGACGCTCTCCGCAGGAAGCGCAAGCCCCGCGGTGCGCCAAGCCATCGCACGTTAGTGCCGGCGACGCTTTGCGCGGAGTCGCGCGCCGCTAGGAGTCCGCTTTCACGCAACAGTCCGCCGGTTGCGTCGGTGAAGCCGGGAAAGTAGAAGTGGCGGGTAAGGGGGAAGTTGCGGCTGCGGCGACGGTAACGCATGCGCGGACTCCACCCAAGGTTCGGCTCGACAAATATTCGAGATTGATCCACACGGGAGGGTGCCCCGCCACCGCCATGGCCTCGAGGTACGGCGTCGGCAGCCCGCAGCCGAAGCCCTCGATGACGGCGTCAGGGAGATCGAACGCCGCGAAGGATCTCATCCCATGTGCGCACGCGTATCGCGCCGCAGCTTTGGTCGTTCAGCGCGTGGGCGAGACCCGGTGCGATTCGGTTGAGACTCGCGAGCGCGTCGATCCACGGCGTGACCTGCGATGCCGTGCTCGCGCTCGAGTTGCCGGGCCAGGCGCCAGCAGACGCCGGCGTCGCCATAGATTATCGACGACGCGACTGAAAATGTCCCAGCGCGGGCCCGTCATCCGCGAGGAGTCTACCCGCGACCGATCGTCACAGCGTAGCCATCGCGCAGCGCTTCAATCGGCAAGCGGAACGAGCTCGCTTTCGTGCCAGCGCGAAAGCGCCAGCCGCGACAACCACACGGTGATGCGCGAAGCAGCGCGACGCCGGTCGTCGCGATCAGAAACAGCGCGGCAAAGAGCCGCGGAATGTTGAGCTGGAAGCCGGCAAGCAGGATCTGGTAGGCGAGACCCGGCGCCGCTGCCGCCCGTGCCGGCGACGAACTCGGCGACGACGGCGCCGATCAGCGCGAGGCCGCTCGCGATGCGGAGTCCGCCGAAGAAATAGGGCAGCGCGCTCGGAATCGCGCAGCCGCGTCAGGATCTGCCAGCGGCTGGCGCGGCACATGCGGAACAGATTCGAGCAGATCCGGATCGACGCTGCGCAGGCCAAGCGTCGTGTTGGAGATGATCGGAAAGATCGCGACGACGACCGCGCAGAGCACGCAGCGCGATCCGCGTGTCCTTGACCCAGATGATGATGAGCGGCGCGATCGCGACGATCGGCGTCACCTGCAGCAGCACCGCGTAGGGAAACAGGCTCATCTCGATCCAGCGGCTCTGCACGAACAGCAGCGCGACGAGCGCGCCGACGAGCGTGGCGATCGCCAGCGCGACGAGCGCGATGCCGAGCGTCACGCCGAGCGATCGCAGCAGCAGCTCGCGATCCGGCGACGAGCGTGCGCAGCCACCAGCGTGGGCGATGGGCACGAGGTACGCCGGCACGTCGTAGGCGGTGGTCAGCCACTGCCACAACGCCGAGCAGCGACGAGCGCGACCGAGCGCCGGCGCGACCGATGCGCGCGAGCCGCGACGGTGCGGTCGCTCGTCGTTGCATGCACGCGTCGAACGCGCCGCGCGTCGGCGGCGCCAGCTGTCGGCGACGAGCCGCGACAGCGTCGCGCGCGTAATTCGCGGCGGCGATCGACACGCGAAACTGCGTCGTCGCGCGGAAACGGCGCGTCGATCGCGACGTCGGCGATCACGCGGCCCGGTCGCGCCGCCATCACCGGCGACGCGCGTCGACAGGAATACCGCCTCGACGATGCTGTGCGTGACGAACACGATCGTGAGCCCGCGCGCACGCCATAGCGCCGACAAGCTCGTCGTCGAGGCGCTGCGCGCGTGAATTCGTCGAGCGCGCCGAACGGCTCGTCCATCAGCAGGAGGTCGGGCGCCGTGACGAGCGCGCGCGCGATCGAGACGCGCATCTGCATGCCGCCGGACAGCTCGCGCGGATAGATGACGCGCGAAGCTCGGCGAGCCCGACGAGCGCGAGCGCATCGGCGACACGCGCGGTCGGCTGCGCGCGCGACTCGCGCGCGAGATCGAGCGGCAGGCGCACGTTCGCGTCGACGCGCGCCCACGGCATCAGCGTCGGCGACTGAAACACGAACGCGAGCCGGCGCCCGCGCGCGCCGGTCGCGGCAAACGGCGCCGCCCCACCAAGCGAGCGATCCCGCGCGATGGGCGCGAGCAGCCCCGCGATCAGATTGAGCAGCGTCGACTTGCCGCAGCCCGAAGGCCCGAGCAGCGTCGACGAACTCGCCGCGTCGGACCGCGAGATCGACCGGCGCGAGCGCCTGCGTGCCGTTCGCGAAGCGTCTTGTCGACGCCGCGCGATCGCGACGACCGGCGCTGCGGCGGCAGGATTCGCCGCCGCAGTCAGGGCAGGACCTTGACGTTGTCGACGATGTCGAGCGTCCACGCCTTCGCGTAGTCGGCGCCCGACTTCGTGAGCGCCGGCGGCGCGCAGGAACGCGATCGTGCTCTGCCAGCGCGCGTCGGTCATCGTCAGCGAGCCCGCGCGTGCCGCACGTCGCCGCCGGTGACGATCGGCGTACTGCTTCATCTTTGCGAGTCCGTACGCGAGCAGCTCGTCGGTCATCTTCGGGATTGCGCCTGCTTGATGAGCGCATTGCCCGGTGCAGGATTCGCGAGATAGCTCTTCCACCCTTCGGCGGAAGCAAGCGACGAACCGCGCGCAGCACGTCGCGCACGCTTCGCGAGCGTGTCGCGCGTGACGACGAGCGCTTCCGAATACGGCGGATAGCCCAGGTCGGCGAGCAGGAACACGACGGGCTTCACGCCGCCTTTCTCGATCGAGAACGGCTCCGACGTCACGAACCCCTGCTGCGACAAGCGCGGGGTCGGCGAGGAACGGCTGCACGCTGAACGCGTAGGGACGCTTCTGGTCGTCGGTGAAGCCATAGCGCTGCTGTCGAGCCACGGCCAGAACGTCGTGTTCGCTGGCGGCGCTGATCGCGACCGGCTTGCCCTTGAGGTCGGCGAGGCTCGCGACGCCCGGATGCGCGATGATCGACCGTCGGATTCTTCTGGAACGTCGCGGCGATCGCCGTCACCGGGACGCTGCTGCTCGACTGCCGAGATGACCTGCAGCGCGTCGGCCATGACGACGTCGAGTCGCCCGGCGGCGAGAAGCTGCAGGCCGTTGACCTGCGGGCCGCCGGACTTGAACGTGACGTCGAGTCCATACCGCTTGTAGATGCCGTTCGGCCAGCGCCTGGTAGATAGCCGCCATGCTCGGCCTCGCGCAAGCCAGTCGGTCGAGAACGTGAGTTTGTCCTGCGCGGCGGCGAGTGCGGAAACCGCGAGCGCGAGACCGCACGCGATACGACCCAACGTGGTGATCATCACGGATACTCCCATTTGCGGCGAGAATATCATCGAATGCGGGTGCCGGAACCGCGCGCAGTAAGTGGGCGAAATGGGTCCGGATATCAGGTCCGAAAACGGCGAGTATCAGGTCGGCCGGCCGCGCATAATGCCGGCGATGAACCTCGATGCCGATAGCTGTTACCGCGCACTTTCGACGCACGACTCCCGATTCGACGGCCGGTTCATACGTCGGCGTTTCGTCGACCGGCATCTATTGCCGCCCGGTGTGCACGGTGCGCACGCCGCAGGCGCGAGAATTGCCATTTTTTCCCGAGTGCGCGCAGCCGCCGAAGTCGAAGGGTACCGGCCGTGCCTGCGCTGCCGCCCGGAGCTCGCACCGGCAATGCGAGCGTCGACGCGACGGCGCGTCTCGCGCAAGCGGCGGTCGACCCTGATCGAAGGGGGCGTACTCGAAGAGGCGCGGGATCGAGGATCTGGCCAGCGCGCGTCGGCGTGACCGAGCGCCATCTGCGTCGCGTGTTTCTCGCCGAGTTCGGCGTCGCGCCGGTCGGAGTACGCGCAAACGCAGCGTTTGCTGCTCGCGAAGCGATTGTTGACGGATACGGCGTTGCCGGTCACCGAAATCGCGCTCGCGAGCGGGTTTCCAAAGCCTGCGTCGCTTCAACGCGTTGTTCAAGACGCGCCACCGGATGCCGCCGTCGCGCTTGCGCAAAGCGGCGGCACCCGACGCGCTGCCGGACAGCCTCGACTTCCAGCTCGCGTACCGGCCGCCGTACGCATTCGACGCGCGTGCTCGAATTTCTTGCGCGACCGTGCGATCGACGGCGTCGAGCGCGTCGGTGCCCAGTCGTATTGGCGCACGCTTGCGATCGAGCATCGCGGCGCGACGCACGCGGGTTGGATGGACGTGCGCCGAGTCCCACGCAGGGCGGCGCTGGCCGTGTCGTTGTCGGCATCGTTCGCGCGCGTCGTGCCGCTCGTGCTCGCGCGCGTCAAGCACGCGTTCGATCTCGCCTGCGATCCGGATGAAATCGCGGTTCTGGCTGGGCGATCTGGCTGCGGCGCAGCATCCGGGTCTTCGCGTGCCGGGAACCTGCGACGGCTTCGAGCTCGCGGTGCGCGCGGTGGTCGGCCAACAGATCACGGTGCGCGCGGCGCGGACGTTTGCTCGGACGTCTCGTCGGCGCCCTTGGCACGCCGTACGCGCTCGCGCGCACGCAACGCGCGCCGGCGATGCTGTTCCCGACGGCGACGCGGCTCGCGGCGTCCACGCAGGATGAGATCGCACGGCTCGGCATGCCATCGTCGCGCGCGCGAACGCTGCTCGCGGTTGCCACCGCCGTCGCGCGTGGCGACATCGATCTCGGTCCAGGTGGCGACGTCGACGCGACGATCGCGCGCCTGACCGCGTTGCCGGGCATCGGTCCATGGACCGCGAATTACATCGCGATGCGCGCGTTGCGCTGGCCCGACGCTTTTCTCGCGAACGATCTGGTTGTCCTCAAAGCGATGCACGAAACCCGTCCGGCGCGCGCGCTTGCGCGTAGCGAGGCGTGGCGCCCATGGCGCCGCGTATGCCGTCATGCACTTATGGAAAGGAATGTCATGAAATCCTCGATTCTGATTCATCGAATGTCGAGCCCGCTCGGCAACATGTTGCTGGCCGCCGCGGGCGGCGCGCTTTGCGGCATCTATTTCGCAGGCCAGAAGCATCATCCGCCGGAGGATCCTGCCGACGTGGCGCGAAGACGACCGCTTGCCGGCTTCTGCAATCGCGTGCACTCAGCTTGCCGAATATTTCGCCGGAACGCGTGCGTCTTTCGCGCTGGCCGCTCGCGCCGTCGGGAACCGCGCTTTCAACGCGCCGTCTGGAACGCGATCGCAACGGTTCCTTTCGGCGCGACGATCACTTATGCCGAGCTCGCCGCTCGCGCGGGTCATCCGGGCAGCGCACGCGCGGTCGGTGCCGCGACCGGACGCAATCCGCTGTCGATCGTGGTGCCTTGTCGATAGAATCGTCGGCACGGACGGCTCGCTCACCGGATACGCGGGCGGGATCGAGCGCAAACGCTCGCTGCTCGCGCTCGAGCGTGCGGCACCTGCGATCAAGCTGCGAGCGGCCTGAACATGCGTCAGGCCGATATCGTACGGCTCTCGCCGCGCTGACGACGATCTGGAGTCTGTCGTTCGTGTTCCTGCGCGTGCTCGTACCGACGCTCGGGCCCGTGTGGACGGCGATGCTGCGCACGCTGATCGCCGGCGCATTGCGCTCGTCCTCTGGTTTGCGGTCGTGCGACTCGATGCCGACGTCGAGTGCCATTGGCGCGCGTACCTGTTCGTCGGCGTGCTGAACTCCGCGCTGCCGTTTTTGCTGTTCGCGTACGCGGCGCTGCATCTTCCAGCGTCCTACTTGGTGCTCCTCAATGCGGCGACGCCGATGTTCGGTGCGCTCGCTGCTGCTGCGTGGCTTGCCGAGCCGTTGACGCCGATGAAGCTCGCCGGGCTTGTGACGGGCGCAGCGGGCGTTGCGCTGGTGAGTCGCGCCGGGCCGGTCGCGCCGGACGCAGCTCTTCGCGCTCGCCGTAGGCGCAAGTCTGGCGGCGGCGCTCTGCTATGCGCTCTCCGGCGTCTGGCTCAAAAGCGCGGCGCCGCGCTCAAACCGGTCGCGGTCGCCGGATGGAGCCAATTGCTCGCCGGTGTTGTTCTGGTGCCGATCGCCGCGTTTGCGCCGATGCCGCAATCGATCGGTCCGGTGGATCGTTGTCAACCTGCTTGCGCTGTCGCTGTTGGGCAGTGCTGTTGCGTATCTGCTGTACTCTCCGGTTGATCGCGGACGTCGGCCCGACGCGCGCGATGACCGTTACGTTTCTGATGCCGGCGCTCGGCATGGTGTGGGGCGTCGTGTTCCTCGGCGAGACGATCACGCTGCCGATGCTGGCCGGCGCGGCGCTGATCGTTGCGGGGACGGCAACCGTGCTGCGTCCGTCGCGGTTGCCGCGGGTGGCATAAACAGCTTCCCCGCTTGGCATCGCCCGGCGGATCGGCGATAGTCGACTCTGTGTCGATCGATCCGCAACTCGCCGCGTATTACGAGCGCGTCGCGCGGGAATTGCCTCCGCCGACGCAACTCGACGTCGCCGCGCGGCGTGCGCGGATGGAGGCGATCGCGCAGCGGTTTCCGGCACCGCCGGATCGTATCGACCGACGCGATCATTGGCTCGCGCTGCCGGGACGCGAGATTCTCGTTCGCCTCTATCGTCCCCGGCCGGGCATGCTTCCGGCGCTCGTCTATTTTCACGGCGGCGGCTGGATCGCCGGCAGCGTATTCACGCACGATGGCCTTTGCGCCGCGCTCGCCGGCGACGCGCAGATTGCCGTCGCGAGCGTCCACTATCGGCGGCCGCCGGAAAACCCGTTTCCGGCACCGAACGACGATGCGTATGCGGCGTGCGAATGGGTCGCTGCAAACGCGAAAAGGCTGGACGTCGATCCGTCGCGGCTGGCGGTCGGTGGCGACAGTGCGGGCGCGCACCTTGCCGCCGGCGTAACGCTGGAGGCGCGCGAGCGGCGCGGGCCGGCGATCGCGTTTCAGTTGTTGGTCTACCCGGTCATCGCGCCCGATTTCGACACCGCGAGTTACCTACGCCACGCGGTGACTCCGTCACTCACGCGCGCCGACATGATCGAATATTGGCATTACTACCTCCCCGACCTCGCCACGCGCGACCCACGCGCGGTGCCGATGCGCGCGGCAACGTTCGCGGGGCTGCCGCGCGCGCATGTCGTCGTCGCGGCGCTCGATCCACTGCGTGACGAAGGCGTCCGCTACGCGGAGCTGTTGACGCAAGCCGGCGTTGCGACGACCTGCGTCGAGACACCGGCGTTGACGCACGGCTCTCCCGCGCCGCACCGTTCGTGGCCGCGGCGCGCGACGCGCAACGGACGCTCGGCCGCGCGACCGGTACCGCTTTCGTATAATGGCCGCATGACGGCGTCGGCGCTCGGACGGATTCTGCGGGGTCTCTCGCGGCGCAACGGGAGTTCGCTATGGTCGGACGGCGATTATTTGAACGAGCTGCCGACGTCGTTCTCGCTCTCCGACGAGCAAGTCCCGCCTGCGCGCGGGCCGCGGGCGCGATCATGCGGGCGTCGCCTGAATATCAGCGCATGTTGCGCGATCTGGGTGCGCCGACCCTGCCCGCTGCCGCGGAGTCCGCTGCCGCGCATTAGACGAGGATGAACGCGCAGGCTGATCCTACGCGGGCGACGCCGGTCGTCGACGCCGGACGGCTATTCGCGTCGCAACGCGCAGCGTTCGAGCGCGAGCGTTATCCGACGCACGCGGCGCGCGCGCGATCGGCTGTCCCGGCTACTCGACCTCGTCACCGGCCACGAACGGGAACTGTGTGCGGCGGTCGACCGCGATTTCGGCCATCGTTCGATGCATGAGACGCGGCTCGCCGAGCTGCACGTCGTCGCGGCCGAGGCGCGTTACGCGTTGCGGCATTTGCGACGCTGGATGCGTGCCCGCCGCGTGCCGACGCCACTCAAACTGCTGCCCGGATCGTCGCGCGTCATCCGGCAACCGCTCGGCGTGGTCGGCGTCATCAGTCCGTGGAACTATCCGGTGCAGCTCGCGCTCGCACCGGTGATCGGAGCGCTTGCCGCGGGAAATCGCGTGATGCTCAAGCCATCGGAGCTGACGCCGGCGACGTCCGCGCTCTTGGCGCAACTGGTCGGTGCCGCTTTTCGCGCCGACGAGTTCGCGGTCGTGACCGGAGACCCGACGTCGGCGCGGCGTTCTCTCGCCTTCCGTTCGACCACTTGTTTTTCACCGGCTCGACCGCGGTCGGCCGCAAGATCGCACTCGCGGCGGCGGAGAACTTGACGCCGGTCACGCTCGAGCTGGGCGGGAAATCGCCCGCATTGTTCGACGCCGACGCCGACTTCGCGCTCGCCGCGCCGCGTCTCTGCGGTCGGCAAGTTCCTGAACGCGGGACAGACGTGCATTGCGCCTGACTATGCGCTCGTGCCAGCGAATCGCGCTCGATGCGTTCGTCGCCGAGGTTGGTGCCGCCGTCGCGCGGCTGTATCCGTCGTTCGCGGCGAATCCCGATTACATCGACGATCGTCAACGACCGGCACTACGCGCGGTGACTCGTGCATCTCGTCGACGATGCGCGCGCTAAAGGCGCCCGAATCGTCGCGCTGGGCCCGGCGGACGCCGCCACGCGCCTGTTCGGCCCGGTGCTTGCCATCGGCGTGACGAGCGACATGGCGATCATGCGCGAGGAGATTTTCGGTCCCCTGCTGCCGGTCGAGACATACGACGACGCTCGACGACGCGATCGCGACGATCAATGCACGGCCGCATCCGCTCGCCTTGTATTTTTCGGCGACGATGCGGCGCGACGGGACCGCGTGCTGCGCGAGACGCTGGCCAGGCGGCGTGACGGTCGAACGATACGCTATGGCATTTCGTGCACGAGGGCCTGCCGTTCGGCGGCGTCGGCGCGTCGGGCAGCGGCGCGTATCACGGCGAGCGGAGCTTTGTCACATTTAGTCACGAGAAATCGGTCTTCCTGCAACCGCGCGCGCCGCGGCCAAGCTGCTGTACCCGCCGTATGGCAAGACGTTCGAGCGGATGCTCGCGTTGCTTTCGCGGTTGCGCCGATAGCCGCTGGCACGAGGCGCTAGACAATCACTGGATCACTTCATCCGCGCGCAGCAGCAGCGGCTGCGGGAGGGTGAGGTCGAGCGTCTTCGCAGTCTGGAGGTTGACGAGGAGGTAGTATCTTGTCGGCTGCTCCACCGATAGCTCACCTGGTTTCGCCCCTTTGAGGATTTTGTCGACGTAGATCGCCGCCCGCTGAAACATGTCGTCCATGGTCGGGCCGTATGACATCAAGCCTCCATCCCGGACGTAATAGCTGAACTCATACATCGCCGGAATGTGGTGTGTCGCAGCAAAGTCAAGGATCCGCTTGCGATTGATGTTCGTGAGCGCGTCCGATACCAGAAACAATGCGTCAGGGCGTTCCCGAGACATCGTGGAAAGAGCTTCGTCGATGTCTTCGGGTTCGCGCACGCCGAGCGGCTGGACAGTTACATGCAAGACGCGCGCGGCTCTCTCGACCTCGCCGTAGCGCAGCGTCATCGCCCGATCATCTGCATTCCACGATTACCGCGACACGCGTCGCGCCTGGCACGGCTTCCTTCAGGAGCCCGAGGCCGCTTGGCACTCAACTCGGTGGCCGGATCACTGATCCCGGTGAGGTTTCCCCCGGCCGCGCGAGGCTCGTGACCAAACCGGTTCCCAACGCATCGCCTGGCGCGATGAAAACGATCGGGATGGTCGACGTCGCTTCCTTCGCAGCCTGGGCAGCCGGCGCCGCCACCCGTCAGCAGCAGATCGACTTCGAGGCGCACAAGCTCAGCGGCCAGCCCAGGCAGCCGCTCGATCTTGGCTTCCGCCCAGCCGGCCCGTATAGGCTACGTTTTTGCCGTCCACGTAGCCGAGCTCCTCAAGCGCCTGACGTAACGCGGCGGGCGGAGCGCCATCCGCTGGGCGGGGCCGCCGGACAGAAAGCCGATCCGCCAGATCTTCGCCGGCTTCTGCGCGTGGCTGACGAACGGCGCCGCGAGTAAGCTGCCCGCGAGAGCGCGTGTGAACGTCCGCCTATCGATCACGGAATCACCTCGTCGACGTGTCGAAGGCCAAATATGTTACGCCTCCACGCGTGCGAAATCCCCGCCGGCGAGCAACACTCCTTTATCTTCGAACTTATGATTTAGCTAGCGCGTGACGCCGGCGCGTTCACATGGGCGGCCGCACGCCGTCCTTGCTCACTTGAATCCGCGGCGCGGTCATCTTGCCGTCGGCGGCGACCTGCACGGCGGTGAAAATGTATTGGCCAGGCACGAGATCGGTGCGTGCGCCCGGCACCGCACGGACGATCGGCGTGGAATCCGGCACGCGAATGGTTTGGCTGCCGCCCTTGTATTGCAGCGTCAATTCGCGTTTGCCGGTGTTGGTTACGATCGAGTCGACATTGGCATTGGTCATCATCGACCCCGGCTGCAGATCCCAGGGCCCGTGACCCTCGGGAACGGTGGGCGGGATGTAATGGACTTCCAGCGCCGTCAGCGTGCCCTCGGCGCCGAGCACCGTGGTCGCGCCGACATAGTCGCCGCGCTTGATGTCCTCGAATTTGTATGCTTTGGCGACGGTGACCGCCACGTTGTCCGGAAGCTGCAGCTTGAGGTCGCTTCCGTCGCGCGCCTTCACCGACATCACGTCGCCGTCGATCGCCGTGATCGTCCCGCGCACCCGCATGCTCGTCTGCGCGCCGGCAGCGCTTGACCACCAGCAACCCGACCAGCAACAGCGAGATTTTCAACGTCGACATCGCTTCCTCCTTGGTGAATGCCCCGAGGCGGCAATTCGCCACTCAACAGGTCGTGCGCACAATTGTTCCGCCGCAACGATTCAAACGATTTGGCGGACGCCCATCAAATAGGTCGCCGCGACCGCGCGATCGTCGCCTCAGCATCATCCACACGAAGAGTCGCTCCGGCAACGTCGGCGCGTGCTTCATCCTGCGCTCGATCAGCGGCGTGGCCGCCGGATCGAGCACGATGAAGTCGCCCCCTTGCCGTGGGCGAAATTGCCGATCCGGTCGTCGACGTAGAGCGATCGCGCGCCGCCGAGCGTCGCATGATAGAACGCGCGACAGCGGCGTCAGCCGGTGGCCGCCCAATTGCGCGACCTTGTACGCCTCGTCCTGTGTGCGCAGCATCGATGAAGCTCGTGCCGCCGCCGACGTCGGTGCCGAGCCGACCCGCACATCGTGCCGGCGCGCGGCGTCGGGGTCGAAGAGACCGCTGCCGAGGAACAGGTTCGACGTGGGGCAAAACGACATCGCCGCGCCCGACGCGCCCATTCGCGCGCGGTCGGCGTCGTCGAGATGGATGCAATGCGCGTAGATCGCTGCGCTCGCGCACGAGGCCGAAGTGATCATAGACGTCGAGATAGCTGCGGCTCCATGGAAAAAGCTCCGCCGCCCAGGCGACCTCGGCGAGATTTTCGGCGACGTGCGATTGCAGATAGACGCCCGGGTGCTCGTCCAGCAGGCGTCCGGCCAGCTCGAGCTGGCGCTCGGTCGACGTGGGCGCGAAGCGCGGCGTCACCGCGTAGAGCAGGCGGTCCATCCCGTGCCAGCGCGCGATCAGCGCCTTGCAATCGTCGTACGACGACTGCGCGGTGTCGCGCATGAACTCGGGGCAATTGCGGTCCATCATCACCTTGCCCGCGATCATGCTGCAGCGCGCGCGCTCGCGCGCCGCGCCGAAGAATGCGCCGACCGACTGCGGATGGACGGTCGCGAACACCATCGCCGTCGTCGTCCCGTTGCGCAGGAGCTCGGTCGAGGAAGAAGTCGGCGACTTCGCGTGCGTAGGCCGGATCGGCGAAGCGTCGCTCGGCCGGAAACGTGTAGCGGTCGAGCCACTCGAGCAGCTGCTCGCCAGTGCGCGGCGATGATGTCCGTCTGCGGGTAGTGAACGTGCGTGTCGACGAATCCCGGAAGGATCAACTTGCCGCGTGTGGTCGGCGACGTCGCTGCCGGCGGGAAGCGTCGGCAGGAGCTCGCGGGCATCACCGGCAGCAGCGGCGACGAATCCGTCGGCGAGCACGAGCAGGCCATCGTCGAAATATTCGTACGCGCGCGTCGCCGGTGTCTCGCCGGGTCCGCCAGGAAGTGGAACAGCGCGCCGCGGTGGGCGTCGATGCGCTTCCGCGTGGTCGCGAGTGCGCTCAGGCGATCTCCACGGCTATTTGTCGATCGCGCCCTGCGCGAACCAGGCGACGATCAGCGCCGCTCGCTCGTCCGGTCATTTGCGTCAGATTGCCGATCGGCATGTACCGGTTGCCGACGGTCTCGGCGATTTTCGGTGCATTTGCCGCGATCTGGTCCGCCGTATCGAGCACGATACCTTTCGGCGGCTGCACAAATCCCGGTTGCGTCGGCTGGCGCGCGCAGACGACGGCAGCGCTGATTCAGCACGCCGTTCACCTTGGCGAATCGATGCTTGTCGCCGCTCGAGTGCCACACGATTTCGGCGCGATCGCGACAGCTACGGCGGCGAGCAGCTAACACCGGCGCGGCGGGCAGCGCCCAGTTGCACGCTGCCGCTGTGGCGCAGCACGAAGAACTGACGAATCAACACGCCCGCCAGCATGATCACGTCCGAGCACGAGCCAGCCGTACGGATGGCTGTACGTCATCGGGTAATGGTTGCTGATCATGGCGAACAGCACCGGCAGCGTGAGTACGTGTTGTGCACCGAGCGCTGTTTGCCGACGATGCCCGGCTTCGGATCCGGCCGCGGCCGGCGCGGATGTCGGCGACCATCTTCTTCTGGCCGGGAATGATGTGGAAAGAACACGTTGGCGACCATCATCGTGCCGATCATCGCGCCGACATGAATGAATGCGGCGCGCGCGCTGAACAGATGGTGACAGCGCCCACGCGCAGAACATCACGAAAGCGAAAATCCGCGCGAGCGAGGATGTCTTTCTTCTTCAGCACCCGGCACAGTCGTGTCGTAGACGATCCAGCCGCCGGCGATGAACGGCGACGCTGATCGGCAATCGCCGCGAGCGGGTGAAAGCGCCATGACGTTGCGTGTCGATGAGATAGGAATTCGCGCCCAGCCAGTAGATCAGCGCCAGCAAGCCCGTGCCGGACAGCCACGTCGTATAGGCTTCCCACTTCCCGACCAGTGGGGTTCTCCGACAGCGGCTCGCCTTCCGGACCGGTCAGAATACTTCTGGCTGCACGTAGAATCCGCCGCCGTGCACCGCCCACAGCTCGCCGAAAACGCCACGCCTGGCGTCGCTCCGGCTCGATCGGCGAGACAGCGGATTGTCCAGCATCACGAAGTAGAACGACGCGCCGATCCACGCGACCCCGACGCGATCAAGTGCAGCCAGCGCGCAGCAAGGTTCAGCCAGTCGAGGACGTAGGCTTCGTCGGACCTATCGAAGCGCTGCACCTAACCCTCTCTCCCCTGCGCGGGCGCGGGATGCCTCGGGTCGACGCGCCGCGGCGCCGCGCGCCGGGGAGAGGGGTTAGGGGTGACGGAACACGGCTCAGTCACTCTCTTCGGCGGGCTCCCTCGCCCCGGCGGCGACGCAAGTCCATCTTCTGCATGTCGTCGCTCAGCTCAGCGCCTTGCCCGCCGCGACGCTGCTCCTTGCCGGTGTTGTCCATCAACGGTCCTGGAACGGATGCGGCGCTGGCGAGGCGATCGTTCCTCTCGCGACGCCTCTGATCGGCCGACATCCTTCGGGACGGCGGGATTGAGCGGCCCAACCGATCATGCCGACGCTTTGATGCCACCCCAAATGTTCCCGGCAGCCGGCTCGCTGACGTCACGTTCGCGGTCTTGGTGTAGAGCGCGCCCCATTGATGCGTCGTTGCGGTAAGGCTGCGCCTTCGATCCGTACTCGACATGTCGAGGTGATGCGAACGCATACTTTGCCCTTCTCCTCGGCGGCCGCCGACGGCGGTCGAGTCGTGTGGTGGGTGACGACGTCAGCGCCCTGCGAGGATCAGCGTGTTCGCCGCTTCGCGCTCGCGACCCGGATCGGACCACGGAGCTGGTCCAGATCACTTTCACCTCGGCCTTGGGATTGACGCTGCGCATCCCCGCGTGAACGCGATTGATTCCCTGGACGACTTCGGGAATCGGAAATGCCGCGACGTAGCCTGCGACGTTCGTTTTCGTCATCTGTGCCGGCGATGATGCCGCAGAGTAACGGCCCTTCGTAGAAGCGCGCGTTGTAGACGCCGACGTTCTTCGCCGTCTTGTAGCCGGTGGCGTGATCGAACATCACGTTCGGAAACTGTTGCGCGACCTTGATCGTCGGATTCATGTAGCCGAACGACGTCGTGAAGACGAGCTGCTGCCGCCGCCGCGAACTCGCGGATCACGCGCTCGGCGTCGGCGCGCCCTCCGGGCACGTTCTCTGACGACACTTCGTCTGCACCTTCGCCGCCGAGCGCCTTCTCCATCTCCTTGCGTCCCTGGTCGTGCTGGATACGTCCAGCCGGCGTCGCCGATGGGGCTCACGTAGACGAAGCCGACCTTGAGCGGGTTCCTGCGCGAGCGCGGCCGCGTAGCTGCCGCGGCAGCAGGTAGCGCGGCGGTTCCGGCGCGATTGTCTTGCGATGATCGCTGAGTTTCTCCTGGATGATCGTCAATCGGGACGATACGACCGGCCGAGCGACACCGGCGAATTGTAGACGGATCGTGGCGACGTCGCGCGGAAATGATAACGAGCACGACGATCGTCGCCGCGAGATACGGCAGCGACGACAAGAGCTGCGCGCGGTTACGTCGATGCCGGCGCCTTTGCGCGAAAACTGCGCGATCGTCACGCCGCCGAACAGATACGCCGAGCATCACGCGCGCCGGCCGCCATGTCGCGAACACGACGAGCGCCAACGCGATCCAGCCGCGGCTCGGCGACCATGCCGCTCGACCCACATCGGGGCATGGGAACTCGGACGACGCTGCGCCGCCAGAGGCTCCGCCATCGCGCCGCCGAAGAGCGTCGCGAGATAACGAATGCGGATCACCGGATAGCTGATCGCATGCGCCGACTCCGGCGATTCGCCGATCTGACCGCAGCACTGAGTCGCCCAGCGCTCGGCTAGTACAGGAACCACGAGACGCCGGCGAACATAGAGGCCAGCTCACGCAGACGAGAACGTGCCGCTTGAACAGATCGGACCGAGCACCGGGATGTGCGACAGCAACGAATCTCGAACTGGCACCTTCCCATCAGCAGCCGAACTTGAGACGCTTTCGAACGCGGCTTGCCGAGCGAACGCCGACAAGCCGATCCCGAACAGCGCTGGCGCGAGACCTGACGCCACCCGGTTGGCCATCAGGTTCAGCGGTGAGCAGCAGCGAAAATCGCCGACATCGCCGCGCCCGCGGCTATCGCTGCGCGAGCGCGCCGCAGCCAGCAGGTTGCCCGACGTCGTGATGCGGCCGCGAAGCCGCGATCGCGCCTGACGCAGCATCATCCCTTCGACGCCGAGGTTCAGCACACCGATCTTTCGGTGACGAACTCTGCCCAGCGCCGCGAACACGGCGGCGTGCCGGCTGCGCGATCGCGGCCGCGAATAGCGAACGATGTTGTCGATCAGTGCCGTCACCGATTTGCGCGGCGGCAAGTGCAAGGCGACGGGACGGGTCGCCTTGATCCTGCAGTTGATGAACACGTCGGAGCCCAGCGCAGAAAGAACAGCAGCATGCCCTGGAACAGCCCGGTGATCGCCGACGGAAGATTGAGTCCCATCTGCGCGATTCGCCGCCCAGATAGCAAGAGCGACATCAGCAGGCCTCGCGAGCAGGATGCCCGACCGGATGGAGCGGCTCCCGACGAACGCGACGATGATCGCCGCGAAGACCGTACCCCGGCGATACCGACGGCGGTGAGCCTGACCGATCGGACCGGCGACTTCCCGCCCATGCCCGCGAGGCCCGCACGGTGCGCCACCCGACCAGCATCTCCCAGCCACACCATGCGATGAGCTGGAGTCAGCGTATTACCGCGGCGTCGGCGGCAAGCCCCGCGACGCGACGCTGAAAGTCAGGAAGCTCGGCGGTTCAGGAACACGTAGCCGAAGCGCGACTCGCTCGAGCGCGCGACGACGAAGCCAGGAAGTTGTAGCCGCGTGCCTTCGACCAGCATCGGATAAGCGCCGAATCGGTGAACTGCTTCGACTGGCGGAAAGTTGAAGCCCTCCGGATCGCGCCACGGTTCGTGAACCGAGCCACGACAGCGAACAGGCTCGCGACGTAGACGAGCATCAGGCTCACCAGGATTCTCGTTGGTGTTGAAGCGCGTGCGCAAGAACGCCGGGATCGCCGCCCACAGCATGCCGCCGAGCGCACCCGCGACGAGCATCGCCGGCAGAACGAGCCTGCAGTTCCTGCCGCATGCCGTGGAAGTGCAGCGCGACGCCTCCGGCGAAGATCGCGCCGCAGGCACGAGCTGGCCCTCGGCTCCGATGTTCCGCCAAGCATTCGCTCGATATCCGCATGCCGAGACCGTGCCGATCAGCATCAACGGGGACGCCCTGAGCAGCATCTCGTGGCGGACGCCGTTGAGATCGCTGAATCGGATGGATGAAAGAATGCGCAGAACGCCTCGACCGGGTTCTCCTGCCGAGCGCCGTAGAAAAGGATGAATCCGCGCGACGATCGTCAGCGCGGCGGCGATGACCGGGCGACGAGCCAGCCCATCAAGCGCGACGGCTCCGCGCGCCTCAAGCGCCAGCCGCATGGTGCGCCTCCTGCGCGTAGACGCGACGGGCGCCGCACTCGTCCAGCATCGGGTCCACTATGCCGCACTCATCCACACGCCGATCTCCTGACGTTCCAGTATCGCGGTATCGGCTTCGACGGCGAGAGCGGCCTTGGGCGATGACGCGAGACGATCGCCACCCCCGAAGCGCTCGTCCAGCTCCTCCGACACCACGAGAATCGCCTACGCCGTCGTTGCGTAGATCGGTATGATCTTCTGCGCCGGATGAACGCCGCGGCGCCGACGCGTCCACGCCCCACGTCGGCGTGCGACGACGAGCACGTTCGGCTGCTGCAGGATCTCGCGCCCGACAATGAACTTCTGCAGGTTGCCGCCGGACAGGCTCTGCCTCCGCGCCGCGGTCCGCCGCATTTGACCGTGAATTGCTCGATGACGGTTTGCGCGAAACGCCGCGACCGCCCCAGAACCGGATCATCCCGCCTCTTCACGTAGCCGCGGCGGTGCGCGCGGTCAGAGAGCGCGTTGTCGGCGAGCGACACTCCTGGAACGGCACCGCGCCTGAGCCGCTCTTCAGGGACTGAAACGCAGTCCGAGCTTTGCGAGCGGCGCCCGGCGCGCAGGCTCGCGTTCGACCTCGATGCCGCCAGCACTGATCGATGCTGCCGTTTCTGGATCCGCTCCTTCGCCCGAGATCGCGGCGAGCAATTCCCTGCTGTCCGTTGCCCGGACACGCCGGCGGCGATGCCGGACGATCTCGCCCGCGTGCACGTCAAGTTGACATGTCGCGGGATCGACCTCAAATGGATCGGGAGACTTGCACGCATCGGTCCAGCGAGTCACGGCGACGCTACACCGGGTTTCGCTGCGCCATGCTGCGGATGCAGGCAGGTCCCGCCGATCATCATCCAGCGCTATGCTCTTCGGCGTCTCCTGCGCGCGGGTCGTCAATGCCCGGTCACCTGTCCGGCGCGCAGCACCGTCGCGTTCCGTGCAAAGCTCCTGATCTCGTCGAGCTTCTGGCTGATGTAGAGATGCTGCAGCCTCGGTCAGAGAGCTGGCGCAGCGTCTCGAACAACCTGCGTGCACCGCTTGCGGCGTCAGCACGCGACGCTCGGCTCGTCCATGATCAGGAGCTTCGACTGACGAGCAGGCGGATGATCTCGTACCGCTGGCGCCTCGCCGACCGATCAGTGAACACCGCGAGCCGGCGCGGATCGACCGGCAGCCTGCAGCGCTCTGAGACTTCGGTGATACGCCGTCCGAGCGGTGCGAGCGCGGCTTGCCCGGGCAACGCGAGCGCAACGTTTTCCACAACCGTCAGCGTTGTCGAACAGCGAAAAGTGCTGGAACACCATGCCGATGCCGAGATCGCGCGCATGCGCCGGGTTGTCGACGACGACCGGCTGGCCCTCCCACGAGCATCTCGCCGGCGTCGGGCTTTGACGTACGCCGTAGATGATCTTTCATCAGCGTGCTCTTTGCCGGCGCCGTTCTCGCCCAGCACGGCGTGGATCTCGCCCGCCAGCACGGACAGCGACACGTCCTGGTTCGCGACGACGCTCGGATAGATCTTCGCGTGATGCCGCGAAGCTTCGATCCTGGTGCGGCCGTCGATGTCACCGTCGACATGCGTTGATTCTTCCATGAACCCTGTGGACTTCGAACGATGCCGAAGATCATCGCAACGCGCTCGACGGCGCGCGCGGCTGCTTGCCCTTGCGCGTAACCTGCAAGCAGCTCCGCCGCCACGGCGATCGCGATCGTCGCCGGCTCCTTGCCGGGAATACCGCCGATGCCGATCGGGCACGTCATCGCCGCAAAGCGCGCTGGCGGCATGCCGCGCCGCTCCAGTTCTCGTTCGAACTGGCGGCGCTTGGCAAGCGATCCGATCAAACCGAAGTACGCGGCATCGTTGTCGTCGCAAGATGCGCTCGGCGAGCGCTTCGTCCAGCGGATGGCTGTGCGTCATCACCAGAAAATAACTGCCGGCCGCGCGGCGTCGACCTCGCTATTCTGGAGCGTCCGTGCAGATCACGTCGATTGCTCGCCGGCAGCGTCGGCCGGGAACGCGTCGCCGCGCGAATCGACCCAGGTAACGCGGCAGTCGATGCCGGCGAGCACGCCGACCAGCGCGCGGCCTGACGTGGCCGGCGCCAAACAGCACAATATCGAAACCGCTCGCGCGGATCGGATCGAGAAAGTAGGGCGGCGCATCGGTACCGCCGCGCGCTGCGCCACTAGCGCGCGCCGGCGCTGCTCGCCAGAAGATCGCGCGCCGCGCGAATCGCCGCGGCGTCGTGCGCGTCCAACGTGCCCATGCGTATCGTCGACGGTGACGATCAGCCGGCCGCCAGTCGACGGGGCCGCGCGTCGCGCTGACGATGACGCAGGATGTGCGGCCGCGCCTGCAACGCAACGAGCGCATCCAGCCACGGCAATGCGACCGAATCGCCGGCTCGAACAGCAGATTGGACGAGCCCGCCGCAGCATTGGCCAGGAGCGTCGCGCCCAGCGGAAAGCGGCGCAGCCGATCACCGATCGTTGCCCGCGCCCGCCAGGAGATCGCGCGCAATCGAGATCGCGTGCAGTTCGAGATGTCCGGCCGCCGATCGTAACGTCGCACCGAATCGCGCGTCACGATCATCCGCGTGCCCGCTTCGCGCGGCACCGAGCCTTTGGTCGACGCGACGCTGACGATCGACGGCGGGTTGCCTGGCGCGCGCGCAACTCTCGACGAGGGCGTCGATCCAGTCGTTCGATGACGCCTCACGCTTGCAGCTCGCCGCTCCGCTGCCTCCTGGGACGGCTCGGCGGCGCTAGGTGCCTACGAAACTGTCTCCGCCGCGCGTTCGGCCGCGAGTCTCCGCGCGCCGCACCGCCAGCTCCTGGATCGAGTTCAGGATCGATTCTGCGGTCGCAGCGGCGCGTCGAGGCGTGGCAGACAGCGTGTCGTCGGCGGTCGCGGCGATCGCATCGCGGATCGCGTGCAGCACCGAAATGCCGAGCATCAGCGGCGGCTCGCCGACGGCCTTCGACCGAAAGATCGAGTCTCTCCGCGTTGATGCCCGATTCGTAGATGCGGACGCTGAACGATCGGCGGCACGTCGCTCGCGACGGGAATCTTGTACGGTGGACGGCGCGTGCGTCATCAGCTTGCCCTTGTCGTTCCACGCCAGCTCCTTCCATCGTGAGCCAGCCCATGCCCTGGACGAAGCCTCCTTCGATCTGACCACATGTCGATCGCGGGATTGGAGCGACTTGCCGGACGTCGTGCAGGATGTCGACGCGGAGCAGGCGATTCTCGCCGGTCAACGTGTCGACGATGACTCCGACACCGCCGGCGCCGTAGCAGAAATAGTAGAACGGCATGCCGCTCCGACTGTCCTGCGGTCGTAGCCGATTTTCGGCGTCCGGTGAAGCCCGTCGCCGACAGCGCACGACACGCGCGAAATAGCGCGAGCTTCACCAGCTCGTTGAACGAGAATGGACTTGCTCGCCCGCGTGCACTGCGTGCTGGCGCGAAACGCGACCGTTTCGGCGCGCGACGCCGAAATGCTTCGCGGCGAACTCCGGTCAGGTCGCGCCTTGATCTTGCGCACGCGGCGTCCTGCGCGGCCTTGCCGTTGATGTCGGACCCCGACGATGCCGCGGTCGGCGAGAGGCGTTCGGCACCCTGCTCTGTGTCGGACGCGGTGATGCGTGATGCGGTCGACGTCGACCTGCAGCTCCTCGGCTACCCGACCTGCGCCACTTTGATGAACAGCCCCTGTCCCATCTCGGTGCCGCCGTGGTTCAGCATCAATACGTGCCGTCGGTATAGACATGCAGCAGGCGTCCCGCCTGGTTGCAGATGCGGTGCGCGGTGAACGAGATGCCGAACTTGACCGGGTGTCAGCGCGATGCCGCGCTTGAGGATCGGGCTCGTCGCGTTGAACGCGCGGATTTCGCGCCGGCGCGCATGGTAGTCGGCGCTCTTTTCCGAGTCGGTGACGATCGTCGTCGATCATTGTCGACGATCGTCTGCTTGTAGTGCGTGACGTTGCGGTCGTGGACGCCGTAGAAGTTGCGCGCGGCGGTATCGCCAGAGGATCCTTGCCGAGATGATGCGCGATGTCGTCGATCACCTGCTCGATGCCGATCATGCCCTGCGGACTGCCGAAGCCGCGGAACGCCGTGTTCGACACCGTGTTGGTCTTGCAGCGGAACGACGGAGGATCCCGACGTTCTCGAGGAAATAGCAGTTGTCGCTAGTGGAGCATCGCGCGGTCGTTGATCGAGCCGACAGGTCGGCCGGAATAGCCGCAGCGGCCGCGCGAGCACGAAGTCGACGCCGAGAATGCGGCCGTCGTCGTCGAAGCCGACTTCGTATTCGGTGACGAAATCGTGGCGCTTGCCGGTGATCATCATGTCGTCGTCACGGTCCGACGCGGAGCTTGACCGGTCGGCCGGTTACGTTTGGCGAGCAGCGCGGCGACGCACGCGAACAGATCCGGGCTGGCGTCTCCTGCCGCCGAGCCGCCACCCATCGCGCCGGCATTCGACGACGACGTCGGCAGTGCTGGGACGTCGAGCGCATGCGCAACCTGAGTGCTGACCTCGCCTGGGTGCTGCGTCGAGCTGTGGACCAGCATCGTGCCATCCTCTTTCGGCACGGCGCAACGCGATCATGCCTTCGAGGTAGAACTGGTCCTGCCCGCCGATCCTGATCTTGCCCGCGAGGCGATGTGGCGCGGTGGCGATCGCTGCGCGTGGATTGCCGCGCACAGGCGCTCGGTCGGCAGCACGAACGACTGCGCCTCGAGCGAGCAGCCTCGGCGGTCAATGCCGCCTTTGAGCATCGTCGTACTCGATCGCCGCGAGACGCACCACCGCCCGGCGCGCCTCGCCGACGGTCTTTGCGGCGACGGCGAAATCTGACTGGCGAAAGCCGTGATACTGG
>ERZ1370068.10333-contig-9042_pt1 | contig 48970 bp, 57 predicted proteins | sample MGYA00561227_ERZ1370068 | MGnify/ENA primary metagenome ERZ1370068 (study PRJEB38410, sample SAMEA6850437) | metagenome | study: Metagenomic assessment of the ecological functions of the soil: analysis of the soil microbiota associated with the... | reverse complement strand
TGCGTTCCCGTTCCTCCTCCTCGCGATCCCGATCCGGCTCTGTCCTGGCCGCGCGAGGCCTGGTCGACGCTGCGATAGAGGGGCCGTACACTGCGGTCCTCGCAGCGACCGGGGACAGGAGGGACCTCGCAGGTGGCGAAACGGCCGACGCGGCGCGCTGGTCGCTCTCGTTGTGACCAGTTGTCGCGCTGGCCATCTCCGCCGTGCTGACGATGGCCCGGGTGACGACTCCCACGAGTGGCGGGATCGTGGCGTACGGCCATTTCCGCCCGACGGGCGTCGTCGTCGAGATCCTCCCGGACGTCTTCACGGCGTTGCAGCCGGGCGACCTCGTCATCGCGATGGACGGCCGCTCGACGCTCGCGTGGGCCGAGGGCGGATTCCCGAACGGGACCACGCCCGGGATCGGTCGGAGACATCGTCCCGTTCGCCGTCGAGCGAGGCGGACGGGCGCTGACTCTGCCGGTGGCGCTCGTGGGCTATCCGACCTTGTCCGTGCTGACTGCCGCGTGGGGAACGCTCACGTTCGTCCGTCGCGATGGTCGTGATGGGCGCCTTCGTCTTCTGGCGACGGCCCCTCGTCCCGGCGGCCGGTGCTGCCGCTCGTGGCGGCGGCGGGCGCGTTCGGCAGCACGGTCCCGTTCCTGCTGAGCTCGGATCCTCTTGACCTCACGAGCGGGATGTACCCCGGGCTCAGTGCTCGGCACGGCCGCGGTTTACCTGCTCCTGTGGGGCGGCGTCATCGACTTCCTGCTCGTCTTCCCGCGGCCGTTCGATCGCGTCGCCGCCAGGCCGGGGCTGCGGCTGGTCCCGTAGCTGCGGTAGTGGCCGCTGCCTACTTCGGCGCGATCGGACTCTGCGAGGCTCACCGATCCGACGGCGCTCGCCTGGTACGACAGCGTCGGCCAGCTGACCCTGCTGCCCACACGTCATCGCGTTTGCGGCCGCGCCCGTCCTGCTCGCGATCCGCTGGCGGCACTCGCCGGCCGAGGATCGACGACTGCTCCGCGGCTTCATCTGGGTCTTCGCGTTCATCATCGTCGCCGACCTGATCCTCTGGGTCATCCCGGAGGCCCTCGGTAGCCCGTCGCTGCTGCCTCGGACGGTGCAGGCCCTCACGGGCCTGCCGTTCCCGATCCTCGTCGGCGGTCGCGATCGTGCGCCACGGCGGCGCGTTCGACTTCGACGTCGTGATCCGCCGGTCGCTCGTCTACGGCAGCCTGACGGTCGCGGTCATCGTCGTCTACGTCGCGCCGGACTGCGGCCGCGATCGGCGCGGTCATCGGCTCGGCGAGCCCGTACGCGACGTCGCTGCTCGCGACCTGCGTCGCCGCAGTCGCCGCCCTCCCGATCCGGGACGCCCTCCAGACCGTCGTCACGCGCGATTCCCGTGTACGGCGACCGCGAAGAGCCCGTCCGAGCGGTCCGGCGGCTCGGCGAGCGGCTGGAGCTCAGCGTCGACCCGGCGGCGATGCCGCGCGTCGTCGCGTCGACATCAGTCGCGGACGCGCTTCGACTGCCGTACGTCGGTCTCGAGCTGGGCACGCCGCCGTCGGCTCGTCTCGCGGCGGGAGCGTGGCACGCGGCCTGACGCCGTCGTGGACCGGTCGGTCCTGGCGTTCCAGGGACAGCCGGCTAGGTCGGCTCGTCGTCGCGCGCGCCGCGCGGACCGTCGGAGCCCCTGTCGGCCTCCGACATGCGCCTGCTCGACGACCTCGCCCAGCAGGTCGGCGTGGCGGCCCACGCGGCGCTCCTGACCGAGGATCTGCGCGCCTCGAGAGAGCAGCTCGTCATGGCCCGCGAGGAGGAGCGGCGCCGGCTCCGGCGGGACCTCCACGATGGCCTCGGTCCCGCGCTCGCGGCAATCGGGATGCGAGCCGGCGCCGCGAGAGCCTCGTCCGCGACGACCCGGAGCGGGCGGCGGCGTTGCTTGCCGAGCTCCAGGCGGAGACCGGCGCGCGGCCGTCGCCGACGTTCGCCGCCTGGTTGACGCCCTCCGGCCACCGGCGATCGACGAGTTCGGGCTCGTCGGCGCCCTCCGGCTCGCGGCGGACCGCCTCGACACGCCCGGGGCTCCGCGGCTCGAGGTGGGATCGGACGGCCGGCTGCCGGACCTGCCGGCCTGCGGTCGAGGTCGCGGCCTCACAGAATCGGCACCGAGGCAATGACGAACGCGGTCCGCCACGCCGGCGCGGCAAGCGTGCTCGCTGCGCCTGTCCGGGGTGACGCACCTGACGGTCGTCGTCGAGGACGAGCGGCCGGGACTGCCGACCGAGCCAAGACCCGGCGTCGGGCTGGTCTCGATGCACGAGCGGGCGGCCGAGCTCTGGCGGGGAGTGCGGGTCGAGCCGCGACCCGGCGGCGGCACGCTGAGTCGTGGCCCGGCTGCCACTCGTGGCGCCCCGTCTCGCGGCACGGGTCGTGATGGACGAGCCGATCCGAATCCTCGTCGCAGACGACCATGCTTCGGGTTCCGATCCGGGCTCGATGCCTTGCTGGCGACGCAGCCCGACCTGCGGGTCGTCGGCGAGGCCGAGACCGGCGATGAGGCTGTCGCCCGGGCGCTGGCGCTCCAGCCGGACGTCGGCTGATGGACCTCAACATGCCGGGCATGGACGGGATCGCGGCGACGCGACGGATCGTCGACTCGAGCCCCCACATCGCGGTCCTCGTCCTGACGATGGCCGACCACGACGCGGCGGTCTTCGACGCGCCTCCGGGCGGGCGCCCGGGGCTACCTGCTGAAGGGTGCGCGGATCGGGCCGAGCCTCGACGCGGGCGATCCGGCCGTGGCCGCGGGCGAGGCGATCTTCGGGCCGGACGTGGCCCGCCGGCTCATGGCGTACTTCGCGGACACGCCGGTGAAAGCCCCGGTATTCCCGAGCTCAGCGAGCGTGAGCGGGAGATCTCTCGAGCTGCATCGCCCGGGGATGTCGAACCAGCAGATCGTCGACCGGCTCGTGATCTCGCCCAAGACAGTCCGCAATCACATCTCGAACATCTTCCAGCAAGCTCCAGGTCCGCGATCGGGCGGAGGCCGTCGTGCGTGCCAGGGAGGCGGGGATGGGCGGGGAGAGCCGCCGGGCGTAGGCCGGGAGGTCGCCACCGATGTCCCGGTCCGATCGGGACACCGGCCCCACGACGGTGGGCAGGCCGGCGGCCTAGCGTCGAAGGAGCGGCGGGCACGGGAGCCCGGCCATCGCACCGAGAAGGCCCGCTCCACTCGGCGGCGCGTCGGAATGGCGCCCTGACGCGACATGGCCCTCGGCGGTCGTCGCGCTTCGATCTTCGCCGGCCGCCCGGCTCGTCCAGGTGTTCCTGGCGGGGATCGGCGTCTTCGACAGGCCGGAGGCTTCTGAGGCCCACCGCGAACGTTCGGCCACGCGATCGGAATGGCTGACGCTGGTGACATGCATGGTTGATCGCGGTCGCTTGGCCGGCTGGGTCGGCGTGCTGATCGGCCTGACGGCGTCCTCACGCTCGTCCAGCTGCTCGCTGCAGTCCGTGTTCGTGGCCTGTTCCGCGACGATCAGCCGGCGATCGCCGCGCTCCACCCCGTTGAACGGGTTTGCCGTCCTGCTGCTGCGTCACGCTGGCGATCCAGCATCGCGAGGTCCGGCCCGCGCGGCCGGGCGCGGGCGCGATGACGGCGGACTGCGTCGGGCTCCGTCAGCCTGGGGCGCCGGCGAACTGGCCCGCATCGTGACGATGCGGTCACGCGTCCCGCTCGATCGTCCTGGTCGCGATCTCGCCGCCATCCTGGTGCGTCGTTCGGGATCGGCGACATCACTGCAGGGCCTCGAAGGCCGATCCGGCGATCACGACAGGATCTCCGGTCGGAGCCTCGAGCGAGGTCGAGTCAGGCGCCGAGCCAACCGGGTTCCGCCTCTACGACTTCGCCGACCGGATGGGCGGGCTGAACCTCGTGGTCATCGGCCTCTTGCTGACGCGATCGATCGTGCGCAGGTGCCGTATCGCGCCGGCCGGCGCTGGGCCTGGAACACGATGTGGCTGCTGCCGGCGTGGGCGCTGGCGGTCCCGGCGCGATCTACCTCGCCTTCGGCGCCCGCGTTGAACGCCGTCAGGCGGCGGCGCCGCCGATGATCTCCGGACCGATCGTGGCCGCCGTCGCCGGGCCTGTCGCTGCTCGTCGACCGGCGGCTGGTCTCGGCGGCGGCCGTGACGCCGCGTCGCTGAATCCGAGCTGGCGTAGGTCCGCCGCTACGCCGGATCAGTTCGCGCGGCCCGGGCTCACCTATCGGGGTCGAACTCGGCCAGGATCGCCTTGTAGTCCGCGCCCGCTCGCTCGTCCAGGTCGTCCTCTGGCCGACGGCGGCGAGGAAGTTCTCGGATCTCCACGGTCGACACGCTGACCGCCGCCGCAGAGGCGCTCGTCCGACGACGAACGTGAAGCCGTGGTCGCGCTCCAGCTCGACGGCGATCGCCTCGATGAGCGTATCGTCGTCGTACGTGTCCTGATACGACGCCGGATCGACTGGACGAGGCTCGAAGAACTCCTCCGGCTCGATCTCGGTCTCGTGGCGAGGAGGACGTCCGAGTAGACCTCGTCGTCGCCCTCGTGAAGCTCGTAGAAGAACACGCGGCCGCCCGATGGGGTGGGTAAGCGATGGACCGCAAGTACGGTCGGCCCGGCGGGGCCCGAACGGACGACCGTGACCGAGCAGCCCGCGCCTGCCTCGCGTCCGCTGCCCGAGGTCGTCGTCGTGGGCGCGGCGTCGCGCGACGTCGTCGACGATCGATCCCCGCGGCTGGCGGCTGGCGGCGGAGTCTCGCACAGCGCGGCTGGGCGGTCGCCCGCCCGGGCTGCTCGACGCGGGCGGTGATCGGCGTCGACCGCGAGGCGTCGACCGCGTCCGAGCTCGACTTGCTCCTGCGAGGCCGGCGTCGATCGTTCACCTCGTCGCTCGAGCGGCCCCGTCTTCGTCAACATCGAGCGGCACCGAGTGGCCGGCTGCGTTGTGCCACTCCGCCGTCGGACCCGGTCGCCGACGAGCGCGCGGTGCCCGAGGCGTGGCGCGCCACGCGAAGGCTGGCTGCTCGCCCTCGTCGCCTGTGAGCTGCTGGCGGATCGGGCGGATGCGCCGGCCGCCGGACGATCTGCCGCCCGGCTGGCTGGCGGGCTCCTGCGCGAGCTGACCGCGGGCGAGGCGGTGGGCCACATCCCGCCCGGGCCCGACCCGGTCGTGGCGCGGGCCGACCTCGCGGGCTGTCGCGCGACGATCGTCGACCGCGGCGTCGAGATCGGCGACCTGACCGGCTTCCTGCGCGCGATGCCGCCACGCTCGTCGTGACCAGGGCGACCGCGGCGGTCCTCGTCTGCGTGACGGATCTACGGCGTGCTCCGGCTCCGGCCACTACCCGGCGGTGCGGAGCCACGACCCGGTCGACGCGACCGGCGCCGGTGACGTGTTCCTCGCGGCGCCTCGCCGCGGCCCGATCGAGCTGCGCTCGCCGGCGGCCGGCCCGCCGCCGGCTACGACCTGTTGATGGCCGCGGCGGCCGCGTCGCCTCCGTCCTCGAAGGGCGTGCACGCTCCGGCGTGCCGCATCGCGCCGCCGTCCGGGCGCGGATGGCGGAGGCCGGGCGGTGGCTGGGCGGTGCAGCGGGCCGAACGACCGAGAGTGCCCACCGCCGAGCCGCCGTCCGGCGAGCTCAGCGGAGGAGCCGGGCCCGTCGACTCCGCACTCGGAGGCTGACCGGCAGGACGAGGTGGGCCGGCGACGGCCCGTCGGAATCGTCGCGTCGCTCGCCGCCAGCCGCCGCGTTCGCCGTCGTCGCCTCCACGGGCGGCGCCTCCCGGCTCCGGCACGGGCCGCGCAGTTCGTGCCGCCAGCTCCCTCCGCGAGCCGGGTCACCGCCCAGCGGCCCATCTCGGACGTCGCCTGGGCGATCGTCGTCAGCGGCGGATCGACGTACCCGGCGAGGTCGACGTCGTCGAACCCGACGACGCTGACGTCGGCCGGGACACGCCGGCCGGCTCGCCCGGACCGCCCGCATCGCGCCGATCGCCATGCAGGTCGTTGTAGGCGACGATCGCGGTCAGGTGCGGTCGCGCCGCGAGCGCCTCGGCCGCGCGCCCGCTCGCCGCCAGCCACGCCCGCCTCGCCGACCGCGACACGGACCGCGTCCTCGGCCACGCCCGCCGCCGCGATCGCCGCCTCGGGCGCCCGGCGAGCCGGTCCGGCCCGTCGATGTTCCGCGGCGGGGCAGCGAGGATCGCGAACCGGCGATGGCCCAGCTCGAGCAGGTGCGACGCCGCGAGCGCGCCGCCGGCCCGGTTGTCGGACGCGACCGTCGGAGAGCCCCGAGGCCGCGTTCCGCAGGAGTTGACGAGGACGATCGGCAGCGGCGCGTCGGCGAGCCACTCCCGGTGGCGGCCGCCGAGGCTGCTCGCGGCGATGACGACGCCGTCGACCCAGCGGTCGACGAGCAGGCTCGAGATAGCCGACCTCCCGCTCCGGATCGTCGTCGGCGTTGCACAGCAGGATCGCGTAGCCCAGCTCGCGGGCCGCGTCTCCTCGACCGCCCGGACGAGCTGCGGGAAGAACGGGTTCTCGATGTCGGTGACGATCAGCCCGATCGTCCGCGTCGCCCGCTGGCGGAGCGGCCGCGCCACGCCGGACGGCCGGTAGCCGAGGTCGCGGGCGGCCGCGACGACGCGGTCGCGGGTCTCGGGTCGCGCCCGGCCCTGCCCGGTGAGGACGCGGCTGACCGTCGCGGTCGACACGCCGGCCCGCCGCGCGACGTCCCCGATCGTCGTCGGCATGGTCGTCCTCCGGCCGCGTCCGGGCGCCGTTCGGACCCGACCGGCTCAGTCGGGCGAGGCGGGCGGGAGCTCCTCGGCCTCGACCTCGGCGAGCGAGCCGTCGGGCGACGTCGGGGTGGCCTCGGCCGCGACGGCCGCCTGCTCGATCGTCCGGGTGTCGGCGCCCATGAGCTCGTCGAGCTCGCGGGCCAGCTCGGTCAGCTCCTCGCCGCCGCCCATCAGCCGGAGCAGCTCGTCCTGGTCGACCTCGCCGCGGACGAACTCGCCGGCGAGCCGGCCGTGGGACAGGATCGTGAAGCGGTCGCGCGACCGGCAGCGCGTGCTGGACGTTGTGGGTGATGAAGATCACGGCGAGGCCCTTCGCCCGGGCCCGGATCGACGTGCCGGAGGACGATCGCCGCCTCCTTCACGCCGAGCGCCGACGTCGGCTCGTCGAGGATCAGCACCCGCGCCCCGAAGTACTCGGCGCCGGGCGATCGCCAGCGTCTGGCGCTCGCCGCCCGACAGCGTCCCGACGAGCTGCGAGGGGTCGCGGACCTGGATCCCGATCTCGAGCATCTGCTCGGTCGCGATCCGGCCGGCCTCGGTCACGTCGAAGCGCGGCGAACGGGCCCCCAGCCGCGGGTCGGCTCGGAGCCGACGAAGAAGTTCCGGCTGATGCTCATCAGCGGCAGCACCGCGAGGTCCTGGTAGACGGTGGCGATCCCGCGGTCGAGCGCGTCGCGCGGCGACTGGAGCGTGACCGGCTGGCCGTCCATGCAGAGCGAGCCGGTGTCCGGCGGGTGGACGCCCGACAGCGTCTTGATCAGCGTCGACTTGCCGGCGCCGTTGTCGCCGAGCGAGGCAGTTGACCTCGCCCGGGCGGACGGCGAGCGAGACGTGCTCGAGGGCGATGACCCGGCCCGAAGTACTTCGAGATGTCGCGCGGCCTCGAGGACCGGCACCTTGTCGCTGGCGGGGCCCGCGCCCTGCCGCCGTAGCTCGGCGATCCGCTGGGCGGTCTCGGCCGGCATCGTGAACGGGGCGTTGTCGTGGGGGACGGAGGGTCGCTCGTCGATCGGCTGCATCAGCGGGTCCCCGATGCGCGGCGGAGGAGGTAGGTGTTGGCGAGGACCGCGAGCAGCAGGATCGAGCCGAGGACGACCTGGTACCAGTCGGAGTTGATCCCGACGAAGTTGATCCCGAGCTGCGTCGTGCCGAGGATGAACGCGCCGAACGCGGAGCCGAGCGCCGATCCGTAGCCGCCGGTCAGCAGCGTCCCGCCGACGACCGCGATGATGATCGCCTCGAACTCCTTGTTCGCGCCGCGCAGGACGTCGGCCGAGCCGAAGCTGAGCACCTGGATGCAGGCGAACAGCGCCGCCGAGGCGGCCGTCGTCATGAACAGCAGGATCTTCACCCGGTTCACCGGGACGCCGACGTAGCGGGCCGCCAGGTCGGAGCCGCCGACGCGCGAAGATCCAGTTGCCGAACCGCGTCCGCGGTCAGGACCCAGGTCGCGACGGCGACCGCCGCGAACCACCACAGCAGGACGATCTTGAACTCGCCGCCGGCGATGTTGATGCTGGCCGTGAAGAGCGGCACGATCGGGTCGCCGGCCGACGCCTCGGTCACGCCGCTGACGATCGTGTTGCCGGTGAGCAGACGGGTGATGCCGATCCCGGCGCCGCGCAGGATCAGCAGCATCGCGAGCGTGACGATGAACGAGGGCAGGCGGGTCTTCACCCGCAGCCAGCCGTTGAACGCGCCGATGGCGAAGGCGAACAGGAACGTCAGGACCACCGCGATCGTGGCCGGCAGGTGGAACTGGACGATGAGCAGCCCGACGGCGAGGCTCGCCGCGCCGATCATCGAGCCGACCGACAGGTCGAACTCGCCGGCGATCATCAGCAGCGACACCGCGACGCCGATGATCCCGACGTAGGCCGAGACCTCGGGAAGCTCGCCGCGCCCTGGATCGACAGGAAGCCCTTGCCGACGTCGCCCCGCGCGATCGAGAGCACCGCGAAGATCAGGAAGACGACGAGGGCGCCGATGAACGCGCCGAACTCCGGCCTCGATGCGAGCAAGCCGGGTCCGGCTGACGCTCCGCAGCCGGTCGCTCTCGGTCGCGGTGACGGCCGTGCTCATGGGCGACCTCGTCCTCGTGCGGGGATGTGCGGCGGGCGGACCCCCAGGGCCGCCCGCCGCGATGGAGTGAGCTAGCGGGTCGTGCCCGTGTTCGCGAGCACGGTGTCGACGTTCGTCTTGTCGACGATGCCGGGGCCCGTGAGCACCGGCTGGCCGCCGCCCGGCTGGAGGCCGTACAGCTTGTTGAGCGTCAGGAACACGATCGGCAGGTAGCCCTGGAGGTACTGCTGCTGGTCGATGGCGAAGAGCATCTTGTCGGCCTTGATCGCGTCGAGGACGTCCTTCGACAGGTCGAACGTCGCGACCTGATGTCGGTGTTGCTGAGCTGCTCCATCGCCTTGATCGTCGGCGTGGCGCCGGTCGGACCGAGGGCGAGGACGCCGTCGACGCCGGCGTTGCCCTGGACCGCGGCGCGCGATCGACTGCTGGGCGGCCGGTCGGGTCCTTGCAGGTCGACCTGGACGACCTTGACCGGTCCGCGCCGAGGCCCGTGGTGAAGCCCTTGCAGCGGGCGTCGAGGCCGGCGTTGCCGACTTCCTGGTTGATGCAGAGCGCGTTCGTCACGCCGGCGGCCTTCATCAGCTCGCCGGCCTTCTCGCCCGCGATCTCCTCGTCCTGGCCGACGTGGGTGAGGACGCCGAGCTCCTTGTAAGCGTCCGAGCCGGAGTTCGCCGAGACGACCGGGATGCCCGCGGCGACGGCCTTCTGGATCGACGGGCCGAGGGCGGTCTTGTCCGGGATCGAGACGACGAGGCCGGCCGGCTTCTTCGCCACGGCGGCGTCGATCAGCTGGGCCATCTTCGGCATGTCGCTAACGGTGTCAGGGGCGGTGTACTCGACCTTGACGCCCATGTCCGCGTGCCGGCCTGGTCGACGCCGTTCTTGAACGATCGACCAGAACGCGGTCGGATGGCCTGGCCGTGGGTCACGACCTCGATGAGGATGCCGGACCGATCGGCGCTGCCGACCGCCGCCGCCGCTGGCCGCGGGCGAGGCCGCCGAGTTGCAAGCGCCCGCGATCAGGGCTGCGACGCCCAACGCGAGCGATGCGCTTCGAAGGCTTCATGCTGTTGGTCTCCTCCTCACGCCCGTGGACCGTCCGCGGCTCACAGCCGGGAACGAAACGTGCTCATCACGATCGCGGGGCCGGCGAACGGTTCGCGGCCCTGGTCACCTCCTTCCAGCGGCGCGGGCGTACCCGCGCCGACGGCTTCCGGGATGGTGCCGGCACGCGCCCGTCACGCCGGGATCTCCTCGAGGCGGACCGGGCGGTGCTCGTGGAGCGATCTCGTGGCAGCCTCCGCGATCCGGAGTGCCTCGACACCGTCGCGCTCGGTGCAGGGGCTGGGCTCGTCACCGTGGGCGACCCGGACGAAGGTCGCGAGCTCCGGCAGCGTACGCCGCCGCGGAACCGATCGAGGAAGTCGGGCCACGCCGGACCGGCCGGCGGCGGGCACGCCCGGCTCGACCGAGCGGATCGGCGTCCGCGGCCCCAGGCCGACGCTGATCGAGTCCTTCGAGCCGAACAGCTCCGCCCGGATGTCGTAGCCGAGCGGGTCGTGCGCGGGCGACCGTGATCGCACGCAGCGCGCCGTCGGCGAGCCGGAGCGTCGCCGACGGCCGTGTCGACGTCGCCGTACTTCGCGAACACCGGGAAGCCCCGGACGCCGCCGTCCGCGTAGACCTCGGCGACCTCGCTGGCCGGTCAGCCAGCGGATGACGTCGAAGTCGTGGATCGAGAAGTCGCGGAACAGCCCGCCCGACGCCGGGATGTACGGCCTCGTGCGGCGGCGCGGGTCGTGGCCGGCGAGGCGGAACGCGTAGAGCGTGCCCAGCTCGCCGGCCGACCAGGCGCCGCCGCGCCTCGCGGTAGCCGGCGTCGAAGCGGCGCTGGAAGCCGAGCTGGAACGGGACGCCGGACGCCTCGATCGCGGCGGCGACGGTCGAGCGTCGTCGGCGAGGTCGGCGGCGAGCGGCTTCTCGCAGAACGTCGGCAGGCGCCGCGCCGATCGAGTCCCGGATCAGCGTCGCGTGGGCGTTCGTGGCCGCCGGCGATGACGACGGCGTCGGCCTCGTCGAGCGCGGCCTCGATCGACGCGGCGGCGCGGACGCCGGTCTCGGCGGCGACCGCCACGGCCCGGTCCGGGATCGCGTCGGCGACGATGACCTCGTCGACGCCCGGCGTCGCGGCGAGCAGCCCGGCGTGGAGGCGACCGATCCGGCCGCGCGCCGAGCTGGGCGACCTTCATCGGGCGAGGGCCCTCGACGAGCGCCGCCCGGCCGATCCGGAGCGACTCGGCCGGGGCGAGCCAGTAGCTGTCCTGCTCGACCATCAGCCAGCCGCCATAGCCGATCGCCTCGAGCGCGCCGGCGAGGCCGTCGACGTCGAGGACGCCCCGGCCGAGCTCCGTGAACAGGCGGGCCCGGATCGCCGCGGCGAAGTCGGGCAGGCGACCCGCCCGCAGATCGGCGAGGACGGCCGGGTCGACGTCCTTGACGTGGACGTGGCGGATCCGCGGCCCGAGCTCCGCGACGAGCGCGACGGCGTCGCCGCCGCCGACCGTCGCAGTGGCCGGCGTCGAGGCAGATCGCGACGCGGGTCGGGTCGGTCGCCGCGGCGAGGCGCCGGATCTCGGCCGGCGTCTCGACGAACGTGCCGGCGTGGGGATGGAACGCGAACGTCCGGCCGGCCTGGCGCGTCTCGGCGGCGAGGCGTCGCGAGGACGTCGGCGAGGCGGCGCCAGCCTGGCTCGGACAGGCGGGGAGCGGCGGGGTCGTCGCCGCGGGCCGCCCACGCCTCGCGCCCGCCGCCGACGCGACACGCCGCCACCAGCACGTCGCCGCCGCCCTCGTGCAGCAGGGCGAGGCGCTCCCGCCCGATCTCGACGGCATCGTCGCCCGGGCCGTCCGGGCTCATCGGCAGCTCGGCGTAGACCTCGGCGAGGCGAAGGTTGCGGTCCGGAGTGCGGCCCGGAGCTCGTCGCCCTGCGGGAAGCCCCGGCCCAGCTGGACGCCCTCGAACCCCAGCTCGGCGCACGCGTCGAGGACGGTCGCCGCGGGGACCTCCGGCGCGAGGTCGGTCAGGTCGACGTTGTTCCAGGTGATCGGGACGACGCCGATGGGCGAGCGGGCCAGGCGCCGGCGGGCGGGTTGGCCGGTCGCGGCCGGTGCGCGGCCCGCTGCCGTGGCGGATCCGACCTCGGCCTCGGCGGCGGCCGAGGTCGCGCGGCGGGCGCCGGATTGGCTGCGGGATGGGCTGGCGGACTGGGGGCCGGGGTGGATCGCGGACCGGGTCGCGATCGGCCAGGACGAGGTCACGACCGGCGGGACTCCACGGGGCGGATGTAATCGATTACCCTAGGCGGCGCGGAGCATACCATGGGGCCGCGGCGTGTCAACGCTCTGGAGCGCGGCGGAACGCGACCCGCCGGCGCCCGCGACCCGCGGACCACCTCACGGAGGAACCTCGATGACGTCGATCGCCGCGCTGCCGGCGCCGCCGCTCGCCGACACGCCGCTCGGCCGGACGATCGCGACGACCGCGACGGACATCTGGAACGACTCGTGCTCGATCCCGGAGCTCGAGTACGCGATCAGCTACGGCGCGGTCGGGGCGACGGCCAACCCGACGATCGTCACCGACGTCTGGAAGCAGGAGCCAGCCCGCTGGCGGGACCGCGTCCGGTCGCTCGCCGTCGGAGCGGCCGAGGCGACGGAGTCGGACCTCGCCTGGGCCGTCGTCGAGGAGATGTCGATCGCCGGCGCCGCGGCTGCTCGAGCCGGCGTTCCGCGCGTTCGGCGGCCGCCAGGGCCGCCTGTCGGTCCAGACCGACCCGACCCTCTACCGGACACCGGACGCGATGCTCGCCCAGGGCGTCCACTTCACGACCCTCGCCCCGAACATCATCGTGAAGTTTCCCGCGACCGCCGCCGGGATCCGGGCCATCGAGGAGGCGACGGCCCGCGGCGTCAGCGTCAACGTCACGGTCTGCTTCACGGTGCCCCAGGCGCTGGCCGCGGCCGAGGCGATCGAGCGCGGGCTGCGGCGGCGCGGAGGCCGCCGGCGAGGACACCGCGTCCGATGGGCCCGGTCGTCACGATCATGATGGGCCGGATCGAGGACTGGCTCCGCGTCCAGACCGAGCGTGACGGGATCGTCGCCGACCCGGCGGCGCTGCCGTGGTCCAGGGTCGCGGTCTTCAAGCGGGCCTACGGGCTGTTCCGCGAGCGCGGCTACCGGGCGCGGCTGCTGGGCGCGGCGATCCGCCACCACTACCACTGGTCGGAGCTGATCGGCGGCGACGTCGTGATCACGATGCCGGCGGTCTGGCAGCGGCGGTTCAACGACTCGGCGGTCGAGGTCCGGCCGCGGATCGACGACCCGGTCGACCCGGCCATCGTCGCCGAGCTGTCGGCGCGGTTCCCGGACTTCGTCGGGCGTACGAGCCCGACGGACTGGCGGTCGACGAGTTCGACGCGTTCCCGGCGACCGCGAGGACGCTCCGGGCGTTCATCGCCTCGTACCACGAGCTGCTCCACCTCGTGACCGACGCGGTGATCCCCAACCCGGACGCCCGCCCGTGACGGACTGCGTGGCCGGTGCCGCGCCGGCTGCATCGCCGCGCGCGGGCGAGCTGGCGGACGGGCCGTGGGAGCTGGCCCTCTCGCCGGAGGAGGCCGGCTGGTCGTTCAGCGGGCTGCGCGTCGCGACGCTGCCGGCCGGCGGCGAGGTCGCGTTCGAGACCGGCCCCGACGAAGTGGCGATCCTGCCGCTCGCGGGCTCGTTCAGCGTCGCCTGCGGCGACTCCGCTGGCCGAGCTGGCCGGGCGGAGCAGCGTCTTCGCCGGCCCGACCGACTTCGCCTACGCGCCGCCCGGCAGCCGGCTCACCGTCTCGAGCGCGGCCGGCGGGCGGTTCGCGGTGCCGGCGGCCCGGGCGGACCGCGGGCGCCCGTTCCGGCGCGCGTGCGCGGCGGCCGACGTCCAGATCGAGCTGCGCGGGGCCGGCAGCATGTCGCGCGAGGTCGCAACTTCGCCGCGGCCGCACGCGTTCGACGCCGAGCGGCTGATCGCCGTCGAGGTCCTGACGCCGAGCGGCAACTGGGGCTCGTACCCGCCGCACAAGCACGACGAGGCGCGACCGGGCGAGACCGTGCTCGAGGAGATCTACTTCTACGAGGTCGCGTCCGGGCCATCGGGCGGCGCCGGCGTCGCGCTACCAGCGGGTGTACGGGACGCCGGACCGGCCGATCGACGTCCTCGTCGAGGTCCGATCCGGCGACGTCGTCCTGATCCCGCACGGCTGGCACGGGCCGGCGATGGCGCCGCCGGGCTACGACCTCTACTACCTGAACGTGATGGCCGGTCCCGGCGAGCGGGCGTGGCTCGCCTGCGACGACCCGGCCCACGCCTGGGTCAGGACGCGTGGCGGGACCAGGCGGTCGACCCGCGGCTGCCCGTTCGGGCGGGCCGGCGGCGGGGCGGCCTCGTCGTCGTGAGTGGCGGGACCGTCCGGCTGACCGTCGGCCAGGCGGTCGTCCGGTTCCTCGCCGCCCAGCACGTCGAGCGCGACGGCGTCGCGCCACCGGCTGATCGAGGGGCTGCTTCGGGATCTTCGGCCACGGCAACGTCGCCGGGGTCGGCGAGGCGCTGCTCGAGGCCGAGCTGGCGACGCCGGGACTCCTGCCGTATCGCCAGGCCCGCAACGAGCAGGCGATGGTCCACGCCGTCGGCGGCGTTCGCCCGGATGCGGAACCGGCTGGCGACGCTCGCCGTGCACGACGTCGATCGGGCCGGGCGCGACGAACATGGTCACCGGCGCCGCGCTCGCGACGATCAACCGGCTGCCGGTGCTGCTGCTGCCGGGCGACACGTTCGCGACGCGCGTCGCCGGACCCGTCCTGCAGCAGCTCGAGTACCCGCTGCGGGCCGGACGTGACCGTCAACGACGCGTTCCGGCCCGTGTCGCGGTTCTTCGACCGGATCAACCGCCCGGAGCAGGCTGCCGGCGGCGCTGCTCGGCGCGATGCGCGTCCTGACCGACCAGGCCGAGACCGGCGCGGTCGACGATCGCGCTGCCCGCAGGACGTCCAGGCCGAGGCGTTCGACTGGCCCGCCGAGCTGTTCGAGGAGCGCGTCTGGCACGTGCCCCGGCCGGCGCCGGATGCTGCCGCGCTCGCCCGGGCAGCGGAGCTGCTGCGATCGGCCCGCCGGCCGCTGATCGTCGCCGGCGGCGGCGTCATCTACAGCGAGGCGACCGACGCGCTGCGGGGCCTCGTCGAGGCGACCGGCATCCCGGTCGGGGAGACGCAGGCCGGCAAGGGCTCGCTGCCGTACGACCACCCGGCTCGCGCTCGGCGCGATCGGCGCCACCGGGCACGGCGGCCGCGAACGCGATCGGCCGCGACGCCGACGTCGTCGTCGGGATCGGGACGCGCTGGAGCGACTTCACGACGGCGTCGCGGTCGCTGTCCGCCGCCGACGGCGTCCGGTTCGTCAACGTCAACGTCGCCGCGTTCGACGCGGCGAAGCACGCCGGCGTCGCCCTCGTCGCCGACGCGCGGGCGGCGCTCGAGGCGGCTGGCCGCCGCGCTCGAGGGCTGGGCGGTCGACGACGGCTACCGAGCGCGAGGCGGCGCGCCTGGCCCGCGACTGGGACGCGACCGTCGAGCGCGCTTACACGCTGCGGCCACGGCCCGCTGCCGGCCCAGTCCGAGGTGATCGGCGCGGTCAACGCCGCGAGCGGTCCGCGGCGACGTCGTCGTCTGCGCGGCGGGCTCGATGCCGGGCGACCTGCACAAGCTGTGGCGGACGCGCGACCCGAAGGGCTACCACGTCGAGTACGGCTACTCCACGCATGGGCTACGAGATCGCCGGCGGCCTCGGCGTGCAGCCTCGCGGCGCCCGACCGCGACGTGTTCGTGATGGTCGGCGACGGCTCCTACCTGATGATGAGCCAGGAGCTCGTGACCGCGGTGCAGGAGGCGGATCAAGCTCATCGTCGTGCTCGTCCAGAACCACGGCTTCGGGTCGATCGGGGCGCTGTCCGGAGTCGGTCGGGTCGCAGCGGTTCGGCACCAGCTACCGCTTCCGCGACCCGGCCTCGGGCCGGCTCGACGGCGACGTGCTCCCGGTCGACCTCGCCGCGAACGCGGCGAGCCTCGGGCGCCCGCGTCGAGCGGGTCGCGACGATCGAGGAGCTGCGGGCGTGCCTCGTCGACGCGAAGGCCTCGACCGAGGCGCGGCCGTTCGTCATCCACGTCGAGGTCGACCCGCTCGTCCCGGCACCCGACGGCGGCGCGTGGTGGGACGTCCCCGTCGCGGCGGTCTCGGGCTCGACTCCGTGCGTGAGACGCCGCGCGTCACATACGAGGCGGCGAAGCGGCGTCAGCGGCCGCTCATCTGAACCCTGCCCGCGGCCGCCGGCCGCTCCGCCGCCCGCCGCGCCTCGAGCCGCCGCCCCAGCCGGGCCAGCCGCCCCGCCAGCGCCTCGTCCAGCGCCGGGTCGAACCGCCCGATCTGCCGCCGTCGCTCGACGACCCGCCACGCCCGTTCCGCGGCGGCGAACGCGCCTGGAAGATCGCGCAGCCGGTGCTCGCGGAGCTTCGCGACCTCGATCCAGGCGTGGGCGCTGAGCGGCCCGGCGCCCGCCCCGATCGCCTCCCAGACTGCCGCCGCGTCGGCGAACCGGCCGAGCCGCCGGAGCAGCCGCGCTCGCTCGACGAGGATCCGGTCCTCGGTCCAGGGCGAGATCGACCCGCGGCGGCCCGAACGCGCGCCGCGAGGCGCGTCGGCCGGCCGCCGTAGTCGACCCGGCCGCTGCGGCAGCCACCATTCGTCATCGTCCGCGGCAGCGCCGTCGCGCCGCCGGTCGTCGCCGCGTCGAGGCATGCCAGCGCGTCGTCCAGCCGGCCCTCGCGGGCGTAAGGCACGGGCGAGGCCCGGCGAGGTCGCCCGGGTCCGCCTCGGCGAGGGGCGTGCCCGCCGGCGAAGCGGGCCACGACGTCGGCGAGCAGCCGGGCAGGGGACCGGACGTCCTCGCGGTTGTGGCGGACGACGTCGACGAGCGGCTCGACGATCCCGGCCCGGAGGAAGTCGAGGTAGCGGCCGGGGATCTGCCAGCCCTCGACGTCGCTCGTGCCGCTCGACGCCGAGCAGCTCCGTCTCGACCGTCCGGAGCCTCGCGTCGACCATCCGATGGCGGAACACGCGCCGGACGAACGGCAGCAGGTCGAGATGCCCGGTGTGGGCCGGCGCGGGCCGGCGGGCCATCCGGTAGCGGGTCACGAGCAGCGGCCAGTCGAAGCCGCGGCCGTTGTAGGTCACGAGCCACGCGCGATCGGCGGGATGTGGGCCTCGATCATCGCGAGCATCGCCGGCTCGTTGGGCTGGTCCGGCAGGATCAGCTGGACCTGCCGGAACCGGTCGCCCTCCCACCAGCCGAGCCCGACGAGGAACGCCATCGTCCCGGCCGCCGTCGCGAGCCCGGTGGTCTCCGTGTCGAGGCAGACGAGCGGCACGTCCGGCGGCGGCTGGCCCGGCAGCCGGGCGAAGCGCCTCGCGGTCGACCGGCAGGACGACGGTCATCGGCTCGACAGCGCACGACGGCCTCGAGAGGCCTCGCCGACGACTTCGCCGCCGATGCGCCTCCGCGAGCCGCAGCGCGCCCCGACGTCGGTCGTGTCGCTGGGCGGTGGCCGTGCGGCACCGGGATCCGGCCGGACCGCGGCGCGATAGTTCGCGAGCCGGCGCTCGAGCGTGATCCGAGCTCATGCCAGCACGACCGCCGCTCCCGCGCCCGACCTCGGGAGGAACCGCAGCGCGAGCGCCTTCGCGTCGACGTCCGGGCTCGAGCCGCGGGCCCGGTGCAGGCCGGACAGCCGCCGTCGCAGCCGCAGCGCCGCGATGAGCTCGGCCGCCGCCGGCGATCAGCTCGTCGTGGCGTTCCCAGAGGCGCTCCGACATGCCGATCCCGCCCGGCACCGCCTCGTACAGGTAGATCGTCGGCGCCTCGTGGTGCGGCGAGCGGACCTGGGTCGACGAGTCCGAGGTCGCGCGGATCGACCATCAGCAGGACCGACGCGACCGTCTGGATCGCCCGCCCGGCGCCGATCAGCGCGACGTCGAGATCGTTGCGGTCGCCAGCGCGTCGTCGGCGCTCGTCGGCCGGTCAGCCAGTAGGCCGTCGTCTGGAGCTCGAGCTCGGGCAGGTCGATCGGGCCCCAGCCGACGTTCTCGTCGGTCACGAACTTCAGCTTCTTGAAGAGCGTGACGAGGCTCGCGACCATCACCTCGCCGTGGACCCGCCGGCCACCGGTGCGCCGGCGCCTCGGCGAAGACGTCGAGCGGCTTGAGCGTGACCGCCCGGTTGGCGTACGTGTAGTGGTCGACGTCGATCCGGTGGACGTACGCCTTGCGCTCGTCCCAGTCGAGCCGGTCGACGTAGTACTGGATCGACTCGTGGATGTAGATCGCGCGCTCGTGGACGAGGACCTGGGCGCTGAACAGGTCGACCTCGCCGAGGACCCGCGGCCGGTCGGGCGTCGTGTCGATGATCACGACGTTCTCCGGCGCCGCCGTCCGGAGCGAGATCTCCGAGGCCGGGAAGTTCTCCGAGCTCCAGTACCAGCGCGCCGTCGCTCGGCCTGGCGGACGTGGCCTGACTCGGCGAGGAACGCGAGCAGGTCGTCCGCGGCCGCCGGCCCGAAGACCTCGCCCGGCTCGAACGGCAGCTCGAACGTCGCCGCACCGGAGGTGGGCGAGCAGGACGTGGAGGTTGTCGGGATCGAGGCGGGCCTCCTCCGGCGTTCCGCTCGAGCAGGAACTCTGGGTGGTGGATGACGTACTGGTCGACCGGCGCCGCCGACGCGACGAGGATCGCGACGCTCGGTCGCCGCTGCGGCGGCCGGCCGGCCGATCTGCTGCCACGTCGCCGGCGACCGAGCCCGGGTAGCCGGCGAGGATCGACACGTCGAGGCGGCCGATGTCGACGCCCGAGCTCGAGGCGCGTTCGTGGCGACGACGCCGAGGATCTCGCCGTCGCGCAGGCCGCGCTCGATCGCCCGCCGCTCGGTCGGCAGGTAGCCGCCGCGGTAGCCGCGGACCCGCGATGCGCGGGCCCGAGATCCTCGCGCAGCGACTCGCGCAGGCCCGGTCGAGCATGATCTCGACCGCGATCCGCGACCGCGCCGAAGACGATCGTCTGGCGGCCGGCCCGCAGGAACGGCGAGCGCCCAGCGCTGGGCGAGCGTCAGCGGCCGAGCCGCGCGCCCCGGTCGCCGCGTCGATGACCGGCGGGTCGACGAGCAGGACGTGGCGCTCGCCGGACGGCGCGCCGTTGCGGTCGATCGAGCCGCGACGGCCGGCCGGTCAGCATCGCCGCGAGCTCGGCCGGGTTCCCGATCGTCGCCGAGCAGCAGACGATGACCGGGTGGCTGCCGTAGTGGGCGCAGATCCGGAGCAGCCGCCGGAGGACGTTCGCGACGTGGCTGCCGAACACGCCGCGGTACGTGTGCAGCTCGTCGATGACGATGACCCGGAGCTGCTCGAACAGCTGGAACCACTTGGTGTGGTGGGGCAGGATCGCCGAGTGGAGCATGTCCGGGTTCGTCACGACGACCTGGCCGGCGCTCGCGGATCGCCGACCGGATCGGGGCCGGCGTGTCGCCGTCGTAGGTCGCGGCCGAGATCGACGAGGCCGGCCGCCGCGCGACAGCTCCGCGAACTCGGCGACCTGGTCCTGGCCGAGCGCCTTGGTCGGGAACAGGAAGCAGCGCCCGCGACCGCCGGGTCCTCGGCGATCGCCTGGAGCACCGGCAGCGCGTAGCACGAGCGTCTTGCCCGACGCCGTCGGGCGTGACGACGACGACGTCCTCGCCGGCGTGGACCGCCTCGATCGCCTCGGCCTGGTGGGTGTACGAGGCGCTCGATGCCGCGGGCTCAAGGCCCGCCCGAAGGCCCGGGATGGAGCCAGGACGGCCGCTCGCCGTACTCCGCCGGCCTGGCCGGGAGATGACGTGGTGGACCACCCCTCGAGCGAGCGACGGCTCCTCGAGCAGGCGGGCGAGGACGGCCTCCCGTGCCGGCGGGGAGCGTACGTGCGCATCAGCCACTCCGAAACCGAACAGATGATCCAATTGGCGGAGTCTAGCAGGCACGATCGACCGCGGCCGTGTCACCTTGTCTGTCACGACGACCGCCCGCGTGGCGACTCGACGGCACGCTCGGCCGCGTTGACGTAGTCGGCTGCGCGTTGCAGCGCACGCTGCCGTGACCGTGACGACCGACGCGCGCACAGAGCCGCCCCACACACCCTCCCGAAACTGACCCTGACGAGTCGGCGACGAGCCAGGCGCCGCGCGCACCCGATCCGGCGAGCCCGCGGCCGGCGGGGCATCGATCTCTCGTCGCTGTCGATCGCCGGCTTCAGCGCCGGCGCGGGTCGGCTGGGCCTGCGCGGCGCTCGTCGCGGCCTGGATCGTCGTGATCTTCGCCCGCCAGGCCGGCGATGGCGCCGCGGCCGCGGCTCGGGCCGATCCAGGTCGCCCGGGACAACGCCGCGCTCGCGAACGAGGTCGCGGCGCTCGAGCACGAGCTCCAGGTCATCGAACGCCCGGCGTACGTCCGCCCAGCGGGCCCGCGGCTACGACCTCGGCACCGACAAGGAGAGTCCCGTTCACGCTCGACCCGTCGGTCCCGACGCCTGGCCCGGACGCGCCCGGGTCCGCCTCGACCCGCGTCGGCGCGGATGCGGAGCACGCGACGCCGCTCGAGTCGTGGCTCTCGCTGTTGTTCGGACCCGCCGACTAGCTCCGCGACGCTCGGTCGCCGGGCCTCAGGCCGAGCTCGCGTCGACCGATGCCGCCGGTCGCAGGCAGCCAGGTGCCCCGCCGGTCGTCCGCCCGACCACGCCGGCACGGCCCGCGGCGACGGCGCCGCGACGTCGCCTGCCGCCGTGCGGCCGATGATCGCCGGGACATCCTCGGGACGGACGGGCCGGGCGAAGAAGTAGCCCTGGCCGTAGGTGCAGCCGAGCGCGAGCATCCGGTCGGCCTTGGCTCGCGTCTCGATCCCTTCGGCGACCGTCGTGATCGACAGCGACGCGCTCATCGCGACGATCGCCCCGGCCAGCGCCGCCGACTCGCGAGTCGGGTCGGCGACCTGGACGAACTCGCTGGCGATCTTCAGGGCGTCGACCGGGAACTGCCGCAGGTGGCTGAGCGAGAAGTAGCCCGTCCCGAAGTCGTCGATGACGACGCGGACGCCCAGCGCGCGGAGCGCCTCGAGCGTGGCGATCGTCGCGGGCGTCGCCTTGCAGCAGCGCGGTCTCGGTGATCTCGAGGCTGAGCGGCTGGGCCGGCAGCCCGGCCTCGGCGAGCGTCGCCTCGACCGCGTCGACGAAGCCCGGCTGCTGGATCTCGCGCGCCGAGACGTTGACGCAGAGGAAGACGGCGGCGGCACGATCCGCGCGCCGCCAGCGAGCGGCCTCGCGGCGCAGGCCTCGGCGCAGGACCCAGCGGCCGATCGGCAGGATCGCGCCGTTCTCCTCGGCGATCTCGATGAACTCGGCCCGGCGCGACCAGCCCGCGCGTCTGGGTGCTGCCAGCGGACCAGCGCCTCGACGCCGGCCAGGCTGCCGCGTCTCCAGCGTCGACGATCGGCTGGTAGACGAGGCGCGAGCTGGCCGAGCTCGACGCGCGCGCTGGAGCTCGGCGCCGAGCTCGTGGCGCTCGCGGATCGCGGCGTGCATGCCCGGGTCGAAGACCGCGAAGCCGGCCTTGCCGTTGGCCTTCGCCATGTACATCGCGACGTCGGCGTTGCGGACGACGTCCGGCGCGCCTCGGCGGCGTCGCGGGCGCTGGCGATGCCGATGCTCGCGGTGACCGACGACGTGCTGGTCGCCGATGCAGGTACGGCGCCCGGAGCTCGCGCACGAGCCGCTCGGCCATCGCGCGCGAGCGCTTCAGGTCGGGCGTCGTCCTCGGTCAGGATCGGCGAACTCGTCGCCGCCCAGCCGGGCCACCAGGTCGCCGTCGCGGACGGAGCCGGTGATGCCGCTCGGTCACCGCGACGAGCAGGGCGTCGCCCGGCGGCATGGCCGAGCGAGTCGTTGACGACCTTGAAGTCGTCGAGGTCGAGGAACAGGACCGCCGTGACCGGCTGTCGCCGTCGATGCGCGGGTCGGCCGTCGCGAGGACCCGCTCGAGCGTCACCTGGAACATCCGGCGGTTGGCCGCGCCGGTCAGCGAGTCGCGCTCGGCGAGGTCCTGGACGTGGCGCAGCAGGACGCGCGTTGCGGAGGTTGAGCGCCGCGATCGACGAGAACTGCGCGAGCACCGACGCGACCCGCCGCTCGACGCCGCACAGGATCGGCCGCGGGCCGGTGCTCGACGACGACCGCGCCCAGCGGCCGGCCGTCGGCGACGCAGCGGCGACACGAGCAGCGTTCGCGGGCGCCGGGCATGAGCGTCGACGAGCAGCGGGTTGCGGACCGGGTCGAGCTGGCGCGACCGGCAGGAGGTCCTTGCGCGCTCCACGCGCGGCGCGGACGACCGCGTCGGGATCGGTCGAGCCGTCGGCGACGTCGTGCGACGCCGCATCGCGGCGAGGACGCACGCACGGCCACTCGGTGGCGCCCAGGACGACGCCTCGCTCGAACGCCGAACCGGGCGGCGAGGCCGTCCAGGACGATCTGCGACTGCTGGATCGGATCGGTCGACGCCGTCGAGCTTCGAGCGCCAGACATCGACCAGCGTCTCTGGAGATCGGCCCGGCGCTGGCGTGAGCTCGCCGCTCGTTCATCGCCGAGAAGACCGACGTCGCGAGGCGCGAACAGCCAGAACGACGGTGACGTTGAGGACTCGGCATCCGGTCGAACTCGATCGTCCGCGCCGGGCAGTGACGTCGACCGCCGGCGACGAGCGGCGGCGGCCTGCGCGTAGAGGACGACGAAGAGCAGGCAGCGAGTCCCACAGCGCGACCTTCAGCCCGGTCCGGTACGAGGCAGAGCAGCGAGACGGCGACGAGGTGCAGGTAGATGAGGAACCGCATCGGGCTCTGCGTCCCGCCAGTCGCGTACATCGCGAACGCGAGGGCGATGCCGTCGACGAGAGCATCAGGCCGATGACGATGTGGCCCCGTGGCGGCCGGGCGCCTGACCGGCTCGGCGGCGAGCGCCACGGCGACGTATGCGGCCACGCCCGCGACGACGACCGCCAGCGGCACGCCGAGCACTTCCGGACGGACGGCGCTCCAGGCGACGAGGACGCCGGCCATTCCGAGCCGCAGCGCGGTCAGCAGGGGCCATCCGGTCCCCGAGTGCCGAGATAGTCGGCGCGGTCATGGGTCGTCATCAGAGCTGGTCCTCGTCGCGGAAGGCGAGGATGGTCTCGGCCGCGCTGAGCGGGGCGGCCCGGGCTTGGGGTCGCGAGCCATCGAGCCGGGACTGGATGAGCAGGAACAGCGGGACCGCGATCATCAGGATCAGTGGAAGCTGAACTCCGTCGCGACGCGCCGCCGCAGCGGCGGGCTTGACCGGTGGTCCGGATCCGGGCGGCGACGTCGGAGATGATCCCGCCGAGTCCGGTGCCGGTGACCGGGAGGACGAGCGGTTCCGATGGGGTCGGTGCCGGGGCCGCCGCCGGAGTGGCCCTCAGCAACTGGGCCAGCGACGGCGATCTGACCCGCCGCCGGCAGCTGCCGGAGCGCCGGATCGCCGGTTCCGCCGGAGCCGCCGGAGCCTCCCGTCGGATGGACGACACGGAACTCTGGATCCGTTGGCTCGGGCGTCGGCGATGGCGTGGCCTGCGGGGTCGCTGGCGATCGACTGGGGAGCGACCGATGGGGCAGGCGTCGGCGTCGGTGCTGCGACTTCGGCTGAAGGCGTCGGCGTGGGCGGGGAGTGGGCGTTGGCGTCGGGGGAGGGGATCGGCGTCGGCGTCGGCGTCGGCGTCGGCGTCGGCGTCGGAGTCGGGGTCGGCGTGGGCGTGGGCGTCGGAGTCGGGGTTGGGGTCGGCGTCGGGGTCGGCGTCGGGTGTCGGTGTCGGTGTCGGGGTGGAGTAGGTGTCGGGTCGGAGTCGGGTCGGGTCGGAGTCGGAGTAGGTGTCGGCGTCGGCGTCGGCTGTCGGGCTGTCGGCGTCAGTAGGTGGTCGGCGTCGGCGGTCCCGCTGTCGGTCGTGACATGCCGGACCGTGTCCTCGCGGTCGTCCATCTCCGGGTCGCCGCAACACCTCGTCGTCGCACAGCGACAGTTCCCCGAGGTCAGGGCGCAGACGTGGTCGGTCCCGGCGACGACTGCCGTGTAGCTGATGCTGCAGCTCCCGTCGGTGCCGGTGTCGCATGTCAGGTCCGGGCTGTCTTGCCCCCGGAGGGCCGGGTCGTTCGCGCTCCCGGGCCTGAAGTAGAAGCGGATCGTCTGATCGGTCAGGAGCGGGTCACCGGATCCGTCGAAGACCGCGGCCGTCAGCGTGACGACGTCGCCGACGAGGCCGTGCCGTCCTCCGGGAGAGGTCGACGAGGATGCTGTCCGCGGCGACGACCGGTCGAGCGGTGCCCGCCAGGCTCGCGGTCGCGACGACGAGGATCGCCACCAACCACGCCGCGACGGGCATTCGACTTACGAGCTGACGATCGCGCCAGCGGATACTCCAGCCCCACGGTGACGGTCCGCTGGTGCCCGATGAGCCGTCGATCAGGCCCCCGGTGCCTGCGGTGCCCGACACGCGCGTCGAGCGGAGTTGGGACGCTATACGGGCGGATCGGGAGCCGAAGGGGTGAAGTAGTACTCCCGGGTCCCATCGGCCCAGGCACGGTTCCCGCCTGCACCGGTGCGTCGGCGCACGTCCCGGCATGCCGTGGCCCGAACGTCCCGGCAGCCGTGCGGTCCGGGGTGCTGCGGTGCGGATCGGTCGGCTGGACCAACGGACTCGAGACGGCTACGCTGCGATGGTCCGGCGAGCCGCCGGGGGATCATCCGGAGCCGGAGCTCACGATGTCGAGCTCCGGCTCCGTCGATTCCGGCTGGCTGGAAGGACCGCCGCGGGCGAGCCCCGCGGGCGCCGATCTGGTTCCAGCCGGCGGTCGACCAGCTGCTGCCGGACCACGAAGAGCCTGACCAGCTGCTGCCCGACCAGCTGCTGCCGGACCACGACGGAGCCGGACCAGCTGTTGCCGGACCACGAGAGAGCCGGACCAGCTGCTGCCCGACCAGCTGCTGCCCGGACCACGAGAGCCCGGACCAGCTGCTGCCGGACGAGGCCGGACCAGCTGCTGCCGTTCCACGTCCGCCGGCCCACGCGCTCCTGGCGGCCTCGAGGGCGGCCATCGCGACGGAGTCGAACGGCTGACCGAAGATGTCGATCTCGCCCGTCGAGAACCACGCCGTCGCGAGTCAGGTGATCCGATCCGCGGGCTCCGTTCGAGCGACCCGCCGCCCACCGCTGGTGCGACGGCTCTGGGCGTAGACCGGGAGCGGGGCCGAGAGGATGGGCTCGAGCCGGAGCTCGCCGGACCCGACCTGCCGAGTGCTCTGACGTCGGCAGGTCGTACGCGCTCGCTCTTGATGCAAACGCTTGACCTGATCGGGCGTCGCGTGCGGGAACTTGTCGAGGATGAGGGCGACAGCTCCGGAGGCGATCGCGGTGGACTCGGAAGTCCCGCTGCCGCGCATGAACCGCGCGTCCGAGCATCGCCTGCGTCGGCGACGTTGAGCGTCGATGTAGGAGTTCGGCACCCGGAGGCCCTGGATATGGGCGCCCGGAGCGACGAAGTCGGGCGCTCGGGCGGAGCCGGTTCTGCGCGGCGGCCGAGAAGTCGGGCACCGTGTCGTCGGCCAGGCGTCGCCGTGCCCATCGAGTCGGACGCGCCGACCGCGATGATCCGCTTGTCGAAGGCGGGGTTCGCCAGCGCCGGCGACGATCCCTGCTGCCTCTGGTAGCCGCTGTTGCCGGCGGCAGCCACGACGACGATGCCTGCGTCCCACGCCTGTTCGACCGCGAAGCGCCAGCGGGTCGACCCGGTACCACTGCGACGAGTTCGTGCCGTAGGAGAGGTTGAGGACACGGATGTTCATGCCGTTGTCGTTGCGATGCTGGACGACCCAGTCGATCGCCGCGATGACCTGGCGAGACGTCGGTCCCACCGTCGGCCGTCGCGACCTTGACGCTCACGATCCGCGCATCCGGTGCCATGCCGCGATAGCGCGGCATCCCGACCGGCGATGAGGCCAGCCATGAACGTGCCGTGTCCGAATGGTGTCGAGGTTGGTCAGGTTGGGCGCCTGGGACTCCAGCGACAGGTCGGGCCCGTAGATGACCTTGCCGGGAGCATCGAGCCCCTCGACCGGCGGCGACGCCGGAGTCGATCAGCGCGACGTCGACACCCTTGCCCGGTGTAGCCGGCGGCCCACCACGCCTGGGCGCCCGTGTAGTCGGTCGTCGATGGTCATCGGAGTTGACGTCGCTCGCCGGGTCGTAGCCAGCGGCGTAGACGCCGGACGTCCCGAGGAGCCGTCATGCGGAGGGCAAGGAGAGGACAGCGCTCGCGCCGGCGACTGGCGCGTGAAGTCAGGCTCCAGCCGCGCGTCGGCGTCATCGGCCGGCCTGCCGCATCTGGCGTTCCTGCCTCGGCTCGTCAAGGCTGTTCGCTCGGGCTGCACCATCGAAGTCCACCTTCAGGAGGGCTCGATCGATGCGGCGCCCTGGCAACCGGGCGGTCTTGTCGGACTGTCGTCGCGGAAGATCCCTGGCTTTGCGTCCCCGTCTCTCGGCGGGTTTGCCCTGTTTCAGACCGGATCCTGTGACAGCCAACCTGGCTGCCGACGAGCGGACCGTAGGCCACGCAGGCGTTGCAGCCCAATGAGACGAAAGTACCTGTTTGGTGCTTCGCCGCATCAGTTGTTGTCGGGTGGCCGTCGCGACGTAGCCCGGTCGCCAGTCCGTCAGCGTCAGGCGGCGCTGCCCGGGTGCCCAGTGACGACAGGTCCAGCAGGTCCGGCGGGGAGTCCGCGACCACGGATTCGACGCTCGCGGCTGCGAGAAGAGCTCCTCGAGCTCATCCGCCGGGGCAGCGCGTCCGCGAGGTAGTACCCCTGGGCCCGGCTGCAGCGAAGCTTCCGCAGGCGTTCCGAGCTGGAAGGGCTCCTCGACGCCCTCGGCGATGACCGTCAGCCGGAGGGCGCGGCCCATCGACACGATGGCGCTCGCCAGCTCCCAGCTGTCGGCGTCCGCCTCGTCGACTGCGACGAAGTCGCGTGCGATCTTGATGGCCGTCGCCGGGAATCGCTGGAGGTAGCTCAGCGACGAGTAGCCCGTCCCGAAGTCGTCGATCGCGACGCCGAGGCCAAGCACCGCGCAGGGCCTCGAGCTTGGCGATCGCATCCTCCGCGTTCTGCAACAGCGGTCGTCTCGGTCACCTCGAGGACCACCGTGGCGGGGTCGACGCCGGACGATCCGGACGATCTCGGCCACCTGTTCCACGAAGTCGGTCTGCTCGAGCTGACGGCCCGCGACGTTCACGCTGACCTCGAGATCGCCGAGCTCGGGCCATCGGTCGTGCCACTCCTTGGCCTGTCGGCATGACTGGCTCGAGCACCCAGCGGCCGATCTCCAGGATCAGATCCGACGCCTCCGCCACCGGGATGAATTCGCCCGGCCAGACCATGCCGCTGGTCGGGTGCATCCAGCGGACCAGCGACTCCACGCCCGTCATCCGGCCAGTCGCCACGTCGAAGATCGGCTGGTAGTGGAGGACGAAGTCACTCGGCCGCGACGGCTCGCTGGAGCGCCTCGGTGAGCGTGTGGCGGGCGGCGACCGCCGTCGCCATCTCGAGGCTCGAAGAACGCGACCCGGTTCTTGCCGCGCGCCTTCGCCGAGTACATCGCGACGTCGGCGTTGCGCAGCAGCTCGTCGGCCGGAACCAGAACCCGGGTGGCCGGCCGCGACGCCGATGCTGACCGGAGCGTTGGCGGGCGCGCCCTCCTGATCGGCACCGGACCCGAATGCCCCGATGAGGCGCTCCGCGACCCGCCGCGCCACCGGCATCTCCGGCGTATCCCAGAGGAGGACCGCGAACTCGTCGCCGCCGATGCGGGCGGCCAGGTCGCCTGTCCGCAGCGTCGCCTGGATGCGTTCACCGACGGACGCCAGGAGTTCGTCGCCGGCGGCATGGCCGAGGGTGTCGTTGACGATCTTGAAGTCGTCGAGGTCGAGGAACAGCACGACCGGGACCAGCCCGGAGGCGTCGGCCGACTCGAGTCGCTGGGCCACGCTCTGGGCGAAGAACGCCCGGTTGGCGAGGCCGGTGAGCGGCGTCGTGATAGGCCTTGTGCTGGAGCTCTTCCTTGAGGCGTGACAGCGAGCTGAGCGACTGTTCCAGCTGGCCGTTCTCGAGAGCCACCGCCGTGTGGCTGGCGAGCGTCTGGAACAGCTTGAGATCGTCGGCGTAGAACGGGCTCAGGTCGCTTAGCCGATTGGCGACGAGGATCGTCCCGATGAGGCGCGACTCCCCAACGAGGGCGCGTACATCGCGTTGCGGAAACGACGACCGGCTCCATCCGGACCGAACCCTCGCTCGCCATGGGCGATGAATGCCCGGCGTTCCGCGAGACACTGCACGAGCTTGGGATCGTCGAGCGTGGTCCCGATCGGCTGCATCATCGTCGACCGCCTCGGCGGGTCCGACGCTCGTCCGCAGGATGTCCTGACCCTCGACCTGCGGCAGGAGCGAAACCTCGGCGATCTCGGCCCGGAACATCTTGCGCGCGTGGTCGAGCAGGGACACGAGCGCCCGGTCGATCTCCGGACTTCGCTGCAGGATCCGGGTGGACTCGTAGAGCATCTCGAGGCCTTCGTGCTGCTGACGCTCCGAGACGTACGCCCGGTAGGCGACGAAGACGCAGCGGTGATCGGCACCGCGAACAAGCAGGGCGGCGGCCGGCTCGACGAACAGGACGGTGATCACGAGCAGCGCGAGGCTGGTGTTCGTGAGCGAGACCACCGTCACCCATCATCAGCATGCGTGGGATCCGGGCATGCTGCGGCGCACCCTCGGCGAGGGAGATCGCGGCGGTCACGGCGAAGACGCCGACCATGTTCTCGGCCGAGGTCGCCAGGAAGGCCGTCGGCCAGTCGCGCGGCCCGAAGCTCGCGGTGCACGCCGACGAGCAACTGGACGACGCCGACGGTCACCACGGAGCACAGGAGGAACTGGGCGAGATTGAATGCGAGCTTGACCGACCGCTGGCGCCGGTTGATGACGAGCGGCCAGGCCGGCCCCGATCAGGCGGGCGACGATGAACTGCCCAGGTGCGAAGAAGAAGATCCCGTAGACGACCGGGATCTCGCTCATCGAGAACGAGTGGGCGCTTCGGCCGATGTGGAGATGGACGACCTTGGCTTCCGTCAGGTAGAAGACGGCGGCCAGCACCCACCACGGCAACGCGATCGGGGCCTGGCCGGCGGCCCCGCCGGGAGCTCCACCGCGGCAATCGCGAGCGCGATCGCGGCGAGCACGGCGGTCAGTGCCCACACGCGCGCGGTGCCGGTCGTCGATGACACGAGCCTGCGAACGGCATCGCGACCAATCGCGCGGTTCAGTTGGCGCGCGGTCACGATGGCTCGGTCCGCATCGTGGGCGTCGGAACGCCACGGGCTGAGCAGGATGTTGTGTCGGTGGCCCGACCCGGCCGGCTTCATGCAGTCACTGGCGCTCGATACCGCTGAAGTGGGTCCCCGTTCCCCGTCGGGAATCGCCACAGGTGGAGCGCACAGTGCATTCAGTTGCCTCACCGCACCATGGCCCGAAAGGGGCCAGTGACCCCGACCGGGGCCGTCAGTCCGGTCGCGGCGCTCGGCGTACGTTGGCCGACGTCGGGCCCGCTTGATAGAGATCCGCGTTCCTGGCGGAGTAGCTCAGTGGTAGAGCAGGGGACTCATAAGCCCTTGGTCGGTGGTTCGAATCCGCCCTCCGCTACCAGCCCATCACAACGTCCCATCCCATTCGGTGCGTCTGATCGACGCCTGATCTCGCCCGGCCGACCCGTTGGACGGGGCCGAGAGAGTCCGGCGCTATACTCGCCCGGTGGTCGCCGCGCGGCGGCGGCCGACATCCCGGAGGCTCCTCGTTGAACCCCAGGTTCTTCCGCAACGGCATCGTGATGCTGGCCCTCGTGGTCGTCGCGCTCGCCGTCGTCATCACGCTCGTCACGCAATCAGCGGCTCGCCCGATCAGGCCTATTCAGCACTCGCATCGTTCCTCGAGGACGTCCAGGCCGGCAACGTCGACGAGGTCACCCAGGAGGGCTCGAAGCTCACCGTCACGCCGACCGACGGCGGCGCGAGTACACGGTCGTCGTGCCCGGCCTCCTCGGCCGAGGCGCTGCCCGACATCCAGCAGCCGCCGCGGCCGAGGGCAAGGTGCCGCGTCCCGGCGCTTCGACCGCCAAGCCGCCGTCCGACAACCGCTGGCTCGGCCTGATCATCACCGGCCTCCTGCCGATCCTGATCATCGGCGGGTTCATCTTCTTCATGATGCGACAGGCCCAGGGCACGAATAACCAGGCCCTCAGCTTCGGCAAGAGCCGGGCCCGGATGTTCCTCGGCAACAAGACCGTCGTGACGTTCGCCGACGTCGCCGGCGTCGACGAGGCCAAGACCGAGCTCCAGGAAGTCGTCGAGTTCCTGAAGTACCCCGAGAAGTTCAACTCGCTCGGCGCGCGGATCCCGCGCGGCGTGCTGCCTCGTCGGGCCTCCGGGCACCGGCAAGACGCTGATGGCCCGGGCCGTCGCGGGCGAGGCCGGCGTGCCGTTCTTCAGCATCTCCGGCTCGGAGTTCGTCGAGATGTTCGTCGGCGTCGGCGCGAGCTCGCGTCCGCGACCTGTTCGACCAGGCCAAGCGCAACTCGCCGTGCATCGTCTTCGTGGACGAGATCGACGCGGTCGGCCGCCAGCGCGGCGCCGGCCTCGGCGGCTCGCCACGACGAGCGCGAGCAGACCCTGAACCAGATCCTCGTCGAGATGGACGGCTTCGACACGAACACGAACGTGATCGTCGTCGCCGCCACGAACCGCCCCGACGTCCTCGACCCGGCGCTCCTGCGGCCCGGCCGCTTCGACCGCCAGGTCATCCTCGACCGGCCCGACATGAAGGGCCGCGACGGCGATCCTCAAGGTCCACACCAAGGGCAAGCCGCTCGACAAGGGCGTCGAGGTCGAGGGCGTCGCCCGCCAGTCGCCGGGCTTCTCCGGCGCCGACCTCGCGAACCTCGTCAACGAGGCGGCGATCCTCGCGGCCCGCCGCAACAAGAAGGTCATCGGGATGTCCGAGTTCCAGGAGGCGCTCGAGCGGATCGTCGCCGGCCCGGAGCGCAAGTCCCGGATCATCTCGGACGCCGAGAAGGCGATCATCGCCTACCACGAGGGCGGCCACGCGGTCGTCCAGCGGATCCTGCCGAAGTGCGACCCGGTCGCGAAGGTCACGATCATCAGCCGCGGCATGGCCCTCGGCTACACGATGGCCCTGCCGACCGAGGACCGCTACCTCCAGAGCAAGACCGAGTTCGAGGACAAGATCGCCGGGCTCCTCGGCGGCAACGTCGCCGAGCGGCTGGTCTTCGGCGACACGACGACCGGCGCGAGCAACGACATCGAGAAGGCGACCGACCTGGCCCGCCGGATGGTGACCGAGTTCGGGATGAGCGACCGCCTCGGCCCGCTGTCGCTTCGGGAAGCGCGACGAGCTCGTGTTCCTCGGCCGCGAGATCGGCGAGCAGCGGAACTACTCCGACGAGGTCGCGAAGCACGATCGACGAGGAGGTCCGGGCGATCATCGACCATGCCTACGAGCGGGCGACGGACGTCCTGACGACCCACCGCGACAAGCTCGACGGCACTCGCCGAGAAGCTCGTCGCCGAGGAGACGGTCGACGCCGAGGAGCTTCGAGGCGCTCTTCAGCGACCTGCCGCCCAAGGAGAACACCCACGCGACGCGGCCGCAGATCATCGGCCCGGGCCAGCCCACGCCGGCCCCGGCGCCGAACCCCAGCCGGCCTGATCCCGTGACGCCGAGCGGCGCCTCGCAACCCAGCTGCCAACGAGCGGACCCGTCCCAGGTCCGCTCTTCGATCCCGGCCTCCTCGCGTCAACCCGGTCAGACCCCCGACCGGCTAGGATTTCCCGCCATGACGACCACCACTGCCGCCGACCCCGCCATCGAGCGTTTCCTCGACGAGACCCGCGACCGACGGCTCGATTCGTACAAGGAGCTGCTCCGCATCCCGAGCATCTCCGCGCTGCCGCAGCACGCCGCCGACTGCCGGGCGACCGCGGACTGGATCGCCGCCGAGCTCCGAGCGGATCGGGCATCGAGAACGTGTCGGTCGCGGAGACGACGGCCACCCGGTCGTCTACGGCGACTGGCTCCACGCCGAGGGCGCCCCGACCGCGATCGTCTACTGCCACTACGACGTCCAGCCGGTCGACCCGCTGGAGCTCTGGGACTCGCCGCCGTTCGAGCCGGTCGTCGTCGAGCGGCAAGATGCTCGCCCGCGGCGCGGCTGACGACAAGGGCCAGCTCCACCTCCAGCTCCGGGCGACCGAGGCGATCCTGCGCGACGCGCGGCGCGCTGCCGGTCAACCTCCGGTTCATCTTCGAGGGCGACGAGGAGTCGAGCTCGGCGCCGCTCGAGGGCGTGGCTCGCGACCCACCGCGAGCGGCTCGCCGCCGACGTCGCGGTCATCAGCGACACGGGCTTCTTCGAGGGCAACCTGCCGGCGATCACGATCTCGCTGCGCGGGCATGATGTACGCCCAGATCGACGTCACCGGCAGCGACGTCGACCTTCACTCGGGCGGCTACGGCGGCGTCGTCGACAACCCGGCCAACGCGCTCGCCCGGATCATCACGGCGCTCAAGGGTCCCGACGGCCGGATCCTCATCCCGGGCTTCTACGACGACGTCGTCGCGCTGACCGACGAGGAGCGCGCGCTGCTCGACGCGCTCCCGTTCGACGAGGAGGCGCTACCGGGCGCGGCATCGGCGTGCCGGCGCTCGCCGGCGAGATCCGGGTTCGGCGTCGCTGGAACGCAAGGGCGCCCGGCCGACGCTCGACGTCAACGGCATCTGGGGCGGCTTCCAGGGCGACGGGGACGAAGACGATCATCCCGGCCCACGCCCACGCCAAGGTCAGCTGCCGGCTCGTCACCGCCCAGGATCCCGATCGCGATCTTCGAGGCGCTCCGGGCCTTCGTCGAGGCAGATCGCGCCGCCCGAGCGTCACGGTCAGCGGTCACGCGCCTCGGCGGCGGCCGGCCGAGTCCTGACGCCGGTCGACCATCCGGCGACCCGTGCGCGCCGCGCGAGCGCTCGGAGGCGACGTTCGGCCGGCGCGCCGGTCTACATCCGCGAAGGCGGCTCGATCCCGGTCTGCGCCGTCGTTCGAGGCACGATCCTCGGCCTGCCGGTCGTGCTCCTCGGCTTCAGCCCGCCCGGCGACCGCGCGCACGCTCCCAACGAGTGGATGGACCTCCAGAACTACGAGACCGGGATCCGCACGATCGTCCGGATGTGGGACGAGCTGGCGGCCCTCGACCGGAGCCGAGCTGGACGCCGCGTCGTAGCCCAGAGGGAGTACCTTCGGGCCACCGAGAGAGGGCTGTTCGGTACGGCTGTCGCGCAGGCAGACGCGGTGCTACGATGCAACCCGCTTCAGCACTGCCGGAGGACGACCCCTCGTGACCGAGACCGCGGACCCCACCTTCGCCAGCGGCGCAGACCATGGCGCCTCGACGCCGACACGGGCAGCATGGCGCCGCGCTCGGCGCTCGACGTCCTCGTCGACCTCAACGACAAGGTCACGACCGGCAAGGTCGGCGAGTACCAGCCGGTCCCGCTCGGCTTCACGCCGCTCGACAAGACGATCGGCACGGGCCTCCGCGCCGGCGAGCTGCATGCTGATCGGCGGGGCCCAGGGCACCGGCAAGACGACGATGGCCCTCCAGATGGCCCGCAACGTCGCGTCCGGCGGCCAGGCCAACGTGCTCTACATCTGCTTCGAGCACGACGAGCAGTACCTGCTCAACCGCCTGATCGCGATGGAGTCGGCGCTCGCCCACCTGCCGCACAAGACCGGCGCGATCAAGATCCAGGACGTCCGCAAGGAGATCCTCGGGCACGTGGATGGCCGAGGGCGGCGGCGCGCGCCCAGCTCGCCGAGCAACCCGCGCCTCCGGCCGTCGCTCGACCGGATCGCCCGCTACGGCCAGAACCTGTTCCTGCTGCGCGGCTCGCAGACCGCGACGCACCGTCGACAACATCCGCAAGCTCGTCCAGCAGCACACGCGAGCTGTCGGGCGACCGCCGGCTCGTCGTCTTCGTCGACTACCTCCAGAAGGTGCCGGTCAGATCCCGGAGCCGCCGACCGAGACCGAGAAGGTCACGTACGTCGTCAACGGCCTCAAGGACATCGCGCTGTCCGAGGAGGTCCCGATGATCAGCGATCGTCGCCGCCGACAAGGAGGGCCTCAAGGCGTCGCGCCTGCGGAACTACCACCTGCGCGGCTCGTCGGCGATCAACTACGAGGCCGACATCATCCTGATCCTCAACGAGAAGTACCACATCGTCGCCAAGGTCAACATCGAGTTCAACCCGTACCAGGCGCAGCGCTTCCGCGACTGGGTCGTGTCTCGGTCGAGAAGAACCGCGGCGGCCAGGACAACGTCGACCTCGAGTTCGAGAAGCACTTCGAGTTCTCCTGCTTCGACCCGAACGGCCGAACGGTCCAGGAGAAGCTGATCGAGGAGCGTCTCTACTAACGACTGACGGCGCGCACCGATCGACGGCGTCGGCCCGACGGCCGGCCTCGCTCACGAACCCAGCACGCGAACGCGCGCCCGTCCTGGCTCCGCCGGCAACCGCGCCCTGGCTCGCACCGGTCCATCCTCCGGCGCCGGCACCCGACAGTCGGCGCGAGGTCGCCGGATGTCCGAGCGCCGGTCGAACGCGCGCTGGACCGACTCCAGCACGCTGATCGAGCCGGGTCTCGCGCGAGCCGTCCGGCGCCTCTCCTACCACGGATTCATCCACAGGTCATCCACAACCGCCGAAGTTCGTGGATTTCTCGCGCGGCTGCGATCTCGAAATTCGTGGACAAGCGCCTTGCCGACCGGGACCCGGCCCGTATGGTTCGTCTTGCCCGAAGGGCCGTCGGAACGGTCAGGCGAGGCGAGGAGCGATCCCCGCAGCGCCGCCGGTCTGGACGGAGATCGGACTCCGGTTCGAGCCTCGGCCGACCGCCGATCCGGGACTGGCCGGCTGAGATCACATCAAGGCTCGTTGGACCTCGGCGTCGCAACCGGTTCGTGAGTTCGCGTTCGGGCGCTCTTCGCGTGCGCCAGGCCCACGTAAAGCCGCCGGCCGCCACCTGGACTGGGCGCATGTCGCCGAAGCCTGAGCCTCGTGAGCCCCAGCGCCAGCCGACTTCCCCGACGTCGTCGAGGTCGTCGTCGAGATCCCGCGCGGCAGCCGCAACAAGTACGAGTTCGACGAGAAGGCCGGCGTCTTCCGGCTCGATCGCGTCCTGGCGTCGGCGGTCTACTACAACTTCGACTACGGCTTCATCGACGGGACGCGCGCCGGCGACGGCGACCACACCGACGCCCTGCTGCTCATCGACGAGCCGACGTTCACCGGCTGCCACGTCTGGGCGCCGGCCGATCGGCGGGCTCGAGATGCGCGACGAGAAGGGCTTCGACTTCAAGGTCCTGTGCGTCGCCGTCGGCGACCCGCACCAGGCGCACGTCGAGCGGCTCGACCAGGTCCGGCCGCACCGGCTCGTCGAGATCGAGCACTTCTTCGAGACGTACAAGCTGCTCGAGGCGAAGGACACGCGAGGTGCTCGGCTGGCGCGACGCGGCCCGGAGCTCACGAAGTCCTCGCGCGCCGACCACAAGACCTATCTCAAGGGAGCGCAAGAAGGCGTGAGCTCAGCAGGGCCGCGACGCGCGACGCCCAACCGCCGCCGACGGGCCGGCCGCGCGCCGAAGCGGCAGACCGCATGATCGGCCGCCGCGTCTTCGTGGCCGTCCCGCTGCCGCAGCCCGCCGTTCCGCGCCGTGGTGGCGATCGTCGAGGGCGGTCCGCGCCGCCGCCGACCCGCGGCGGTCCGCGACGTCCGCTGGGTCCGCCTCGACGGCCTCCACCTGACGCTCCGCTTCATCGGCCTGGTCCGACGAGGACGAGATCGCGGCGCTTCGGCGAGGCGATGGATCGGGCCGCCGCCGACGATCGCCCCGTTCGAGGTCGCGATCGAGGGCGCGGGGCGTTCCCGGCGGTCGGCGCGGCCACGGGTGCTCTGGCTCGACGTCACGGACGGTCGGAGCGCGCTGACCGCGGCAGCGGCCGCCGCCTCGACGACGAGCTCGGCGGTCGCCGGCCTCGAGCGCAGCGACCGGCCGTACCGGGCCCACCTGACGACGTCGGCCCGGGCCGGCGGATCCGGGCCAGGCGGACGTCGCGCGGCGGCTCGCCGAGGCAGGCGTCCGGCCACCGACGCACGTTCACGCGCGACGGAGCTCGTCCCGTTCGAGACGATCGGCGGCGGCGGCCCAGCCCGCTACGAGCCGCTCCGGCAGGCGGAGCTCTGCGCGCCCGACGCCGTGCGCAACGAGACGGCCCAGGCCGGGGCCCGGTGATACCATCCGTGCCGTCCGCGGTGCCCGCGGGCACTCCGTCGGGACCCGTCGGAAGGAGCTTGGATCGGGACGTGACGTCAGCGCAGCGTGCCCGCCTCGTCGTCGCCCTCGGTGTCCTGAACCTCGTCCTCGCCTCACTCGCCTTCGCCGTCGGGATCGGCGCCCCCGCCTACCCGACCAGGGCATCGCCGCCGTCTCCGCGGCGCCGTCACCGCGTGACTCGCCACCGCCACCCCGCCCGGCAGCGCCACGCCCAGGCGAGCGAGGCACCCGTCGCGCCGGGCCGTCGCAGCCGCTGACCTCGCCACAGCCCTCGCCGCAGCCGACCGCGACCGTCGAGCCCAGCTCGATCCCGGTCCCGACCGGCGAGGTGATCGTCGCCGAGCGGCCCCCGCCAGCCGCCGTCCGGACGGCGGGTCCGCGCCGGCGCGCCTCGAACCCGGCCGCGACGCCTCGCGGCCCACCGTCAGCCGCAGCCGACGCCGACCGCCACGCCGGCATCGAACCCCACCCCGAAGCCGTCCCAGACGGCTCACCTGACGCCGAAGCCGTCACCGACCGCGAAGCCGCCGAAGCCGACGCCCGCGCCGCCACCGCCCGCCGCGAAGCAAGGCCCATCCGCCATGCCCGCAGGCGCGTCGACGGGCCGCCCGGCCACAACAGGGGCCAGACCGGCGACCAGCCGTGCGGCAAGGGCAAGGGCAGCGGCGGCGACAAGGCAAGGGCGGCTCGAACGACGGCGCGATCATCGTGCTGCCCGCTCGCCCTCGTCGGCCGCGCGCTGGCCGGCGGCCGCGACCGGGCGGCCCGCTCGCTTGCGCCGCGCGGCGGTCCGCGCGGTAGGCTCCGCTCCCGGCCTGGCGCGCACCCGTCTCGCGCCCGGCGGCCGGCGCACGTGTGAGGACCCGCGATGGCCCAGGTCATGACCCGCCGGACGAAGTTCGTCCTCGACGAAGACCGCATCCCGCGCGCCTGGTACAACATCGCCGCCGACCTGCCGGTCGCCGCCGTCGCCGTACCTCCACCCGGCGACCGCTCGAGCCGATCGGCCCGGCCGACCTCGCGCCGCTCTTCCCGATGGCGCTGATCATCGCAGGTCGTCAGCACCGGACCGCGAGATCGAGATCCCGGAGCCCGTCCGCGAGGCCTACGCGCTCTACCGGCCGAGCCCGCTGCTACCGGGCCCATCGGCTCGAGAAGGCGCTCGATACGCCGGCCCACATCTACTACAAGTACGAGGGCGTCAGCCCGGCCGGCAGCCACAAGCCGAACACCGCGCTCGCCCAGGCCTTCTACAACAAGGAGGAGGGCGTCGACCCGGCTCGCGACCGAGACCGGCGCCGGCCAGTGGGGGAGTGCGCTGGCGTTCGCCGGCGCCTACTTCGGGCTCGAGGTCAAGGTCTACATGGTCCGCGCGAGCTACGACCAGAAGCCGTACCGCCGGATCCTGATGGAGACCTACGGCGTCGGAGGTCGTCGCCGAGCCCGTCGCCGGACGACGAACTACGGGCGCAAGGTCCTCGCGGAGACGCCCGACAACACCGGGCTCGCTGGGCATCGCGATCAGCGAGGCGGTCGAGGACGCCGCGACCCGCGACGGACACGAAGTACTCGCTCGGGCTCGGTGCTTCGACTACGTGCTGCTGCACCAGACGGTCATCGGCCAGGAGGCGATCGAGCAGATGGCGATGGCCGGCGAGGAGCCCGACGTGATCATCGGCTGCGCCGGCGGCGGCTCGAACTTCGCCGGGCTGACGTTCCCGTTCCTCGGCCGGAAGCTGCGCGGCGGCGAGCGGTACCGCGGATCATCGCCGTCGAGCCGGAGGCGGCGCCGTCGCTGACCCGCGGCGTCTACGCCTACGACTTCGGCGACACCGCGCAAGATGGCGCCGCTCGTGAAGATGCACACGCTCGGCCACGACTTCATCCCGGAGCCGATCCACGCCGGCGGGCTCCGCTACCACGGCATGTCGCCGCTCGTGTCGCTGCTCAAGGACCACGGCGACATCGAGGCCCGCAGCGTCCACCAGCGCGCCGAGCTTCGCGGCCGGCGTCCAGTTCGCCCGAGCCGAGGGCATCCTGCCGGCGCCCGAGCCGACCCACGCGATCAAGGTCGCGATCGACGAGGCGCTCGACGCGCAAGGCCGGCGAGCGAGCAGGGTGATCCTGTTCAACCTCTGCGGCCACGGCCACTTCGACCTGTCCGCCTACGAGCGCTACCTCGACGGGACGCTCGAGGACTACGAGTACCCGGCCGAGGCGCGTGGCGGCCGCGCTCGGAGCGCCTGCCGAAGGTCTCGACGACGACGGAAAGGAGTGGCGGGCCGCCTCGGGGAGCGAGACGGCCCGCTACCGGCCACCTGCCCGAGTGGCCGGTCGGTCGCCTCGAGGACGAACCCGTCGGATGATGGTCGGCGGCCCGCGCTTGCGGCCTCATGCAATCGACGTAATCTGCATTAAGGGATCACAACGGCGCCGACCCGCCGTGTACGAGTCCGAACTCGAGGCGGGCAGCATGCCGAGGCTCGCCTGCTGCGTCGTGCGGACGCCAGATCTGACACGGTCGCTCCGCTCGAATCGCTGTTCGCCGAGGAGCGGCGCTGTCCGCGCTGCGGCGCGTTCCTCAACGGCGATCGGCGCGACGATGAACGGCGGACGGCGCACCGCCGCCAGAACCCGGAGGACGACCCGGGACCGCCGGACGGCAGCGAGGAGCGGCGTCGAGCGACCGGCGTCAGGCGCGGCGCCGCAGCGTCCGACCGACGGCTGACCGACGGCGCGGACGACGACCGGCTGGGCGCGCTGACCCGACCGGCTGCGGCTACGCCGCGCGTCAGTAGGCGGAGAGCGGCGTCCTCGGCCCGGGCGGCTCGACGAGGCGGTTCTTGAGGGCGAACGCGACCGCCTCGAGCTTCGAGTGGACCCGCAGCTTGCCCATGATGTTCTGGACGTGCGTCCGGAGCGTGTTCGGGGCGATGAACAGCCGCTCGCAGATCTCGGGCGTCGAGAGCCCGTCGGTCAGCGCCCGCAGGACCTCGAGCTCGCGCGGCGTCAGCGGCTCGATCATCGCGCCGGTCGTCGCCCGCGCTCACGGGCCGCGGCGACGCGCCGGGCGATCTCGACGATCACCGACCGCGGCAGCAGCGTCTCGCCGGCGTTGGCGGCGCGGACGGCCTGGACGACGTCGTCGGCCGCCCGATCCTTGCGTCAGGTAGCCGTCGGCGCCGGCCTGGATCGACTCGAGGACGGTCTCGTCGTCGTTGAGCGCGGTGAGCATCATGACGCGCGGCGCAGCGGCCAGCGGGCCTTGATCGCGCGGGTCGCCTCGGCGCCGGTGCCGTCCGGCAGGCGGTAGTCCATCAGGACGACGTCGACGCGCTCGCGGGCGATGATCTTGGCCTCGGCGACGCTGCCGGCGACGCCGACGACCTCGATGTCGGGCTCGCGGGCGAGCATCGCGGACGAGCGCGCTCGGCGAGCAGCTGGTGGTCCTCGACGAACAGGACCCGGATCGGTTTCTGGTCGGCTGGTCACGGGCACTCGCTGGTCGCGCTGGTCCCCCGGGCCTCGCACGCGGCGCCTCGGGCAGGGCGTCCTCGGCGGCGAGTCTCAGCACCGGCCGGAACGGGCCGCCGGTCGGCCCTGCGATACTCGGCTCGGTGAAGGTCGCGCTCCTCGGACTCGGGCTGATCGGCGGCTCGATCGCGCTGCGCGCTCCGGCGCAACCCGGACGACTGGACGATCGCGGCCTGGAGCCCGACCGGCGGCGGACCGGCGGTCGCCCGCGCGGAGGAGCGCATCGACGAGGCGGCCGACTCGCCGGCCGCGGGCGATCGACGGGCGCGCGACCTGATCGTGCATCGCCGCGCCGCCGCTCGGCTGCCTCGAGCCTGCTCGACGCGCCTCGCCGGGCCGCTCGCGCGAGCGACGCTCGCGCCCGAGGCGGTCGTGACCGACGTCGTCGAGCACGAAGGGCGCGATCGTCGCGCGCGCCGAGGCGGCTCGGCCTGCGGTTCGTCGGCGGCCACCCGATGGCCGGCCGCGAGGTCGGCGGGTTCGACGCCGCGCGCGGCCGAGCTGTTCAGCGGCCGGCCGTGGGTCGTCGTCCCGCCGCACGACCGCGCGATGCGGCGATCGCGAGCGCGATCGAGGCGCTCGCCGACGGCCTGCGGCGGCGTTCCGGTGCGCGATGTCGGCCGGCGACCACGACACGCGCCGTCGCCGCGATCAGCCACCTGCCGCTCGTCGTCGCGGCGGCGCTCGTCGAGGCCGGTGGCCGGCGGCGAGGGCGCGCAGCCGACCCGACTGGTCGACGGCCGCGAGCCTCGCCGCGACGGGCTGGGAGAGCATGACGCGCCTCGCCCGCGGCGACGTCGCGATGGGCGCCGGGCATCGCCGCGACGAACGCGCCCGGCGATCGCCGCCCGGCTGCGCGACCTGCAGGCGCGTCCTCGACGCGTGGCTCGTCTACCTCGAGCGGCCCGGCCGGTCCGCGACGCCGGAGCGGATCGCAGGCGCGCCTCGACGGCCGCCCGCGACCTGCTGCTCGCCACGGACGCGGAGGCGGCGGAGTGACGGCCGAGGACGACGAGCACGTCCTCGTCGTCCCCCGCGAGCGTCGGTCGTGCGGCGAACCGGCTGGACTCGGCGTCCGGACCGACGGGATCGAGGCGTTCGTCGCGGCGGTCGAGCGCGAGCGGCCGCTTCGTCGCCGCGGGCGACGATGGAGGAGGACCCGTCGCTTCAAGCAGGTCATCCCGTACCTCGTCCTGCGCGACGGCGAGCGCTGCTTCCTCATGCGCCGGACGCGGGCGGGCGGCGACGCGCCGGCTCCACGACCGCTGGTCGATCGGGGTCGGCGGCCACCTGAACCCGGGCGACGGCGACCTGCTCGGGCGGCCTCGCGCCGCGAGTGGGCCGAGGAGCTCGTCGCGGACTTCGTGCCGGAGTTCCGGCTCGTCGGGCTGCTCAACGACGACACGACCGCCGGTCGGCGCGGTCCACGTCGGGGCTCGTCTACGTCGCGGACGCCGCCGGCGCGGCCGGTCGCGATCCGCGAGACCGACAAGCTCGAGCGGCGCCTTCGCCGACGCCCGACGAGGTCGCCGCGGTCGCCGACCGACCTGGAGACCTGGAGCCGCCTCGTCTTCGACTTCCTCGACGGCCGCGTCGCCGACGGCTCCGCGCACGGCTGATGCGATAATCCTCGCAGGAGGTCGCACACCCGTGGCCCGTCACATCGCGCGCTCGCTGCTCGCGGTCTGCTCGCTCGCGCTCGGCGCTGCTGGCGCTTGCGGCCTCGGCGCTGCGCCGCGGCGACGGCGCAGGTCGATCGTGCTGCCCGACGACGGGCATCGTCGACTCAGCGTCATGGCCCAGTACCTCGCCGAGGGCATCGCCCGAGGCGCGAGCAGCGACGGCGCCGCCGCCGTCGTGATCAAGCTCAACACCCCGGGCGGCGCGCTCGACCTCGACGCAACGACATCGTCGGGTCGCTCCTCGAGGCGAAGGTCCCGGTCGATCGTCTGGGTCGCGCCCGCCGGCGGCTGCGCGGCGAGCGCCGGGACGTTCATCACGCTCGCCGCGAACATCGCCTCGATGGCCCCGGGCACGAGCATCGGCGCCGCGTCGCCGGTCGGCGGCCAGGGCGAGGACATCCGCGGGACGCTCGGCGAGAAGGTCAAGAACGACGCGATCGCGAAGATGCCACCGCGATCGCCCAGGCGCGCCACCGGAACGTCGACTGGGCCGATCTCGACGGTCGCCGACGCGCAGTCGTCGCCGCGCGGCAGGCGGTCGCCGCTCGGCGCGGTCGACGGGATCGCGGCGACGCTCGACGACGTGCTCGCGTTCGCGAACGGCCAGCCAGGTCGAGGTCGCCGGGCGAGCCGGTCACGCTCGACCTCGACGGGGCGACCGACGACCGAGGTCGACGATGAACCCGTTCCTGCAGCGTTCGTCCGATCTGCTGTCGGACCCGACGATCGCGTTCCTGCTGTTCAGCCTCGGCTCGGCCGGGCTGCTCGTCGGAGCTCTACAACCCGAACTTCGTCACCGGGCATCCTCGGCGGGCTGGCGATCGATCCTGGCGTTCATCGGCCTCGGCAGCGCTGCCGCTCAACGTCGGGCGGCCTGATCCTCATCGTGTTCGGGCTCGTGCTGATCGGCCTCGAGCTGACCGTCACCAGCCACGGCCTGCTCGGATCTGGCGGGATCCTGTGCATCGCGCTGGGCGCGTCCGCGCTGCTACACGGAGCCGGGCGACCCGTTCGAGCCCGGTCGTCTGCGCGTGGCGCCGCGCTGTCATCGTGCACCGGCACGATCACCGCGTCGGCTGTTCATCGGGCTGATCGCCGCTGGTCGGCCGTCCGGACCCGACGGCATGGACCGCGCCTGGCGGGCCCGTCGGCGCCGCGATCACGCTCCGGGACGCACGGCGTCGTCCGAGCCCGCTGGCGCCGCTCGGCTCGGCCTACATCGCGCGGCGAGGAATGGACGGCGCGGATCGGCTGACGATCGGCCGATCGAGCGCGGCACCTCCGTCACGGTCGTCGCGGTCGACGGGCTGACGGTCCTCGTCGTACCCGATCCGCAGCCGTCGGGCTCGCTCTAGCCACCGGAGGTCCCATGGAACGTCATCGTCCTCGCCGTCACCGCCGCGATCGTCGTCGTCATCCTGCTGACGATCCTCGTACCTGTCGGTCCGGGTCGTTCAGCAGTACGAGAAGATGGTCGTGTTCCGGCTCGGGCAAGACGAACGAGAGCCTGGTCCGCGAGCCGGGCCTGCGGTTCCTGATCCCGATCATCGACCGGCCCGTCAAGGTCGACATCCGCGGAGCAGTTCATCGAGGTCCCCAGCCAGACGACGATCACGAAGGACAACGCGCCCGATCAACGTCGACTTCCTGATCTACTGGCGGATCGTCGACCCGCTCAAGAGCGTGGTCAACGTCGCGAACTTCGCCGGGCGCGCTCCAGGGCGTCGCGACGACGACCCTGCGCGCCGTCATCGGCGACATCCTCCTCGACGAGGTCCTGTCCAAGCGCGAGCAGATCAACGAGGTCCTCGCGGGTCAAGCTCGACGAGGTCGACCGAGCGCTGGGGCGGCAAGGTGACGACCGTCGAGATCCGCGAGATCACCCCGCCGCGCGACGTCCAGGACGCGATGAACCGGCAGCTCGTCCGCCGAGCGGACGCGGCGCGCCGTGATCACCGAGTCCGAGGGCGCCCGCCAGGCGGCGATCAACGTCGCCGAGGGCCAGAAGCAGGCCGAGATCCTCAAGGCCGAGGGCGAGCGCCAGGCCGCGATCCTGCGCGCCGAGGGCTTCAGCGCAGGCGCTGAGCCGGATCTTCGACGCGGCCGCCGGGGTCGACGAGAAGACGATGGCGCTGCAGTACCTCGAGGCGCTGAAGGCGCTCGGCGGCCAGCCCGTCGACGAAGTTCGTGATCCCGGCCGAGTTCACGCGCTGGTCGAGCCGCTCGTCAGGCTACATCGAGCAAGGGCGATCACGAAGCCCGCAGGCTAGCCCGCCCGGCTGTCACGGGGCCCGGATGGGCAGACGGCGATCGGGCAGTGTCACGCCTGTAATCCCGCCGCCCGGTGTCCAAGATGCCCTACGGCGGGGACAGGAAGGGATTGATGGCGGCCAAGATCCTCGTCGTCGACGACGACCCGAACGTCCAGCGCCTGCTGCAGTACACGCTCGAAGCAGGAAGGCTACGAGGTCGTCGATCGCGGGCGACGGCGCCGAGGGCTTCCGGCTGTGGGCGCTCGAGCAGCCCGACCTGATCCTCCTCGACGTCATGCTGCCCAAGCTCGACGGCTACCAGGTCGCGACGAAGATCCGGCGGAGGAGGGCGACGACCGGCCACGTCCCGATCATCATGCTCACCGCCGAGCGCGAGGTCGAGCAGAAGGTCCGCGGCCTGCGCGCCGGCGCCGACGACTACCTGATCAAGCCGTTCCACCCGGCCGAGCTGCTGGCCCGGATCAAGAGCCTGCTCGCCCGGTTCGCGCCGCAGCGAGCCGCTCGTCGGCCGGCCGCCGCTGGGCCGGGTCCTCGCGTTCTACGGCGCGAAGGGCGGCGTCGGGACGACGACGATCGCGATCAACGCGGCGATCGCGCTCCACCGCGAGCTCGGCCGCAAGGTCTGCCTCGTCGACGGCAACCTCCAGTTCGGCGACCACCGCGTCTTCCTCGACCTCGGCCTCGACCGCAAGTCGCATCGTCGACGTCGTCACCGCGCCCGACGATCGACGCAGACCTGATCCAGCAGGTCGTGGTCAAGCACGACTCGGGCATCGACCTGCTGCTCGCGCCGCCGTCGCCCGAGACCGCCGAGCTCGTCACCCGAGCACCACGTCGCCGATGATCCTCGAGCAGCTGCGCGGGCTGTACGACTACATCCTGATCGACATCGACAAGCGGCTCGACGACGTCAACCTCGACGATCCTCGACGTCGCCGACACGATCTTCGTCGTCATGACCGCCGACCTGTCGTGCCTCAAGAACGTCCGGCTCGTGCTCGAGACGATCGGCCACCTCGGCTACGAGTCGCACAAGGTCCAGCTCGTCCTCAACCGCTCGAACGCGTTCACCGGCATCAACGTCAAGAACGCCGAGGGCGCGCTGAAGCGGCACGATCGACCACCAGATCGTCAACGAGTACCGCGGCGCGATCAGCGCCCTGAACAGCGGCGCGCCGTTCATGTTCACGAAGGCCGACTCTGCTGCTGGGCCGGTCGCTGCTCGACTTCGCCCGGGTCGTCCAGACGCCGCCACCGGTCGCCGCGCCGGCGCACCGCCGCGCGCCGCGCTGCAGTACGCGTCCGCGCCGCTCGGCGGCTGCGCGGCGCCTGGTAACTGCGCATAAGTCGGGGTGAGCCGGGTCGAGCGCTGGCCGGTACGGTTCGCCGCGTGCTCGCCACCGCTCCTGTCCGCCACGCTCGTCGGGCATCGACGGCCGGGTCATCCGGGTCGAGGTCGACGTCGCCCCGGGCTGCCCGGGTTCACGATCGTCGGCCTTGCTGACGCGGCGCTCCAGGAGGCCCGCGAGCGGGTCCGCGGCGCGATCCGCAACGCCGGCTTCAGCCACCCGCCGCGGCGGATCACGGTCAACCTCGCCCCGGCCGAGCTGCGCAAGGCCGGCGCCTCGCTCGATCTCGCGATCGCGCTCGGGATCCTGCCTCGGCTCGGAGCAGGTCCGGGCGGCGCCGGGCGCTGTCGCGCTCATCGGCGAGCTGTCGCTCGGCGGCGAGGTGCGGCCGGTGCCCGGGCATCCTGCCGATGGTCGCGGCGCCTCGCCCGGCGCGGCGTGCGGCGGGTCGTCGTGCCGGCGCGAGCCGTCGACCGAGGCGCGGCTGGTCGAGGGCATCGAGTCGCATCGGCGTCGAGACGCTCGCGCGATGCCGCCGAGTGCCGCGACGGCGACGCGGCCGGCGACGCGACGACCGCGCCGCGGCGCGGCCGACGTCTCGAGCTGCGGACGACGCGCGATCGTGCGGAGAGCGTCGTCCGCCGGCGGACGCGGTCCGGTCCCGAGCGCGCCGCTGGCCGGCGCCGACCTGGCCGAGGTCCGCGGCCAGCCTCGAGGCACGGCGCGGGCTCGAGATCGCGCTCGCCGGCGGCCACGGGCTCCTGCTCGTCGGGCCCGCCGGGCTCGGGCAAGACGCTGCTCGCCCGGACGATCCCCGGGCTGCTGCCGCCGCTCGACGACGCGGAGGCGCTCGACGGCGACGATCGTCGCGTCGGTCGGCGCGGCGAGGAGCCGCGGTCACCCGGCTCCGTCCAGGCGCCGGTCCGCGCCCCGCACCACACGCCGTCGTACGCGGCGATGGTCGGTGGCGGGCCGCGCATGTCGCCTGGCGAGGTGACGCTCGCGGATAATGTGATCGCGTTAGAACGCTAGACGGGCTAAGATTGCGGCCGGACCGTCCTGGCTGGAGTCCGAGGAGCGTTCACGAGGGATGAGATGCAAGCAGCGATCTACTGCCGGATCAGCGAGGATCGACGGGACGATGCCGGCGAGTCAGCGGGCGACCGCGAGCACGTCCGACAAAAGGGCTGGGAGGTAGCCGGGGCCTACGTGGACAACGACGTGTCGGCGTTTCGCGGCAAGGCAAGGCCGGCATACCCGCTCTGAAAGACATGCAGGCCGGCTCCGTCGATGCCGTCGTTGTCTGGCACCCGACCGCCTCCACTGCTCAACGGAGCTGGAGCTGACTCTGCCTATCAAAGCATCGGATCACGGTCAGCTCCGTGAAGGCCGGTACCTATGACCTCACGACACCGAGCGGCCGGATGACGGCCAAGATCGGCTCCGTTGCCCAGCAGGAGTCCGAGCACAAATCCGAGCGATCCCGCCGGAAGCACCGGGAGATTGCGAGGCCGGCTGGCCGGTGGGTGGCGGCACACGTCCATTCGGCCATCGCCGAGTCCTGGCCCGATGGTCAACCCGTGCCACGCCGCTCAATCCGGGAGCTTGTCCCCGAGGAGGCCGCGCTTGCTCCGCGAGGCAGCGGACCGATCCTGCGGCCTCCGCGGCATTCGCGCCTCCTGGAATGGCCGTAGGGATCAAGACCAGCGCCGATGGAGCAGCAGCCGCTGCGACGGCTACTGATGTCGGCCCATCTGCGGCTGGCGGTCGCATCTCGACGTTCGTTGCGCTCGGGACTTGGCCACCGATCCTCGAGCGGGAAACGAGCGGTGAGCAGTGCTCATGATCCGTCGCGCCGGACGACCACGACACGAGGCCAGCGGTATCTCCTGAGCGGGATCGTGCACTGCGGGAGGTGCGGCCGGCGGATGGTGGCACGGCCCGAGCCGACAAGGGTCCGCCGCTATGTCTGGGTGCCTCCGGGCCGATGGTGGTATGACGGCTGCGGCAAGACATCCTGGCGGAGCCCTCCGAGGATCTCATCGCTGAGATGATCCTGTCCGCAATCGAAACCCCGGGAGCCCAGAGCGCAATGGCTGCGCGGAACGGTGTCGGCAAGGCGGATACGCTGCCCTACCGAGCAACTCCGGACCGATCACGACCGCTTGAAGGGGAACGCAACGGACTTCCCGGTGGATGGACTGACAACAGTTTCCGGAGGAGTTCTTTGCCGCGCAGAAGGTTCAAGGACCGCATCGAGCAGACCGCTGTGAAGCCATCGCCGCCGCGATGACGGCCCTGGACAACACTCGTCGGGAGCCGCGGACCGCTGGCCGGCGCTGACGTTTGACCAGCGGCGGAGTTGCGTCCTGCAAGTTGCTATCGTTGCCGGCGTCACGGTTGACCGGGCCGCCGCGGGTTCAACCAGTTCGATCCCGCACGACTCGTGATCGATTGGCGGGTCTAGGCTAACCTCAACTTAGATCGGCGATGCGCTGCACCGTCTGCCCGTCAAGCCTGTTACGGAGGCATCCACGCTGGAGCGCGCCGTTCCTCGCCAACGGCTGATGATCCCCGGCCACGGCCGGGGATCCTGTCGCCTTCGATTGATCCGCGGATCGTCGGCACGCCGCGAGGATTTGGCAGGATCGCGATCGACCGTGGCAAGCCGATCGACCGGCAGCCGCCGATCCGGATCTTCGGCAGCTCCTCGCCGCGAGACACGCGCTCCCACGAGCAACCACGCTGTTCGTGATCGCCAAGAAGATCGGGCACAACCCCAAGACTCTATACGTGGCGGCGTGCCGATCCGGCGAATGAAGCTGAGCTTCGGCGCATCTTCCCCGAGATCCGCCCCTCTCCGATGAGCCTGGTCAACGGCGAGCCAGTCGGCCTAGCCTCGCCCGACTTCAGCCGATTTTCGCCGATTTCGGCCCGATCTCCGCCCGATCCGAGCGCCAATCGCCGGGCGATGGTTAGCCCGTGCCGAACATCGACCAGGCCGACCACGATGCAACGGCTGCCGCGCGAGCCGCATTCAAGGCGAGCTTCGTAGAGCGGAATACCCGATCTCCATGAAGAGGCCGAGGTTGCACGTCTCGCCGAGGAGATCCGGAGCGAAAGCATCTACCGCGCCGGTGTCCGACTTTGCCCGCAGCTCGACGTAGCGCCGGCCTGAACGTCATCCGGCTCGATCGACTTGAGCCGGCCGTCTGCCAGGCGATCGTCACTGGATCGAGGCCGCCGCGAACTGGCCTGAGCCACCACGCAGGCGGGTGACGAGTGACCGCGCCGAGTTCGCGCTGCCGCCCGCCGGCTTGCCGCGGCCTCTCGTGCTGCCCAAGGGTTAACCCCGCACGTCACCGACCCGGCAGCAGTAGCCGATCTGGCTGCGCTCATGGGCATCCCCGAGCCGAAACGCCGGGAGCCCGTCCGGAGTCGCCGGCCGACCGAGGTGCGGCGAGCAATACGTAACTGAACGTAGCGTAC